>Ga0194137_10001088_pt1 | contig 17022 bp, 11 predicted proteins | sample TARM_MetaG_T3_14_FD_134025 | JGI IMG/M metagenome (GOLD analysis project Ga0194137, IMG submission 134025) | Freshwater microbial communities from Pennsylvania, USA, analyzing microbe dynamics in response to fracking - TARM_MetaG_T3_14 (version 2) | ecosystem: Environmental > Aquatic >... | reverse complement strand
TTTATCCACCGTCCGGGCGACGATTTGCTGTTCGCCGAAACCCTGGCGGAGAAACAGGTGGACGTGTTTGTGAGTTACCTGCGGGAGGCGTTCGGCTTTCCGCCGCAGGTGCTGACCCCGGAGAGTCTGGCGCTGTCCCTGGGGCGTACGGACAGTCGGGAATGGATGCCCTGCAGCTTCAGCCCGGAGGTGGAGGCGGACCGCACCTCGCCGATGGCCGGTCACGATTTCATGACCTGGCTGTGGTATCAGTCGGAAACCCGGCCGGACGCAGTGCCGGCGGGCAAGGAGGGCACCGCGGGCGTGTTGGTGGAGGGACCGCTGACGCTGGTAATGGAGGGGGGCGGCGCCCACGAAATTTCCCTGCGCAAGGGCAATCCCACCCAGAGCGCCGAGGTGAAGGCCTGTTTGCTGGCGGGCAAAAAACTTCGCAAGGCGACCGTCACGCTGGTGCGAGGCGAGACGACCTGGCGGATGACGCTGGACGGGGAAACCCTGGCGGTCCGTAGTCTGAAGCCGGTGGCGCCGGAGAACAATCTGGACTTTATCAGCCGTTTTCAGGACCGAATGCAACAGGTCGAGATCGTCAGTCGCCTGTTGATGGGGCTGTACGGGGCGTTTGTGGAGGAGCGACGTTCGCGGGAGGCGTGGGCGTCGCGGGTGAAGGAGATGCGGGAGTGGGTGGAATCGCGAAACGTGGCGTATTGATCGGAAACGGAACGGACGCGGTCGGTTGGGGAGTCGGTTTCGACAGATCCATAGGCTCGTAAAGCGCCCGCTCGACCGCACGTGCCAACGGAGTTCCGGCCTTCGACAAAAACCCGCGACAAGCTTTCGGGTTGTCGGCCTGATGGGCGATGAGGGCCCGGTAGATATCGAATTCCGACCCTTCCCGCGACTGAAGTTGATCCAATAATTCTCCGGCGCTGAGTTCGGAAAACGGGATGAAGCGGCCAACGCTTCCTTGGGGGGATCCGTCGTCTCCGAACACGATCCGGCTGATGAGCAATCCGTCGGGACGCAGCTCCCGAATCCGAACGGATACGACCTCGTCGCGAAGTTTAAGCAGAATCTCCCGGTTGAGTTTGCTCCGGTAGGATTCGCGCACGACGTCCGGAACGGCGCGGAGCGCGAGCAGCTCGCGCCGGAGGGAGGCGACCTCGGCGGACGCGGCGAACAAGGCCGGATCCTCCGCGGCCCGATCCACCCGCCGAATCGCTTCGGACCAGTCACGCTGGAGCACGAGCGGCACCAGCTCGTTCAGCAACTGGAGGAAGCGTTCCTGAGCGGCGCGTTCTTCCGCCAGACGTTGGCTGCGCTCCTGCTGTTCCCAGATCCGGATGCGGTGGCGCAGTTTTTCCCGCTGACGTCCGGTCTCGTCCTGAAACGGACCCGTGGATGCTTCAAGATGCTCGCGCGCGCGGTCGGCGCCTTCCTCGTAAAGGATGCGCAACGTGGATTCCCGCAGCCGCCGGCGCGCCTCCTCCACGGCCTCGTCCCGGTCCCGGCGCACGCGCACAATCTGTTCGGCGGCGGACTCGGCGACAGGCGTGCCCGCGCCGCGCGTGCCGAGATCCAACAGCATCTCCAGCGTCCGGTCATACCTGTGGGGATTCCGTTCGTAAAAGAGAATGGCGGCGGCCAACTGCCGTCGAAGCGCCTCCGAATCCGAACCGGGTGTCGATTCGGAGGAGGGAGCGGGGGTCCGTTCGGGTGGAGGAGTGGGTTGAGCCGACGGGAGGCGATGGGTCATGCCGGGCAACACGATCCACATCAGGTAAATCCCGCCAAGTCCAAGCAGGAGCCCGATGACCACGGAGAAAAAGACGCCGAAGGGCCGACGGCGGGATTCCGGCGAACGGCGGGCAAACCCGGAGGGCGTGCGGTTTGCCGAAAGAGGCGAAGTGTCCTCCCGCAGGTCAATGCTGGTTTCCCCCTCGGGCAGGGCGGGCCGGCCGGCGCGGCTCTGCACGCGTTGCAGATCGACGAGCAAGGCGTCCCACGAGTCATAACGATGGGCGGGATCCCGCGCCAGAAGCCGGGCCAGAAGCCGGGCGGCTCCGGGCGAGATGCCGGGCATCAGGTCCCTCGGGTCCTCCAGTTTGTCCCGCGCGTGCCGGTTGAGGGTCTTGAGATAACTGCTGTCTTCGTAGGGCACCTGTCCGGTCAACATGTGATACAGGGTGGTGCCGAGGCTGAACATGTCCGAGCGGGTGTCGATATCCTGGGGATGGTCGATCTGCTCGGGGCTCATGTAATTCGGCGTTCCGAGAATGGTGTCGGCGAGGGTGGTCGACTTTTTCTCGAGCGTGTTTTTGGACAGCCCCATATCCAACACCTTGGCGTGAAGCGAAGGCGTGACCATGATATTGGCGGGTTTGATGTCCCGATGCAGGATCCCCTTCTGATCGGAGGCATACTGCAGGGCCAAGGCGACTTGACGAACGACTTGCAGCGCGTCGGCCTCGGCGAGGACGCCCTCGCGATTCAACACCTCCTCCAGCGTCTCGCCCGCCACGTAGGCCATGGCCATGAAATACACGCCGTTGTCCTCGCCGGCGTCGTAGGCGGTGACGATGTTGGGGTGGTCCATCTTCGCCTGGTAATGCACCTCTTTCAGGAAACGCACCAGAAACGACTTTTCCGCGGTATAGCGGGAAGGCAGTATTTTCAGGGCCACGTCCCGCTCCAGAGAAAGCTGGGTGGCGAGATACACTTCGCCCATCCCCCCCTGCCCGACCTTGTGCTTGATCAGAAAACCGCCGACCACGAAGCCCGGTCCCAACTGCATGTCCGGCACGGTCAGCAAATCGCCGCATTCCGGACAGTCCAGCTGCTCACCCATCGCATCGGCGTTGATGCGCAACTTGGCCCCGCAATGTTCGCAATGAAAGGTGATCAGCATGACGTGGGGCCGGGATCAGCCGGTCGCGACTTCGGCCTGGCGGTCCAGAAATACCTGGTATCCGGCCGCGGAGGTGAGAAAGAAATGCGGCTCGCTGTCGATCATCCGGGCCACGTCTTCCCGCAGCTGAAGGTTGTAGGGATTGAGCACGGCCACCAAGGGTTCTCCGCCCACTTCCCCAATCACACAGGCGGCGCGGCGGTGACAGAACTCACGCGGCAACACCTCGATAAGCTCCCGGTCGAACCGAATCAGATTCAGATCCAGATAAGGCGTGGAGGAATCGTGGGCCAGAAACTCGATGGCTTTTTCCCGGTGCGGCAGTTCCCGATCCTCCAGCACATACAACACCGCGCGCGGAGACAGCGGCGCCTTGTTGCTGCACCAACAGAGGTCCTGCAGCGCCAGTTGGTATTCCTGATCGGACAGCACCCGGGCGCGATGAAGATGGTTGGCCAAAAGAATCTCGGGAATCAGGTCCACCTGGTACAGTTTCCGTTGATCCAGATGCAGGGTGTTGGCGCCCAGATCCCCCTCGTCCTGGCTGATGAGGTGTCCCAGTTTTTCGTAGGCCGACTGGGCCTCGGGATTAAGCTGCGAAAACAACTCAAGCTGATTGTACAGAAAATAGGTCAGGTCCTCGTGGGATCCGGGCCCCACCCGGCGGGCCGCCTCAATCAAACACGTCCCGGCCTCCTCCATGTTTTCAAACTCGTTGTACATGTCGAAGAGGGCGACGTACATTCCAACCGGATCCTCGACCTCTTTGATCTCGTTTTCCAACAACTCGATGGCCTCCACCACCTCGCGATTTTCATCGTAAAGGGTGTTGATCGAATCCAGCAGGGATTCCTGATCCAGATCGGAGTCGGTCGCTTCGGAGTCGGACGGATCGCTCATGAACTCATGTAACAGGAGCCCGGAAAAAGAATCAAGCCGAACCGAGCGCCCATCTGACGCCGTTTCGGGCTTGTCAAAGACGCTCCACGGTCCCACAATCTGTCCTTGTGGAAACCATTTCCCAAAACCTGTTCGATTTTCTGCTGGAACATTACCAGCTCACCGAGGCGCAGATCGAGGAAGCCGCCTCCAAGGCCGAGGCCGAGGAGATCACACTCGAGCAGGCCATGGTGTCCATGGAGTTGATTCCCCCCGAGGGGGTGGCCATCGCCCTGGCCGACAACGCCAACACCGCCCCGATGAACCTTCGGCTGACCCGCGCCCATCCCGAGCTGTTGGCAGACCTGCCGGTCTCCCTCCTGCGCCAGCACGAGGTCCTCCCCATTTCCCGTATCGGCAAAACCCTGACGGTCGCCGTGGACGACCCCTTCAACGTGATCGCGCTGGAAACGGTCGCGGCCAACAGCGGGTTCCAGATCATGACCGTCGTCGTGCCGTCGGACATTCTCTCCGAAATGGCAGAATCCCGCCTGACCGACCAGCCGGGCGAGGAAGGCAACCTGGAGGAAACCCTCTCCCAGTTCTCCGAGGACGCCGAAATCTCCACCGTCGACAGCGAGAACTACGACCTCGAGGCCTACGGAGAGGAGGCCGACGAGAAACCGGTCATTCGCATCGTGAACTCCATCCTGGTGGAGGCCATGCGCAAGCGCGCCAGTGACATTCATATCGAGCCGGGCCTCAACGGCTGCCAGGTGCGCTACCGCGTCGACGGCGTGTTGATCCCCGCCGGCACGCCGCCCCGCACCCTGTTCGGCGCCATCGTGTCGCGCATTAAAATCATGTCCGATCTCGACATCGCCGAACGGCGGATTCCCCAGGACGGACGCTGCCGCATCCGGGCGCTGGACAAGGAAGTGGATATCCGTGTCAGCATTCTCCCGGTCATCCACGGTGAAAAAATCGTGATGCGGATTCTGGACAAAAGCAATCTCCCGAAAGGGTTGGACGACTTGGGATTGGACGCCCATTCGGAAAAGGCGTTCGGCCGGGCGCTGAAGCAACCATACGGCATGATTTTTGTCACGGGTCCGACCGGGAGCGGGAAAACCACGACCCTGTACTCGGCTCTGCAGGAGCTGAACGACCCCGAAACCAATATCATCACCTGCGAAGATCCGGTGGAATACCAGTTGCAAGGCATCAACCAGGTGCAGACCCATTCCGAGGTCGGACTCACCTTCGCCGCCGCCCTGCGCTCCATTCTCCGTCAGGACCCCGACATCGTGTTGGTGGGGGAGGTTCGGGACTTCGAAACCGCCTCCATCGCCGTACAGGCCGCCCTGACGGGCCACTTGGTCCTCAGCACCCTGCACACGAACGACGCCCCCGGGGCGGTGTCCCGACTGAAAAACATGGGCATCGAACCCTTTATGCTGGCCTCCGCCTTGATTCTCGCCCAGGCCCAGCGTCTGTATCGACGCCTGTGCCCCGCCTGTAAGTCCCCCATGGAGATCACCCGCGAGGAATTGAAGGAAAATCATTTCCGGTTGGACAAGGTGGAATTTGAGCGCGGAGAGGTCTTCCTTCCGGGTCAATGCAACAAATGCAACCAACTGGGATACAAGGGACGGGGCGGCATCATGGAAATCATGGAGATCGGGGACCAGGTGAAGGAGATGATTCTAAAAAACGCGAACGACGCGGAGTTGAGGGAGGTCGCGATCGATCAGGGAATGATCACCCTGCAACGCGCCGGTTTAAACAAAGTGTTCGACGGATTGACCTCCGTGGACGAAGTCCTCCGTATCACCAGTTCGGTATAGTGGGTGGTTGCCGGTTGCCGGTTGCCGGTTGCCGGTTGCCGGTTGCCGTGAAAAAATGAATCCTGTTTCAATACGCCGCAACCTCCGAATGGAACGCGACTTGCTGTAAACTCCCTCTTTAAAACATCCTTTCACCCCTTCCCTCCTTCTTTATGGCCAAAACCTACAATATCCCCGGCAGCAAAAAGATCAAAAACAAGGATCTTCCCGTCTTCACCCGCCTGATGGCGGCGATGCTGGATGCCGGGATGCCTCTCGTCCAAGTGCTCGAAACCCTGGAAACCGAAACCAGCAATAAACAGTTTCATCCGGTGATTCTGGGACTGAAAGAATATATCGAGGGGGGCGAAAGTCTGTCCGAGGCCATGCGGCACTATCCCACGGTGTTCGACAATCTGTACTTGAGCATGATTCAGGCGGGGGAAACCAGCGGGATGATGTCGGACATCGCCATGCGGCTCGCCGGCTACCTGGAGGAGGCGGTCCTTCTAAAACGGAAAATCAAATCGGCCATGATGTACCCGGTTATGGTCACCATCGTCGCGTTGCTGTTGACCATCGGCATGATTCTGTTCATCGTTCCGGCCTTCGCCAGCATGTACGAGGATTTTGATTCGGCCCTGCCCGGCCCGACCCAGGCCCTCGTGGACCTCAGTGAATTCATGCGCGCCTACTTCCCGTGGGTATTCATCGGATTTGTGGCCTTTTTCGTGGTGTTCAGCCAGTATAAAAAAACCGAGGCGGGGCGATACCAGGTCGACAAGTTCAAACTCCACATGCCGGTGTTCGGCATGTTGACCAAGAAGGTGTCGCTGGCGCGCTTCGCCTCTACCTTCGCCGAACTCACCCGGGCGGGGGTCCCGGTGATCAAGGCCCTCGACATCGTCGCCGCCGCGGCCGACAACGCCGTGCTGACCAAAGCCGTTCTCGATGCCAAACCCCGCATTGAAAGCGGAAGCAACATCTCGGATTCGATCGGGAGCAGCCCCGAATTTCCCCGTCTGTTGGTCCAAATGATGAGCGCTGGTGAAAAGTCGGGGAAAATGGACGACATGCTTGGCCGTATCTCCGACATTTACAAAGAAGAGGTCGACGCCACCGTGGAAGGCCTCACCTCCCTGATCGAACCCCTGTTGATCACCTTCCTGGGGGTCACCATCGGCGGCATCGTCGTCGCCATGTTTCTTCCAATCTTCAAACTCAGCGAAATCGTCACCCAATGACCCCGGGATTCTCATTATCGAGAAAAACCCCTTTTATCAAAAATGAAATACAAGTTCACCTTTTGAGGAGAAAAATTTTCTCAATTATATTAAAAAATATAATATATTAATTCAGCCTACAATTTAGGCGTAGCCTTACCCATCAGATAAGTTGGCACATGCTATGCTTAAAAACAGGATGCACGAATCCGGGGGTGACCGGGGCGGGTTTGTGACCCAAAACAAAAAACAAAAAGAAAAAACGGAGAATAAAATGAAGAAGCAAAAACAGGGTTTCACCCTCGTTGAAATCATGATCGTCGTAATGATCATCGGTCTTTTGGCCGCCATCGCTCTGCCGGGCTTCGCCAAAGCGCGTCAGTCCTCGCAGGAAAACGCCTGCATCAATAACCTGCGTCAGATCGACGGCGCGGTCGACCAGTACGCCATCGAAAACAATCTGGTGACCGGTGATCCCGTGCCCAAGGCCAACCTGGTGGGAAACACCTCCTACATCAAGAAGGACCCGACCTGCCCCGTGGGCGGAGCCGCCGCCTATGGCGCACAAGCCGTCGGAACGGATCCGACCTGTGGATCCTACAGCGCCACGGAACACGACGCGACCATGTAACATCAATCCTAGTGATTGACTGTGAACGGCAGCTTGCAAAAGCTGCCGTTTTTTTGTGAAGGTTGCTTGGACTCATTTCCACGAACGGCTTTTCTTCGACCGCTCCTTGCCTCGCTCCCATGCCACTCCCTTTCCCAATAATCCGCCGTCTTCCTGGTCGAACCATCGCCGTCTTCGCTATCCTACTCGCGGCGTTCTGCCATCGCTTACTCCTTCCCGGCTTTCATTTCCACCGCTGGGACTCCCTGATCTATACGTTTCCGATTCAATCGGAAATTCTGACCCAATGGTTGGCGGGACGAATTCCCGAATGGCACGCCGAGGTTCTCTGCGGAACGCCCCTGCTGGCGAACATCAACGCCGCCGTCTTCTACCCGCTCAAACTCGTCATGGCCCCTTTCCCCCTGCAAGCGGGCTATAAGCTGTTCCTGTTTCTGCACATGCTTCTCGCCCTTTCCGGCATGCACTTGTTTCTCCGGAACGCCCGTTATGGCTTCACCGCCTCGATCTGCGGCGCCTCCGTCTATGCCTTCGGCGGCTACGCGCGCGGTCTATGGGACACGCATAATTTCACCTCTTGGGCCTGGATCCCCTGGGGATTGACCGGAGTGCTTCTTCTCGCCAAGCATCCCAGAGGCAAAAGCGCGGGGTTGATCCTGCTTTCGGCCTGTATGATGATCCTCGGTGGAGAAATCCAGGGCTTTATCGGGTGGGTCGGGGTATCGACCCTGCTTTTTTTGTTTTTGCCCGCCCCGCGCCGCGCCTGGATCTGGTACGCGGGGGCATTCGCGCTTGCCCTATTGCTGACCTCGATCCAGTGGCTTCCCACCCTGCTCCAACAGGGGGAGTCCTACCGCGCGGGCGGATTGTCGGCCCCGGACGCGTTGGAACGCTCGTTTCACCCTCAACGACTCTTGGAGCTACTCATTCCGTACGCCTTCGGCACCCATGAAAGCTGGTGGGCGCCGGCCCTTTTCGGCGAAGGCGCCACCCGATTGAAACCCTGGACCGCCTCCATCTCCATTGGACCCATTCTCCTCTGGATTCCGGTGTTTCTCTGGAGAAAAAAACCGGGAAGACTCGTCGGCTGGGCCTGCCTGACCGGTGGCATCGGACTTCTCCTGAGCCTGGGGCGGTTTTCTCCTCTCAGCAGACTGCTCCTGAACATGCCCGTCGTTCGCGGGTTCCGTTACCCGGAAAAATTTCTCTTATGGACCTCCATGGCCCTCGCGGTGCTCACGGCCGCCGCCATTCACCGCCTCCTTGTCGCGGAGGACGCCCGCCCCTTCCGGCAACGCCTTGCCCGCCTCCTCCCAGCCCTGGCATGGTGCGCGTTTCTCGCCGCATACCTGGCCGGATTCCCCCCCAGCGTGGGAATTGGATCCGAACACCGGGTCGAAATCGTGCGTTTAGCCTCCTTGACGTTCCTCCCCTTGCTAAGCCTCCTGCTCGTCTCTCCTCGTATCCATAAAGGGCTGCTCACCGCGGGCGTCGTGTGGGGACTCCTGATACCCTGGTATCACGAAACCCCGCTCTTTCATATTCCCGACCCCATCCAACACCCTTCTGAACTCGTTCGCGCCATTCAGTCGATGGAACCGGGTCCGGAAGACCGATATCTGACGGATCTCTCCGCTCCGGGATTCCCGTTACCAGAATGGGTCGCGCAACTTTCCGCCAAAGACGCCGATGAAATGACAGGATTTTTCGCGTTGTCCTACAACACGCCCGCCAATTGGGACCTCCACACCGCCAGCGGATTCTCTCCTCTCGAATCGGAGGCGCGCCACACGTTTCGAACCGACTACGGCACCGGCGGATTTTCGCCGGAGGCTTCCGCGGAGGCTTTCGCGACTTACCTCCAAAAATCCGCCGTGACCCAACTCTACACGGGAACAGAACGCTGGGAACGCCTTACGGCCGCCGGAATCAAAGGGCAGGTCCATACCCGTTGGCGAAACGCGGCGGGCCGGGATCTTCTGCTGGTGCGGATCGACAACACCCCTGCCGTCCAGGTGGAGGAGCCCCGCACGATGGAATCTCCGAAGTTCCTAAACCTTTGGCGTCAGGAACCCGGCCGTTTCAAAATCGATCTCGCCCCGGGGACCGCCGCCACCCTTCACGTGGCGGAATCCTTTTCCCCGGGCTGGTCCGCAACCGATGGCCACGGTAAGCCGGTTTCGCTTGAAAAAGGGCCGGAGGGATTCATTCAAGCGCACATCCCGGCCGGCACCCGCCACCTCCGTTTCACCTTCCACACACCGGGGTTGAGGGCGGGCGCCGCGATTTCCGGTCTCTCGTTGGCGTTGCTTCTTGTGCTGACCGGAGTTCACCGCCGGAGAATCTCTCAATGAAGCGTGGCCTTCCCGTATTCGTCTGTCTAGCGGCCTTCACACTCGCCGGACTCACGGCACGGACCCATTGGGCTCCAACCTACGACGAGGGCTTCCACCTCGTCCGGGGACTGAACCTGCTGGACACCGGAACCGCCCGCCTCAGCTACAATCACCCTCCCCTCCAGAATCTGCTCTCCGCCTGGCCGGTGTGGCTTCATGGAACCGGGGATGTCCGCGGCACCCTGGAACAAAGCCGCACCGACAATGTGTTTTCCACCGCCACAAACTACGCGTATACCCGGGGGCCGGCCTTCCGCACCGATGTGCGCATGGCCCGATGGGGAAGCGTTCTCATCGGCCTGGTTCTCGTCGGCGGCCTGGCCGCCTGGGCGACCACACGATGGGGTCCGGCGGCGGGATGGCTGGCCCTACCCGGGGCCGCGTTGCTGCCCTCGCTCGTATTTCACGCCAACCTGGCCACCACGGACGTGGGACTAACCGCCGGAGCCGTGCTGGGAACCTTGTGTACCTTCTCCTATCTGACCCGAGGCGGACCCCATCGGCTGGCGGTGGCCGGACTCTGGTTCGTCTTCGCCGCCCTGTGTAAATTCTCCGGCTTGATTTGGCTGGGAGCCTTTCTGGCGGTCGTACTTCCCCTTTCGGCCCTTCGCACGCGACACGTCCGATTGCTCTGGATCGCGCCCGGACTTCTCGCGGTGTTTTACCTCGCCTGCGTGCTTTTCTATGGAACGGAAACCTTGCCGGATTTCATCGCGGCCCGCGCCCCGGGATGGACGCGCACCTTTCCCGGAGGCGGATACTTCGCGGGAATGCTCAGCCACCGCGAGTACGTGACGGGCGGACAACGCGCCTTTGTGGCCGGACGTCTCGTGGAACAGGGAGCATTCTGGCACCTTCCCCTGGCCTGGCTGTGCAAAACACCCCCCCTCTGGGCCCTCACCGGAATCGCGGGGCTCGCCCTCGGCCTCCTCCGCCCCACTCGAACCACCTTCCTCGCGTGTGTTCCGGCTTTCGCTTTCGCCATCGGCCTCCTGGGATTCAACAAACTGACCCTCGGCACCCGACACGTTCTTCCCTTGGGCGTTCTCATGGTTCCTGCCGCCCTGCACGCCTGGAACGCCTGCTCCCTTCGACCCAAACAGGTGCTCGGCCTGGCCCTCGCGCTTCAATCGGGACTCAGCCTCCTCTCCGCGTATCCAAGCTTCGGCTCGTACTTCGCCTTTTGGGCCGGAGGGCTGGAAAGCGGCCACCACTGGTTCGTCGACAGCGACTACGACTGGGGGCAGGACCTCGAAGCCCTTGAGAAAAAATGGTCCGGCATCCACTCCACAGCGCCCCAACTGGTGTATTTCGGCTTTAGCGACCCCCGCGCCGTCTACGGAATGACCACGGGCGATGGATCGGTCCATGGTTTCATGGAATTCGACCGGGTGCGGCGCACCCGGGAACTCGCGTCCTGGCGGGAGGCCGCGACCCGCCCCCCCGGCTCTTCCCGGGTGATAAGTATTTCCGCTCTGCGTCTCCAACCCTATGGCGTCTCCCTCCCGGACCTCGCTCCGAAGAACGCCGTCATGCGTCCCGCCCCCGCTTTTTTTCTTTTCGAGGAAGATTACCGGACGCCCTGACCGGAATCCGGTTGGACAAACGACCGAAGGGTTTCATCCGAAGCAATTCGCGCGTTGGATCTCCTGAAAAAAGCGGACCCCAATGCTTGGGGATACGAACGCAACCGTTCCACCGGAATACTGTAGGGATAGCCGTTCCGCATCCCGTATCCATTCCACCGCCCGGTCGTCCACATCACGTTGCCCATGGAAAAATACGCGGCCACGCAATCCCGCCCCTCCTCCACGTTCGCGATCAACCCCCGCACGGCGTCGATTCCCACCGGTTCGCGCAACTCAAACAGAAGGAGTTTTTGCAGGGCCAGGGCCCGCGCCTCTGGATCCGAAGCCTCGCACCAGGCCATCAGAAGTTCCCCCTTCGGCGATTGCCTCCACCTCGCGTTCGGTTCCGCGGGCTCCGGAAGCGCCACGCGGTTCATTCGAGATAACCAATCGCGCCTGGACGCCACCCTGCTTTCCAACCGCTTGTTCGGAAACGTCCCGCGCTCCGCCATGTTCCGAAGCACCTCCTCTTCATAGGGTCGGAGAATCCCGACCGCGCCCCATACCTGGTCGAACATCAGATCGGGCTGCATCAGCAAGTCCGCGCTCAGCAAGGAAACCACCCGCTCCCGGGAGCCGCCCAGGAGATGCGTCCCGATGGCCGCGTCCAGAAAGACGCCCCGAAGTTGCGGGGCCAGTTCCGTCAACCGGAGGGCGTGGAAGACCACCTTGGTCAACGCCGCCCGTTCCGCCTCCGATCCGGAAGGCGCCTCGCGGTATCGCTGGAAATACAGGGCCATTAACATGTCATGCACCAGCGGCTGAGGCTCCCACACCTCGAGGGAGTGCTCAAACCGTTCAATCGCCTCGCCGGCGGGATCTCCATTCCGGGCCAGCGTGTACGCGGCCATGTTTTGGGTGTAGGTCTCGGGGAAGAGTTCGCCGGCCTGGTCGAAATGCCGGACCGCTTTGGCATAATCCCCATGTTCAAACGCTTCGCCCGCCGCGTCCACCTCGACCCGCGCCCGATACGACACTCCCAGAAACACCATACCGGACATCCACACCAAAAAAGGCACGGCCGTCACCACTTTTCCGATAATCGGCCTGCGTACCTTCCACGCGGGAGCCAACGACATGAAAAATAAAAAATGCGCCGTCAGCGCCAGCGCCACCGGAAGGATGTTCAATTGGTAGTCGGCCAACATCACCACGGAATAGGCCGCCAACGCGAACACGCTCGGCGCGGCCACATCCGGATTCGCCTTCAACCGCTCCCGGCTCCCAAGCACCGGGAACCAAAAGGCCACGGAAAACAACGCCAGCCCAAGCAAGGCCGCAACGCCCCCCGCCGCCCAGCCATGGAGCCAGGTTTGATGAAACTGCAGGGAGGACCCCCAACCGGCCTCCATGCTCGGCGCGATGCGGTTCAGCATTTCCGACGTCAGTCCCTCTCCACTTCCAAAAGGAAAGAAGTCCAAACCGGTCACCCAGGCGGCCCGCCACATCCCCATACGGGCGGACTCGAAATCGAACATCCGCGTATGCAGGCGCGGAGACAAGAGGACCATCCCCGGGACCACGATCAGAACCAGGCACACAAGTTTCCCGCGTGAGAGGCGGGCTCCCCTGAAAGTCCACACCACGGCGGCGGTGCCGAGCACTAGCCCGAGCACCGTATTCCGGCTCTGGAGCGAAACCATCACCACCACGCACATACACGCGGTCAGAGCCGTCAACCATTTCAACAAAAGGCTTCGTTCCTGGATCCATCCAAACCACAACCAGGGTGTGACCAGCAGCAGAAAGCCGGAAGTGTAGTTCTGATGCCCAAAAGGATGGGCGTTGCGAAGCCGGGGCCACTCCTCCCGCCAGAGAAAGGAACGGAGGCCTCCACCCACCGCCGCGTCCTCCAACCTCTGGATTTCCAACAACAGCGGGTTCACGTCATATACGAAAAACCGGTACAGGGACACGCCGCAAAAAAGGGCGAGAAATCCCACCACCCCCCACTGAAACCGAGCGGAAAACAAAATGCCCCGCACCCCCTTCACGGAAAATGCCGGAGCCCCGGCCATCCAAAGAAACCCCATACAAAAGACGGGCGTTGAGTACAACAGACTCCGGGCCGGGAAAGGCCCCCACAATGCGCCACCCGCATATCCGCATACCAATAGCAACCCGCACATCAGGGGCGTCCCGGAGACTTCCCGTTTCTGATTCGGCCCCGACAACACCACGGCCAACCCCGCCAACACCAAAAGACTCATCGAGGCCCCATAGGCCCCCAGCCATTTCAAACGCCACACCGAGGTCGCGGAATAATGCGCAAGACTCAAACAACCCGTGACCAGGATCCCCCCGCACAGAAAAGCGTTTCGAATGACATGCAGCGGTTGCCGTGTCATATTCCGGGGGCGGGAAAAAAAGCGTACGTGGAAAACATGGTCGTAAAACAGTCGATATGTTCAATTAAAATTATCAATGATTTGCTTTCTTTCAACCCTAAGCATCCGGTATTGTTCGCGCATGAGTGACGACAGGAATCTCTCGCCATTGCCCGGCTCGAAACTGAGCCTCAAGCCACGCCAACCCGAAACCCCTTCCCCGGTCCGGAAACCACCCGAACCCACCCGGAAGTCTCGAAGGAAGAAGTCGAAAAACGCATCGCATCATTCCGCGCTGAGGTTCCTGGGCATGAGCATTGGAATGTTTCTGTTCGCCGGGGCGCTGTTTGGAGCTTTTCTCTATCACCAGGCCACCGGACTCGAAATCCTGACATCCGGTCAGGCGGAGATGGCGCGGGGAATCACAATGCTCTCCATCTGGGTCATTCTGGTGGTCGAAGCCTTCTCCGAAGACATGATGCAAGGCGTGCTCTCCATCTTTCTGCCGCCCTATGCGTTCGTCTACGGTGTGTTTTTCGCGGATGCGGGTCCGATTCGCGGCCTCACACTCGCTCTGCTCGTTTTTCTCGGAGGGGAGATGTACTTCACCCCGAACAACGCCCTGGTCCCCAAGATCACCAATGGTGTAATGGCTTGGGTTGAATCCACCCAGGAAAAGCTGATCCAAGAGGATACCCGCCCCGACGCCGGCTTTTAGACATCCTCGTCGAAGGGTTCCAGCACCCAACGTTTGTTGAACCAGAAATACGCTTCGGGCCGTAAAAGGATTTCCGCGCTCAAGTCGTCCAGACAACTCTGAAGCAAAGCGCGCCGCTCCGGCTTCCCCACCGCGCCGGACTTCAAACGGCGGGGAGACAAAGGTTTCCAGAAATGAAGCCGCCTGCCGTCCCGCCCCAAATACACGGGAAGCACTTCCGCCCCGGATTTGGCCGCCAGCAACCCCAACCCGTTTCCCAGCCACGCCGTTCGACCCAGAAACCGATACGTGTCCCCGGCCTTCCGGGCTCGAATATCCACCAGGATCGCCACCACGCCGTTTTCCGCGAGAAACGCCAGTAGCTTTCGAATCAACCGCGGATCGTCCCGGTCCACCACCGTGCCTCCACCTTCCTCCCTGGCCCGGATCAGTTCCCGGTACATCCGGCTGTTCTTCTGATGCCGGGCGATAAAGCACATGGGAAATCCTCCGCGAGCGGTCACGATTCCGGCATGATCCCAGTTCCCGGAATGGGCGATGACCAACAACACGCCCTTTTCCCGTTCCCTGGCGCGCTCCAACGCCTTGAACAACGCGTCGGCCCCTTCGACCTGTACGCCACAGGATTCGGGTCCCTTGATCAAGTCCACCATGTTCCGGGCCAGGTTGCGCACCGCCTCCCGCCGGATCCCTTCCCGCTCCTCCTCCGACCGTTCCGGAAACACCTCGCGGAGCCGTTCCCGGGTCCCTTGTTTTCGCCATCCAAACCCCTCCTGCATGACCAACGCCAGCATTTCCAGCACCCGGTAGGCCGCCCCCGCCGGCAAGCGGCGAATCAGCCCCCGGAAGAAGCAAAACAACACATATTCAGTTCGATGTTTACCAGACACGCCTCCGCTTCTACCCCGAGCCCCCGCGGGCATCCAGCCGAAACCCGCACGATCTCCCACACCCACTCACCGGCTCCCTCTACAATCAATGTCCCATGTGAGACATTGATTGTAGAGGGTTGAGAGCGGAAAACGCGTCCATTCAAGCCACGCCCGAAAATTCCGGTCAAGGATTGCCTTCCCGGAGGAATCTCCTATAGAGTTTTCAAACTGCCAACGTCAGGAACTTCAACTCCACGGCCGATCATGAAAATTTCCATTTATATTCCCGTTTTCAACCAACGCGAGGAACTCCGGCGCACGTTGCGGGCGCTGATCCCGGAGAAAGACGGACACGAAGTGTTCATCGTCGATCGGGGCAGCAGCGACGGCAGCCCGGACGTGGCCCGGGAACACGATTGGGTTCGCGTCCTCGACTCCGACGCCGCCCCCCTCTCGCGGGCCCTCAATGAAGCCGTCCAAACCGGCGACGGTGAAATCCTTTTTTTCCTCCGTCCCGGCGGGATTCCCGCCCGCGGCTGGTCCGAAGTCCTGGAGGAGCAACTCGGAAAAGATATCGACGCCGGACATTTCCACACCCGCGAAGCCGATCCGGCCTTCCCCTGGGCGGCGGCCGTCCGCGGCCTGGCCCGTAAGTTCGGCCACCAATTGATCGGCGGCCCCTCCTCGTTGAACGGCGTCGCCGTCAAACGCGACCTTTTCGCCCAGGTCGAGGGTTTCCAACCCGTGCCGGAATTCGAATGGCTGGCGTTCGCCAACCGCCTCCGCCAGGCCGGGGCCACCGTCAAACCCATCGGACACGAAGTCCTGACCGCCCCCGCCCCGGGAAGCCGCCAGGCCGATGCCTGGGAGGAACTGAAAGACGATCTCGTCGCGGCATGGAAGTACCGTAAAACCGAAAATTTCGATCCCGTCCGCAGCCGTCGCCGCGCCTCCGCCGCCATCCTTTTCGGGTACGACGTGTTTCCCGAGGACACTGCGGGAGAGTATGTCGACTACGCGCGCGACGAACTTCTGAAACTCTCCCTGGAACGAATGCAGTCCTTCCGGGGCGTGGAGCGGATCTATTTCATCGGAGGAAAAAAGACCACCGACCTGATCGGCCAACCCTCCGGCGTGGAAATCGTCGGCAAACACAAAAGCGGACTTCAGAAACGGTTCGAAGGCCTGGTCAAACAACTTAAAGACGAGGGCGTCGAAGGCCTGATGCTCGTCCGGGGTGTTTCAGAGGAGCTGACACACCGCGCGTTGCAGGATCTCAGTGAAGGCGAAGGCGAGGCCCCCTGCCTCATCCTCCCGGAAGCGGACTCCCCCGAGTGGCTGGCTCTCTGGCTGGAACCGGCCGCGCTGGAGGCCGTGGAAGGCTGGGAACTCGCACCGGAATACGCTCCGTTGCAGGCCCACTTGAAAACCAAGGCCGTCCGCCAGGAAGTCGAAGCGGGCCTCCATCGCCTCCGCACCGACTCCGACGCCCGCGCCCTGTACTACGCCGGCATCCTCGACCGCGTTCCGGCGTAAGAACTATCTGGCTTCGCTCGGTGAGCTTCGCCGGGCACGGTAGTCACTGGTCACTGGTCACTGGTCACTGGTCACTGGTCA
>Ga0194137_10001087_pt1 | contig 17026 bp, 13 predicted proteins | sample TARM_MetaG_T3_14_FD_134025 | JGI IMG/M metagenome (GOLD analysis project Ga0194137, IMG submission 134025) | Freshwater microbial communities from Pennsylvania, USA, analyzing microbe dynamics in response to fracking - TARM_MetaG_T3_14 (version 2) | ecosystem: Environmental > Aquatic >... | reverse complement strand
GACTTGACGCCGCCGAGGCCGATGCCCTTGCGCTGGCCGAGCGTGTAAAAGCTCAGGCCGACATGCTTGCCGACCACGTTGCCTTCCGGCGTCATCATCGGGCCGGGCTTGTAGGACAGGTAACGGTTCAGGAACTCCCGGAACGGCCGCTCGCCGATGAAGCAGATGCCGGTGGAATCCTTCTTCTTCGCATTCGGCAAGCCGATTTTCTCGGCGATCCTGCGCACTTCCGTCTTGGGGATGTCGCCCAGCGGGAACAGGGTCTTGGATAACTGCGCCTGGTTCAGCCGGTGCAGGAAATAGCTCTGATCCTTGCTGGCATCGAGCGCCTTCAGGAGTTCGAAGCGGCCGTTTGCGGCCTGACGCACGCGCGCGTAATGCCCGGTCGCGATCAGGTCGGCCCCCAGCTTCATCGCATGGTCGAGGAAGGCCTTGAACTTGATTTCCGCATTGCAGAGCACATCCGGATTGGGCGTACGCCCTGCCTGGTATTCGCGCAGGAATTCGGCAAACACCCGGTCCTTGTACTCGGCCGCGAAGTTGACCGCCTCGATGTCGACGCCCACCACGTCGGCCACGCTCGCGGCATCGATCCAGTCCTGCCGCGTCGAGCAGTATTCGGAATCGTCATCGTCTTCCCAATTCTTCATGAACAGGCCGATGACTTCATAGCCCTGTTCCTTCAGCAGCCAGGCCGACACCGAGGAATCGACGCCGCCCGACATGCCGATCACGACGCGCTTCCTAGCCACTGAATGCTCCGATTACGCTGGGGTGGGTATAGATCAGCGACAGCGGCGCGCGCTGTCCCGCAAGATAGTCGTCGACGCAACGCATGACCAGCGGGCTGCGGTGCTTGCTTTCGCAGGCCAGCATTTCCTCGCGTGTCATCCAGACGGCGCGCAGGATGCCTTCGTCGAGCTGACGGTCATGCTGCGCACCGACCTGGCCGCAGAAGGCAAAGCGCAGGTAGGTCACTTCCTTGTTGGTGCGTGCCGAGATATAGCGCGACATGTACACGCCCACCATGGCGGTGGCCGAGAACTCATGCGCAGTTTCTTCCATGGTTTCGCGCGCCACCGCCTCGATCAGCGATTCGTTCGGGTCGAGATGGCCGGCCGGCTGGTTGAAACGGATGCCGTCGCTGGTTTCTTCTTCGACCAGCAGGAACCGGCCATCGCGCTCTATGACTGCGGCAACGGTAACGGAGGGTTTCCAGACTTCAGACATGGGATTCCTTGAGAAGGGCGACATTTTACCTCGCATGGAGCAACGCCGCCTCGCCTCGCGGCAAGGAGGCCGGCGAGCAAGTTGTTGATTGGCGGAATGATGGCTTTCCCGGCAAGGAATAATCTTGATTTTTCACAACTGTCTTCCGAAGTGTAAAAATGGCATGAAAAGCTGCTACATTCACTTCTTGACTTCTGCTTCTTTCCCACCGAAACCCGGCCGGGAAAAGCGAGGAAATACCGGATTCCGGCAGGTTTTCGAGGAAAACCACAAAAAAGAACGGTTGTGCTTATTTTTGGATTGCGTGTAAGATCGTCACAAATCTTAATCAACTGGAATGATTTTGCCGTGACATGCGGTGCGCCGGGGCGGCGGGCTTGTTTCGGACTGCGGATTTCATAATTCATAACGAAGGGGAAGCGTATGTCTCTAGTCATTGGCGTGCCCCGGGAAGTCTTTCCCGGCGAAAAACGCGTGGCGACGGTGCCCGATGTCGTCGAAAAACTGATCAAGCTCGGTTTTTCGGTGCAGGTCGAGTCCGGCGCCGGCGATGCCGCAAACTTCAGCGATGATGCCTACCGGGCTGCCGGCGCGCAGATCGTCGAAGGCGCGGCGCAGTTGTGGTCGTCATCCGATATCGTCTTCAAGGTGCGCGGTCCGGCACCCGGAGAGATCGGCCTGATCCGCGAAGGCAGCACCCTGGTCAGCTTCATCTGGCCGGCACAGAACCCGGAACTGATGCAGCAGCTGGCGGCGAAACGCGTGACCGTGCTGGCGATGGACAGCGTGCCCCGCATGTCGCGCGCCCAGAAGATGGATGCGCTGAGCTCCATGGCCAACATCGCCGGCTACCGCGCCGTGATCGAGGCGGCGCACCATTTCGGCCGCTTCTTCACCGGCCAGATCACCGCCGCCGGCAAGGTGCCGCCGGCCAAGGTCTTCGTGATCGGCGCCGGCGTCGCCGGCCTGGCGGCCATCGGCGCGGCTTCCGGCCTGGGCGCCATCGTGCGCGCCAACGACACCCGTCCTGAAGTGGCGGACCAGGTCAAGTCGATGGGCGGCGAGTTCGTTGCGGTCGACTATACCGAGGAAGGCTCCGGCGTCGGCGGCTATGCCAAGGTCATGAGCGAAGGCTTCCAGAAGGCCCAGCGCGAAACCTTCGCCAAGCAGGCGAAAGACGTCGACATCATCATCACCACCGCACTCATTCCCGGCAAGCCGGCACCCAAGCTGATCACCGCGGAGATGGTCCAGTCCATGCGGCCGGGCAGCGTGATCGTCGATCTCGCCGCCGAGCAGGGCGGCAACTGCGAGCTGACCGTTCCCGGAGAAGTCGTGGTCAGGCACGGCGTCACCATCATCGGCTATGCCGACCTGCCCAGCCGCCTGTCGAAGCAGTCAAGCACGCTGTACGCGACCAACCTGCTGCGCCTGACCGAAGAACTCTGCAAGAACAAGGACGGCACCATCAACGTCAACATGGACGACGAGGTCATCCGCGGCACCACCGTCATCAAGGAGGGCAGCATCACCTGGCCGCCGCCGCCGCCCAAGCTCTCTGCTGCACCGGCTGCGGCGGCAGCCAAGCCGGCCGTCGCGCCGCCCAAGGCGCATGGACATGGCGCCCCGAGCGCACCGGCTTCCGGCACCCGCATCGCCGTGCTGTTCGGCGTTGCCGCCGTGCTGTTCTGGCTCATCGGCGCCTATGCCCCCGCAGCCTTTCTCGGCCACTTCACCGTCTTTGTGCTGGCCTGCTTCGTCGGCTACATGGTGGTCTGGAACGTCACGCCCGCCCTGCATACGCCGCTCATGAGCGTCACCAATGCGATTTCCAGCATCATCGCCATCGGTGCGCTGGTGCAGATCGCCCCGCCGCTGGCCACAGGCGTCGAGCGTCCGGCCGACTGGATACGCTGGCTGGCCGTGATCGGCATCGTGCTGACCACCATCAACATGTTCGGCGGCTTCGCCGTGACCCGCCGCATGCTGGCGATGTTCCGTAAATAAGGGGAGCGACAATGTCCGAAAGTCTCACAACAGTCGCCTACCTCGGTGCGGCCATCCTGTTCATCCTCAGCCTTGGCGGGTTGTCCAATCCGGAGACGTCCCGGCGCGGCAACCTGTACGGCATCATCGGCATGGCGCTGGCGGTGCTGGCCACGGTGGTCGGGCCGCATGTGACCGCGGCCGGCATCCCCTGGATCGTCGGCGCCATGGTGGTCGGCGCGGCGATCGGCCTGTATGCGGCGCGCACCGTGCAGATGACGCAGATGCCGGAACTGGTCGCGCTGATGCACAGCCTGGTCGGCCTTGCAGCGACGCTGGTCGGCTATGCCAGCTTCATCGATCCGGCGGCCTCGGCCAACTTCAGCGGCGCCGAAAAGCTGATCCATGAAGTGGAGATCTACATCGGCGTGCTGATCGGCGCGGTGACCTTCTCCGGCTCCATCATCGCCTTCGGCAAGCTGTCGGCGCGCATCGGCGGCAAGCCGCTGCTGCTGCCGGGCCGCCATCTCCTGAACCTGATCGGTCTCCTGATCGTGATCTGGTTCGGCATCCAGTTCGTGCGCGCCGGCTCGATCCAGGAAGGCATGACGCCGCTCATCATCATGACAGTGATTGCGCTGCTGTTCGGCATTCACATGGTGATGGCCATCGGCGGCGCCGACATGCCGGTGGTGGTGTCGATGCTCAACAGCTATTCCGGCTGGGCGGCGGCGGCCACCGGCTTCATGCTGTCGAACGACCTGTTGATCGTGACCGGTGCGCTGGTCGGCTCCAGCGGCGCCATCCTGTCCTACATCATGTGCCGCGCGATGAACCGCAACTTCATCAGCGTCATTGCCGGCGGCTTCGGCAGCGACACCGGCAAGGCCAAGCCGGCGGGCGGCGCGGCTGCGCAGCCTGAAGGCGAGGTCGTGCCGGTCACCGCGGCGGAAACCGCGGAGATGCTGCGCGAGGCGAAGAACGTGATCATCGTTCCCGGCTATGGCATGGCGGTCGCCCAGGCCCAGCACACGGTGTATGAAATCACCCGGCTGCTGCGCGAGAAAGGCGTCAATGTGCGCTTCGGCATCCACCCGGTGGCGGGCCGCATGCCGGGCCACATGAACGTGCTGCTGGCCGAAGCCAAGGTGCCTTACGACATCGTGATGGAGATGGACGAGCTCAACGAGGACTTCGGCGATACCGACGTGGCGATGGTCATCGGCGCCAACGACATCGTCAACCCTGCGGCGCAGGACGATCCGACCAGCCCGATCGCCGGCATGCCGGTGCTCGAGGTCTGGAAGGCCAAGCATTCCATCGTGATGAAGCGCAGCATGGCTTCCGGCTATGCCGGCGTGGACAATCCGCTGTTCTACAAGGACAACAACCGGATGCTGTTCGGCGATGCGAAGAAGATGCTCGATGAAGTGCTCGGCGTGCTGAAGGCGGCCTGACCGCTGCAGGCGCCTCCAAGCAAAAGCCCCGGACTGTCCGGGGCTTTTTTATTTCAGGCTTGTCAGCCGCGCCCTTAACGGCGGCCGAACATCATCTGATCGGCCAGCAGCTTCTTCGCCGGATCCACCAGGTCGAGCAGTCCAAGCGACAGCCCGAGCACGCCTTGCGAGAAGGAACCGCCGCCCGTGTTGGCGAACAGGCGCGCCATCGTATCGGTGAGACGGATGGTGAGGCTGCGGTCGGCATGCCGTTCGGCGGCAAAGCGCTGCAGCGCAAACGAGGAGAGGTCGGCCGCGAGCAGCCGCGCCAGCACCACGGCGTCGCGCATGCCGAGATTGAGCCCTTGTCCCGCCACCGGATGCAGCGTCTGCGCCGCATTGCCGATGGCAACCGTGCGCGCGGTCGCGGCGGGATTGGCATTGAGGCCGAGCGGGTAGGCCGCGCGCGGCGATACCTTGGTGAAGTTGCCGACGCGGGTGCCGAAGGCATTGCCGAGTTCGGCAAGAAAGCTTTGTTCCGGCAAAGCCTGCAGCCGGGATGCGGTTTCGGGGCGCATGCACCAGACCATCGCATAGCCGCCTTCCTGCGGCAGCAGGGCCAGAGGGCCTTCATCAGTGAAACGTTCGAAGGCGCGATGGGCGATGGGCGCGTCGGAAGTCACATGCGCGATGAGCGCCGTCTGTTCATAATCTCGCCGGACGGCTTTTGCCGCCTGATCCGAAAACACGCCGCCTTCGGCCTGCACCATGATGCCGGCGGTAACCGAGCGGCCTTCGGCGAACAGCAGCTCGACTTCGTCGGCGCGCTCCATCGAGGACGACACATGCATGGGCCGCAGCAATGCGACGCCGGTCCTGCCGGCAGCCGTGCCAAGCGCGGATACCAGCGCGCCGTAGCGCACGACATGGCCGAGCGCCGGCAGGCCGTAGGTGTCGCGGTCGATCAGCGTGCGGCCGAAATGGCCGCGCCGCGAGACATGGATCTGGTGAATGGGATCGGACGTGACAGGCCAGCATTCCACGTCTTCCAGGATCTGCCGGCTGCCGTAGGAAAGTGCAATCGAGCGCGGGTCGGCTGCGGACTGCTCGGCGCTCTTGGCGTCGATCAGTGCAATGCGCGCCGCCGGCACGCCGCGCCGGACCAGCAGCAGGGCCAGCGTCAGCCCCACCGGGCCGGCGCCGCAGATGGCGATGTCGTAGTCGCTTGCCGTCATGGATGGTTCGGGTAAGTCCGTGACCAAGGCGTCAGCGCTTCATCACGGATTCGATCTCGGCCACCGTCTTCGGCGCGGCGGCGGTGATCAGTTCGCAGCCGCTTTCCGTGACCAGCGCATCGTCTTCGATGCGGATGCCGATGTTCCAGTATTTCTCCGGCACGGCCGGATCGGGGCGGACATAGATGCCCGGCTCGATGGTCAGCACCATGCCGGGCCGCAGCGTGCGCCACGGCTTGCTGCCGTCGGGCGCGGCCGGGTCGCGGTAATCGCCGACGTCATGCACGTCCATGCCCAGCCAGTGGCCGGTACGGTGCATGTAGAACTGGCTGTAGGCATTCTTGGCGATCACGTCTTCCAGCGAACCGACCTTGTTGCCGTCGAGCAGGCCGGTGTCGAGCATGCCCTGGGCCAGCACCTTCACGGCGGCGTCGTGGCCATCCATGAAGCGCATGCCCGGCTTCGTCGCGGCGACGGCCGCTTCCTGGGAGGCCAGCACCAGCTCATACAATTCCTGCTGCGGCGCGCTGAACTTGCCGTTTGCGGGGAAGGTGCGGGTGATGTCGGAGGCATAGCTGTCGAGTTCGCAGCCGGCATCGATGAGCACCAGGTCGCCGTCCCTGATCTCGGCATCGCTGGCGCGGTAGTGCAGCACGCAGGCGTTCGCCCCGGTGGCGACGATGGAGCCGTAGGCGGGGAACTGCGAACCGTTGCGGCGGAATTCATGCAGCAGTTCTGCTTCGAGATGATATTCGCGCAAGCCTGGGCGGCAGATCTGCATCGCGCGCCGATGGGCTTCGGCGGAAATCGCGGCGGCTTTCTTCATGATGCCGATTTCGCCGGCATCCTTGACCAGGCGCATGTCGTCGAGCAGCACGCGCACGTCGTGGGCGGCGGTCGGCGGCGTGACGCCGGCACGCGCCTGCATGCGCACCGCCTGCAGCCATTGCTGCACTTGCGCGTCGAGCTTGCCGTCGCTGCCCAGCGCATAGAACAGCGCGGGCGCGTTCGCCATCAGCTTGGGCATTTCGGCGTCGAGCGCGGCAACGGGATGGGCGGCGTCGAAGCCGAAGGTTTCCCGCGCGGCTTCCGGGCCGTAGCGGTACCCGTCCCAGATTTCACGTTCGAGGTTCTTTTCCCGGCAGAACAGGATGCTTTGGTCCTTTTGTCCATTCACGCCGGCCACCAGGACGATCACCGCTTCGGGCTCGGTGAAGCCGGACAGGTAATAGAAGTAGCTGTCGTGCCGGTAGGGATAGTCGGCATCGCGGTTGCGCATGACTTCGGGCGCGGTCGGGATGACGGCCACGCCGCCGCCTTTGGATCGCATCTGCGCCATCAGTGCGGCGCGCCGTGCTGCATAGGTATTCATGTTGTCCTTTCCCCGTTGAGTTGCGCAAGCCGTTCCGGCGTGCCGACATCGGTCCAGTCGCCGCGGTAGACCTCGCCGCCGACCTGGCCGCGCGATGCATATTCGCGAAGGATGGGCGCCAGCTTGGCTGGTTGGCCCGGTGCGATGGAGTCGAAGATTTCGGTGCGGTAGACGCCGATGCCGGAAAACGTGAATGTCTGGTCGCCTTCATTGGCGATCGAGAAGCTGTTGAGCGCGAAATCCCCCTTGGGATTATGCGCCGGATTCTTCACCAGGTAGAGCCAGGCCACGTCCCGCTTGTCGGCCGGATGCGGATTGCCCCACATGTCGTTGTCCTGCAGCGCTTCCTTGACCTGCTCGAAATCGAAGTGCGGGCAATAGGTATCGGCAGCGATGGCGACGAAAGGTTCCTCCCCGAGCAGATGGCGCGCCTTGGCGATGCCGCCCGCCGTCTCGAGCGCCGTGCCTTCGGCGGAGTAGCTGATGCGCGCGCCGAACTTCGAGCCGTCTCCCAGCGCCTCCTCGATCATGTGGCCGAGATGCGCATGGTTGATCACGATGTCGCGGATATCTGCGCGCACCAGGTTGAGAATGTGCCAGACGATCAGCGGCCGGCCGCGCACCGTCAGGAGCGGCTTGGGACAGGTATCGGTCAGCGGACGCATCCGCTCGCCACGTCCGGCGGCGAAGAGCATGGCTTTCATTCGGTGGCTTTCTTCAATGCATTGATGGCGGAGGATGCCCGCGTCAAGGCCGGGCATCCCTTGCCTATTCTATCGGTTGTTGCCGGCGCGGTAGGACGCCGGAGATCGAGGCAAGAATCGGAGCGGAAATCAGAAGGTATAGCCGACCGACGGACCTTTTTCTTCCAGTTCGTCGAGCAGGCGGATCAGCGGCGCCAGCGCGTTGTAGCGTCCGGCGGCCTTGCGGGTGTATTCCATGACCAGCGGCAGATCCTTCAGGTAGCCGTCCTTGCCGTCGCGATGATAGAGCCGGGCGAAGATGCCGAGCACCTTCAGGTGCCGCTGCAGGCCCATGAACTCGAAGTCGCGGTAGAAGGCGTCGACGTCGTGGCTGACCGGCAGGCCGGCGCGGCGTGCCCGTTCCCAGTAGCGGATCGCCCAGTCGAGCACCATTTCCTCGTCCCACTGGATGTAGGCGTCGCGCAGCAGCGACACCAGGTCATAGGTGATCGGGCCGTACACCGCATCCTGGAAATCTAGGATGCCGGGGTTGCCCGGGCTGACCACCATCAGGTTGCGGGAATGATAATCGCGGTGCACATACACCTGCGGCTGCGCCAGGTTGTTGGCCAGCAGGACTTCGAAGACCTTGTTCAGGCTCTCGGTCTGCTTCTCCGTCATCGCGACGCCGAGATGCTTGCCCACATACCAGTCGGGGAAGAGCATCAGCTCGCGGTGCAGCAGGGCGCGGTCGTATTCCGGCAGCACGCCCGGCTTGCTCTGGGCCTGGATCAGCACCAGCGACTCGATCGCGTCGAGATAGAGCTTGTGCGCGGTATCGTGGTTGAGCTGGTGCAGGTAGGTGGTGTTGCCGAGGTCGCTCAGCAGCAGGTAGCCGCGCTCGACGTCGCGCGCCAGGATCTTCGGCACCGAAGCGCCCGATTCCCCGAAGACTTCGGCGACATGAATGAACGGGCGCACGTCTTCCTGGGGCGGCGGCGCATCCATCACGATATAGGTGTTGCCATCTTCGCCATCGACGCGGAAATAGCGGCGGAAGCTGGCGTCGGAGGACGCCGGGCGGATCGTTTCGGGAGAAACCTTGAGTTCAGGCTGCGTTGCAAGCCATTGTTTTACTTCGGAAAGTCGAATATCAGAGGGAGTATTTACAGACATGAAACAACCTGGGAGTGGATACAATCCGGAATCAATCCGTTGGGGCATACGAGTTCCCATATAATAAGGGATTCATCTCGAAAAAGCGCCCGCCGACCTCTCTTTTCATGAACCGGTATCCCGCAATTCCCCCTTCGCAACTTTTGCTCCGGCTTCTGGCCGCCACCATTGCCGTTGCCGCAACGCCCACGCTCGCATCGGCGCAGGCCGCCGCCGGCCGGGCGGCGGAAGATGAAAAAAATGCGCCGGCGACCGTCAGCGCCGAACAGATGAGCGGCCGGCCCGACCGCGAAGTCATTCTCGAGCGCGATGTTGAAATCATCCGCGGTCCGACCACCGTCAATGCCGACCGCGCCACCTACCGCGTGGTCGAGGACGAGGTCGAGGCTTCCGGCAATATCCGCATGCGCCGCTTCGGCGATACCTATACCGGCGACGAAATGCGCCTGCGGCTCGAAGCCAAGGAGGGTTACGTCACCCATCCGACCTACCGGCTGCAGCTCAACAACGCCCGGGGCGGCGCCGAGCGCATCGACTTCGAAGGCGAGGACCGGGCCACCGTCACCGAAGGCACCTACAGCACCTGCGAGGCGCCCGACCCCGACTGGTACCTGAAGTCGAGCAAGCTCAATCTCGATGCCGGCCGCGAAGAGGGCCTGGCGCGCAGTCCCGTCCTCTATTTCAAGGGCGTGCCCATCCTGGCCGCACCCGCCATGTCCTTCCCGCTGTCGGATGCCCGCAAGAGCGGCGTGCTGCCGCCGACCATCGGCACGACCAACAAGGGCGGCCTGGACGTGACGGTGCCTTACTACTTCAACATCGCGCCCAACCGCGACCTGACGCTGTTTCCGCGGCTGTTCGCGCGGCGCGGGCTGCAGCTGGGCGCGGAAGCGCGCTATCTCGGCGACACCTATTCCGGCCAGACGCGCGTCGAATACCTGCCCGACGACAGGCGCACCGGCACCACGCGCTATGCGTATTCCTCGCTCCACTCGCAGTCGCTCACGCCCAGCCTGAACTTCAACTGGAATATCAACGGCGCCTCCGACGACCAGTATCCGGACGACATCACGCGTACCCGCACGGCGGCCAGCCAGCGCCTGCTGCCGCGCGACCTGTCGCTCAATTACGGCGGCTCCTTCTGGACCGCGTCGGCGCGCGCGTCGAGCTTCCAGGTATTGCAGGATCCGATCGTGCCGATCGGGCGTCCCTACGACCGCCTGCCGCAGCTCACTTTCCAGAGCGGTCGCCAGGACATCAAGGGATTCGACTGGAACGCGGATGCGGAATTTACCAATTTCTACCATCCCGACCTGGTGCGCGGCGACCGCCTGCTGATCAATCCGCGGCTCTCCTATCCGATCATCCGTCCCGGCTATTTCATCACGCCCCGGGTGTCGCTGCACGGCACCAAGTACAGCCTGCAGAATACCGCGCCCGGTGCTCCTGACAGCCTGTCGCGCTTCCTGCCGACGGTGTCGGTCGACAGCGGCATGGTGTTCGAGCGCGATGCGAATTTCCTCGGCAACAGCATGACCCAGACGTTCGAGCCGCGCCTGTTCTATGTGTACACGCCGTATCGCGACCAGAGCGCATTCCCGCTGTTCGACACGGCCGAAGCCGACTTGAGTTTCGCGCAGCTGTTCAGCGAGAACCGCTTCATCGGCAACGACCGCATCAGCGACGCCAACCAGGTCACCGCGGCGGCGATCTCGCGCTACATCGAACCTTCCGGCACGGAGCGCATGCGCTTTGCCGTCGGCCAGCGCTTCTATCTCAACGAGCAGCGCGTCACCCTCGGCACCCCGCGCAGCCAGAGCCGCTCCGACCTGCTGCTGTCGATCTACGGCCGCGTGTCCCAGGCTATCAGCGTCGACACCAATCTGCAGTACATCCAGACGCTGAACTCCGTCATTCGCGCCAATTACGGCATGCAGTGGAGCCCGGCGCCGAAGAAGGTGCTCAACGTCAAGTACCGGCTCGACCGCGTCAACGATCTGGTCAACGAACTCAAGCAGGTCGACGTGTCCGGACAGTGGCCCATCTCCGACCGCTGGTACGGCGTGGCGCGGGTCAACTATTCGATTCCGGACAGCAAGGTCGCCGAAGGCCTGCTCGGTCTCGAATACAAGGCCGACTGCTGGATCTTCCGCATCGTCGGCCAGCGCACTCCGACCGCGACCACCGCGGCCACCACCTCACTGTTCTTCCAGCTGGAATTGACCGGCCTGACGCGGCTCGGCTCCAATCCGCTGGATGCGCTGCGGGCCAACATCCCCGGCTACCAGTTGGTGAATCAACCCAGTAACCCCTAACGAAGTACGCGAACCATGAAGACATTACCGACACTGCGAGTTGCAAAGAATCCGGTCCGCAGCATTGCGCTGGCGGCGGCACTGGTCTGCGGCGCCGGCCTGCTGCCGCAGGCCCATGCCCAGTTCAAGGTCGCGCCTCCGGGAGGCATGACTGCCCCGGCACCCGTACCGGCTGCCCAGACCCAGAGCGCACCGCGCATCTACCTGGCCGATGCGATCATCGCCGTCGTCAACAATGAAGTCATTACGCGCCAGGAACTGGTCGAGCGGCTGCGGCAGGTGGAGCAGCGCATGCGCAACCAGAATATCGCGCTGCCGCCGCAGCCCGAGTTCCAGCGGCAGATGCTCGAACGCATGATCGTCGACCGCGCCCAGCTGCAGCTGGCCAAGGAAGTCGGCATCCGCGTCGACGACACCATGCTGGACCGGGCGATCGCGCGCATCGCCGAACAGAACAAGATGAGCCTGACGCAGTTCCGCGCCGAGCTGGAGAAGGGCGGCACCCCCTACGCGCGCTTCCGCGAAGACATTCGCGAAGACATCATCATGCAGCGTCTGCGTGAACGCGAGGTCGACAACAAGATCCAGATTTCCGAATCCGAGGTCGACAACTACCTCGCGGCGGAGCAGAGCGCCGCGGCCAGCCAGAAGGAATACAGCGTGTCGCACATTCTGGTGCGCATTCCGGAGAACGCCACGCCCGAGCAGACCGCCGAGCGCCGGCGCCGTGCGGAAGAAGTGCTGCGCCAGGTCCAGAGCGGCGGCGATTTCGCCAAGCTGGCGGCCACCTATTCGGACGCCACCGACGCCCTGACCGGCGGCGACCTCGGCTGGCGCGGCCCCGAGCGCCTGCCGCAGCTGTTCGTCGATGCCCTGTCCGGCATGAAGCAGGGCGACGTCTCGCAGCTGCTCAAGAGCAACACCGGTTTCCATATCGTCAAGCTGACCGGGGAACGCACTCCGAGCGTCATGAAGGGCGGCGCTGCGGCCGCGTCGGTGCAGCAGACTCGTGTGCGCCACATCCTGATCAAGACCAACCAGATCGTGACGCCGTCCGAGGCGCGCCGCAAGCTGACCGAACTCAAGCAGCGCCTGGACAATAAGGCAGCCACCCTCGAAGAGCTGGCGCAGCTGTTCTCCAACGACCTGTCGGCCCCGCGCGGCGGCGACCTCGGCTGGATCTACCCGGGCGACACCGTGCCCGAATTCGAGCGCGCGATGGATGCATTGAAGCCGGGTGAAGTGAGCGAGCCGGTGGAGTCGCCGTTCGGCTATCACCTGATCCAGGTGGTGGAACGCAAGAAGGACGACGTGTCCAAGGAGCGCCAGCGCCTGATCGCGCGCCAGGCCATTCGCGAGCGCAAGCTGGAGGAAGCCACGCAGGACTGGCTGCGTCAGCTGCGCGACCGCGCCTACGTCGAATACCGCTTCGACAACGCCGATTCCCGTTCCTGAAAACCGGATGAAGACCAGGCCGACCATCGCCATCACCTGCGGCGAACCCGCGGGCATCGGACCGGAAATCTCCATCCGGGCCGCATGGGAGCTGCGCGAGCAGGTGCGCGGCGTGCTCGTGGGCGATGCCGCGCTGCTGTCCATGATCGCGGGGGACATCGACCCGGCCATCCGGCTGACGGCGCTGTCGACCATGGCGCTCGGCCACGGCGGCCTGCCTAGTCTCGGGTCCGACCGCATCGCGGTGATCGACTGTCCGCTGGCCGAACCTGCCGTGCCCGGCAGGCTCGATGCGCGCAACGGCCATGCGGTGCTGCAGACGCTCGACGTGGCTATCGAAGGCGCCATGCAGCGCCGTTTCGACGCCATCGTCACCGCGCCGCTGCAGAAGAGCACGATCAACGATGCCGGCGTGCCGTTCACCGGCCACACCGAGTATCTCGCCGAGAAGACCGGCACGCCCCAGGTGGTCATGATGCTGGCAGGCGGCGAGCCGCTGCTGCGGGTGGCGCTGGCCACCACCCATCTGCCGCTGAAGGATGTCTCGGCGGCCATCACCTTCGACAGCCTCATGACCACGATCGAGATCGTGCATGCCGACCTGCGCCGCAAGTTCGGCCTGGCGCAGCCGCGCATCCTGGTCACCGGCCTCAATCCGCACGCGGGCGAGGGCGGCTATCTCGGTCGCGAAGAAATCGACGTGATCACGCCGGTGCTGAAGGCGGCGCAGCAAAAGGGCATCAACGCTACCGGCCCGTATCCGGCCGATACCCTGTTCCAGCCCAAGTACCTGCAGGATGCCGACTGCGTGCTGGCCATGTACCATGACCAGGGCCTGCCTGTGCTCAAGCACGCGAGCTTCGGCCGCGGCGTCAACATCACGCTCGGCCTGCCCATCATCCGCACTTCGGTCGATCACGGCACGGCGCTTGATCTTGCCGCCGCCGGCCTCGGCAAGGCCGACCATGGCAGCATGGTGGTGGCCATCAACGTCGCGGCGCAGATGGCACGGGCCGCGGCGGCCTGAAGCGCCGGCGGCCCATCTTTCTACCATTTCCGCATTCAATGAAACACATTCCACGCAAGCGCTTCGGCCAGAATTTCCTTACCGATCAAACGGTGCTGTACGACATCATCCGCGCGATCGATCCCCGGCCTGACGACACGATGGTGGAAATCGGCCCCGGCCTGGCGGCCATGACCGGCCTGCTGCTGGAGTCGCTGCGCCAACTGCATGTGGTGGAACTCGACCGCGATCTGGTCACGCGCCTGAAAAAGAATTTCGATCCTGCGCGCCTGATCGTGCACGAGGGCGATGCGCTCAAGTTCGACTTCGCCGCGCTCCCGGTGGCCGAAGGCGGCAAGCTGCGCGTCGTCGGCAACCTGCCTTACAACATTTCCAGTCCCTTGCTGTTCCACCTGGCCGCCATCGCGCCGCAGGTGCAGGACCAGCATTTCATGCTGCAGAAGGAAGTGGTGGAGCGCATGGTGGCCGAGCCGGGCGGCAAGAGCTTCGGCCGGCTGTCGGTGATGCTGCAGTGGCGCTATTACATGGAACTGCTGTTCGTGGTGCCGCCGTCGGCCTTCGATCCGCCGCCGCAGGTGGATTCCGCGATCGTGCGCATGATTCCGTTGCCGAACCCGCTGCCCTGCGACGAGCGCAAGCTGGAGCAGGTGGTGACCAAGGCCTTCTCGCAGCGGCGCAAGGTGATCCGCAACTGCGTGGCCGGCATGTTTACGGAAAACGATCTGATCGATGCAGGAGTGGATCCGCAGGCGAGGCCGGAGGCGGTGCCGGTGGAGCAGTTTGTGGCGTTGGCGAATCGGCTTGGGGGGTAGGTCGATGCAGGGATGTGGTGACTCCATGCTCATCTACCACACCGCTGGCAAGCGGCTTCGAGTTTGTAGGCGTGGCGCTCACCTTGCGCCTTCCCGCTCCCTCCCCTTCAAGGGGAGGGTTGGGGTGGGGATGGGTTTTAACGCACGTCGCTAAACCCATCCCCATCCCAGCCTTCCCCTTGAAGGGGAAGGAGTGTTCTTTATTTGCAGGCACAAGCATGCATCGCAAAACTCCTGCCGCCTCTGCTCCCGGAAACCCTCAATCCCGCTGAATAAATTCGATCTTGTAGCCATCCGGATCCTGCACGAAGGCGATCACGGTGGAACCGCCCTTGACCGGGCCGGCTTCGCGCGTCACGGTACCGCCCTGGGCCTTGACCGCATCGCAGGCCTTGTAGGCATCCTCGACCTGAAGGGCGATATGGCCGTAGGCCGTGCCCAGGTCGTACTTGTCGACGCCGTAGTTGTAGGTCAGCTCCAGCTCCGCATGATCGGGATTGGTGCCGTAGCCGACGAAGGCCAGCGTGTATTTCTGCTCGGGGCGGTCGGTGGTGCGCAGCAGCTTCATGCCGAGTACCTTGGTGTAGAAATCGATGGAACGCTGCAGGTCGCCGACTCGCAGCATGGTGTGAAGAATGCGCATGGTTGCTCCGTTTGATGAATGATGCGCACCGCGCCGTTGGCAGTGCGGCTACTTGGCTTGTTGTTGAAAATCGAGTGATGAATGCGTCTGGATGGCAGCGCGGCCGCCAATCCCGAATCAAAGGCACCAGGCTCTAGAATACCGGCAAAGTGTCCGGCCCGCTTTCGCGCAGCACGCGCTTTGCCGCCTGGAATTCCGGAAACACCGATTGCACGGTCGCCCAGAAGCGCGGGCTGTGGTTCATCTCGCGCAGGTGCGACAGTTCATGCGCGACCACGTAGTCGATCATCGGCATGGCGAAATGCACCAGCCGCCAGTTCAGCCTGATCTTCCCCTCGGCGGTGCAGGAGCCCCATTGCGTGGTGGCCGACGACAGCGCAAAGGACTTGTAGACCACGCCCAGCCGTTCGGCATAGACGGGCAGGCGCTCGGCGAAGATGCGCTTGGCTTCCGTCTGCAGCCAGCCCTGTACCCTGTCTTTCAGCTGCTGCTCGCCGGCGCCCGGAGGCAGGCTGACCATCAGCTCGCGCGCGTCGGCATCGAAGGCCACGCCGGCCGCCTGCGCGGCAAGGATGCGCAGCGTGATGTCGTTGCCGAGATAGGGCAGGGACGCGCCGTCGCACCATTGCATCTGCGGTTGCAGCCGGCGCGCGGAGCGCTCGCGGCGTTCGCGCAGCTTGGTGAGTATCCAGCGCTGCTTTTCATGGATCGCGCTTTCGATTTCTGCCAGCGGCACCCAGCGCGGCGCGGTGATGCGCAAGCCGTCTTCATCGATCAGGAAACCGATGGTGCGGCGCTTGGAGCGCTGCAGCCGGTATTCGAGAAGATGATCGCCGACCTGCAGCCGGCGATGTCCCGGCGTGGGCGGCAACTTGCCGGGCGCGGACGGTTCTGCGGGCGGAGAAAATGCTTCGGTTGCCGGCGCCAGCTTCGGCGCCGGCTGGTCCACCGCCGGCCGGGCCGGCGCATCGGAAGAAAAGAAATCGAGCTGCAGCGCAAGCTGCTGGGGTTCAGGCGGAGTCTGGCGTCGCAGCTTCAAAGGAATCGTTGACCTTGTGGTTGGCATAGGTGCCGGGCGAGGAAATCACCCGCATCTCGGATTCTATCCAATTTTCGACCTGCTGCATGAGCTCGGCCGGATGGCGTCCTTCGGAGGAGATCGATTTGCCGATCGAAACCGTGATCAGGCCCGGCTTCTTGATGAAGGAATTCTTCGGCCAGCATTCGCCGGCATTGAGTGCGATGGGCACCACGACGGCGCCGGTCTCGACCGCGAGCCGGGTGCCGCCGCTCTTGTACTTGCCCTGGCTGCCCACCTTCGAGCGGGTGCCTTCCGGGAACATGATGATCCACTGGCCGCTGGCAAGGCGCTTCTTGCCCTGCTCGACCACCTGGGCAAACGCATCCTTGGTCTTGCTGCGGTCGATCGGGATCATGCGCAAGAGCGCGATGCCCCAGCCGAAGAAAGGGATGTAGAGCAGTTCCTTCTTGAAGACATAGACCAGCGGGCGCGGCATCGCGTAGAACAGGAAGATCGTTTCCCAGGCCGACTGGTGCTTCGACAGCAGGATGGCCGGACTGTCGGGCAGGTTTTCCGCACCCTTGATCTGGTAGCGGATGCCGCAGACCACGCGCGCCGAGCCGATGATGAACTTG
>Ga0194137_10001084_pt1 | contig 17067 bp, 15 predicted proteins | sample TARM_MetaG_T3_14_FD_134025 | JGI IMG/M metagenome (GOLD analysis project Ga0194137, IMG submission 134025) | Freshwater microbial communities from Pennsylvania, USA, analyzing microbe dynamics in response to fracking - TARM_MetaG_T3_14 (version 2) | ecosystem: Environmental > Aquatic >... | reverse complement strand
CGGACTATGCCCAGCTGTTCACCAACTCCAGATGGCTGCAGGCGGCCCTCAACAGTCTGATGATGACCGTGTTGTCCACGTTCTCCTGCACGGCGATCGCTTTTTTGTTCGCCTTTACGGTTGCCCGGCTGGATGTGCCGCTCAAGGGGCTTTTTCGATTCGTGACGCTGCTTCCTATCGTTTCTCCGCCCTTTATCGTGGCTTTGTCCTATATTCTGCTCTTCGGCAGGCAAGGACTGGTCACCAAGCAGCTGCTTCACTTCAATGTGGATATATACGGGTGGCACGGGCTTTGGCTCGTCCAGACGATTACTTTTTTCCCTTACGCCTATGCCGTCATCTATGGCGTGCTGCAATCGTCCGCCGTCCATCTAGAGTATGCCGCGCATAATCTCGGGGCGACGAGATGGCAGGCGTTCAGGCATGTCTTTTTGCCGCTGTGCAGGCCCGGCATCGCCGGAGGAGCATTGATCACAGCGATGAACGTATTGGCCGACTTCGGAAATCCGATAATCATCGGGGGCAACTTCACGCTGCTTCCTACCGAGGCCTACATGCAGATGTCCGGCTGGTTCGACCTCTCCTCGGCCGCCGTGCTGTCGACGGCTCTGCTGCTGCCTGCTCTCGGCCTGTTCCTGGTCAACCGGCTATGGGTCGGAAGAAGCTCCTACATCACCGTAACCGGCAGAGAATCCAGCCTTCAAGCCTACCCGGCCGCTCCAGGGGTCAAGTGGACCCTGTTCGCATGCTGTCTGTCGATCTCCTTATTCATCCTTGCCGTATATGGGGTGCTGGTTTATGGCGCTTTCACGAAAACCTGGGGCTACGACTGGAGCTTCACCTTGGACAATCTGAACTACGTCACGGCAAAACAGCAGGAGCTGTACAACAGCATCCGCTATGCGCTGCTGTCTTCGATAGGGGCCGCGGTGTTGGGCTTGATTCTTGCTTACATCGTCCACCGCAAGCGGATCGGCATCAACCGGCTGCTCGACTTCCTGGCCATCCTTCCCGGCGCCGTCCCCGGCGTCTTCCTCGGCCTTGGCTTCGCGCTGACCTTCAATCAGCCGCCGATCCAGCTCAGCGGAACATCCGCCATCATGATTCTGGCCTTGATGTTTTGGAATTTGCCGACCTGCTACAGCGCTTGCTCGGCCGGGTTCCAGCAGATCGGCCGTTCGCTGGAGGACGCTTCGCACAACCTCGGAGCGGGGAGCTTCCGCACGCTGCTCGGCATTCTGCTTCCGCTGCTCAAGGGACCGTTCCTGTCCGGAATCTCGGTATCGTTTCTCCGGTCCGTCACTTGCCTGAGCGTCATTATCTTCCTCTATTCCGCCCATACTTCGGTCGGCACGGTATCCATACTCGGTCTCGTTCAAAGCGGAGCATGGGGAGGAGCCTCGGCATTCACTGTCGTCCTCATTTCGATAGCCTTCGCCGTGCTTGCCCTGTCGCGGCTTATCCCGTTCACCCAGGATCGGAGGAAACGATGAATCCATCTCAAGCCCATATTCAAATTGAACATGTATCCAAATCATTCGGCTCGTTCGCCGCTATCCGCAACGTAAGCCTTGATATTCCGGCAGGCAGCTTCACGACGCTGCTCGGGCCGAGCGGCTGCGGCAAAACGACCCTTATGAGGCTCATAGCCGGATTCAACGAGCCGGACAGCGGCATTATCCGGATCGATGGCCGGCCGGTAAACGGACTTCCTGCTTTCAAGCGCCAAACTCCGCTCGTCTTTCAGGATTACGCGCTCTTTCCCCATATGACCGTGGAAGAGAATATCGCTTACGGCTTGAAGCTTCAAAAGGCATCCCGCAGCGAAAGCCGGCGCAAAGTGGACGATATGCTCGGCATGTTCGGGCTGGATGGCCTGGGAAGCCGCTTGCCCAAAGAGCTGAGCGGCGGCCAGCAGCAGCGGGTCGCCTTTGCGCGCGCGCTCGTAACCGGACAGAAGATTCTAATGATGGACGAGCCGCTCAGCAATCTGGACGCCAAGATGAGGGTCGAAGTCCGGCAAGAGCTGCGCGAGCTTCAGCGCCGGACCGGCATTACGGCCGTATTCGTCACTCATGACCAGGACGAGGCTCTGTCGATGTCGGACCGGATCGCCGTATTCGAGCAAGGAAGCATCCGCCAGGCCGGAACTCCATGGGAAATCTATTTCAAGCCCAACGATGCGTTCGTCGCTTCGTTTGTCGGTACGGCCAATTTCATTCGAGGGCAAATAGCGGAGATAAAAGGCGGCGATCTGATCGTCCGCTGCGAGCCCTCGGTGATCCGAATCCCTTCCCATGGCCGGCACTATGTCGTCGGCGAAGAGATCGCGATGGTGGTGCGTCCGGAATGCATCTCGATCGGCGCCGACGGGGAAGGCGGTATTGAAGCCGTTCCTTGCTGGAGCGGCGAGATCCAGAGCAGCAGCTTCCTCGGCCGGATGATCCGGTATGAGGTCCGCTGCGGCTCGGCCACCTTCCTGGTCGATGATGCCGATCCGAGTGCGCGCGGCTTTCTGCAGGGCAGTGTCACCTTGCGGCTGGATCCGGAGCGGATCCATGTTCTCCCTGGCAGCGGAAGGAAAGAGTAAAGAGGAGGAATTAGTTTGCCATTGCATGCTGCCGTTCATTTCCTGAACGTCGGGTGGGGAGACGCCCACCTGATCCACGCCCCGTCGGGGAATGTGACCTTGATAGACGGTGGAGACGGCCTTCTCGCCTCCCACCGTGATCATCCGCTCTCCTGGCTGAAAAGGGAGGGCTTCGAACGACTGGATTGGATGATCCTGACGCATCTTCACGAAGACCATCTGAACGGCCTGCTGGATGTGGCCCGGAGCCTTCCAGTCGTCCAAGCCGTCCTTCCTTACGAAATTCCAGTGATGGACATGGAAGCCCCGGAGTCGGAGGCAGCGGGCTTGGAACTGAGCTCGCCACAATCCTGGGTCCTCGTCATCCTGGCCGCTTACAGGGAGCTGATCCGGCTGCTGAGAGAGCAGGGGACGGCGATCCGGTGGAGATCCGAATACGGGTCCGCAGGCGGCTCGACGATATGGGAGGAAGGTCCTTATCGGCTGGATCATTTGTATCCCTGGGCGGCAGATCCGCTTCCAGGCTTGGAAGTTCTCAGAGAAGCCGCTCGCGGTGGGAAGCTTGCATCGGAAGAATGGCTCGCGCAGCTGGAAGGCTTTTTTGACCGCTCCAACGACGACAGCTCCGTCTACCGGCTGGAAGAAGCCGGCGCAGAGGGGAAAGGAATCCTGTTCGGAGGGGATCTGCTGGCAGCCGGCTGGGAACGCCTCTCCGAGCGGACCGATTTGAGCTGCTGCGTGCTTAAAGCTCCTCATCATGGCCTGGACGATGCTTTCGATGGCCAGCTGTTGTCGGCTGCGGCTCCTGCGCATGCCGTCATTCCTATCTCCATCGACCGCTCGCAGCCGATGGAGGAACGCTGGAGCGAGCTGTGCTCCCCGCGCGGAACCGCCTATCACCTTACAGGCGCGTCAGCGCCTATGGAGAAGAAGAGATTGATCTCCGGATCCATCGAAGCGTGGATTGGAGGATGACGATGAACGCAAGGTACGATCGGGAGCATGAGGAGCAGCTGCTGGCATCAGCGATTGCGTATGCGAGAGAAGCCGGAGAGCAGATTGTGCGGCGGATGAAAGAACCTTATACGCTCGGAGACAAGGTCAACCGGAGCGATCTGGTGACGGAAGTCGACCTGCTGAGCGAGGCCCTTATTCGGAAAAGGATCGGCCTCGATTATCCGGACCATTGGATTCTATCCGAGGAGCAGGACGGTTCCGGGGATTGTTTCGGCTTTATCGGCGCTCCCCCTCCGGGTTGCGGGTGGATCGTCGATCCGATCGACGGAACCGTCAATTTTGTGCACGGCATTCCGCATTTCGCTGTCTCCATCGGTATCGTGAAGGACGGAATTCCCCTTCACGGAGTCGTGTACAACCCGGCAACAGGCGAGCTGTTCCAGGCTACAAAGGGAAGAGGGGCTTTTCTCAACGGAATCCGGCTTCAAGCCGATTCGGAAGGGGATATAGCCTGCTCGCTGCTTGCCACTGGATTCCAGGCTTCGGATTGGAGGCAGGATTCCTTCGCGGCTTCCCAGGTCGCGCGGGTCGCGGGCGTTTCGCGAAGCGTGAGGATATTGGGGGCTGCCAGCCTGGATTTATGCCATATTGCAAGCGGCCGGCTGTCGGGATTTTGGCATGACGGGCTTTACCCTTGGGATGTGGCGGCAGGCCTGCTGATCGTGCAGGAATCAGGGGGTGTCGTAACCAATGACCGGGGCGAGCCCTTTGCTCTGCAGCACAAGAGGCTGGTCGCCTCCAATCCGAATCTGCAGCCTTCGCTGCTTTCTCTGCTGTTTACATAAGCTTGAGAAGCCGATGACGCAAACGTTACAAACGGCCTTTATGATGAATAAGCTGTCTGACATCAAGATGTCAGACAGCAATACAAATCAGGAGGTAATAGGGATGAAGCAGCTTCGCAAATGGTTGGGATTGGTGTTGGCAAGCGTCATTTCCTTGTCGATGGCGGGACTTGGAAATCCGGGCCACGCTCATGCGGCTTCGGAACGGGAGCTCGCCGCTTACTGGGCGCCGGAGTTCTACCAGGACGTCAACGACACCTATGGGTACCGGGCCGATTATGTGACGAATTTCAATTATGACGGCGATTGGGCCGGCAACAACAACTGGGAAAATATCGATCGCTTTCCTTTGAAATCGTACATCTATTACTCGGTCGTCGAGACGGAGAGCCATTACTTCATCGGGTATTACGACTACCATGCCCGCGACGACGGCCCCTTGAGCCTGGACAAGCACGAAAACGACCTCGAGGGCCTGATGGTTGTCGTGCGCAAGGACGGAAGCGCGTATGGCTCCTTCCAGCTCATGGAGACGGTGGCGCACAACCAGATGTATCAATACAGCAATCTGCCTCTGACAAACGGATCCGACAATCTGGACGGTGGCGTCCTGTTCAACGGCTCCCATGCGAAGGTATTCATTCAATCCAACGGCCAAAGTCCGATCGGGGGACACGGCAACCACGCTTACGACGGCACCGGAGCACCTGGCGGAGACGGCATCGTCTATTATTACGGAGCCCGTGCCGATGTCGTCACGGACGCTTCGGGAAGCTATACAAAACGGTACAGCTACGACTTGCTTTCCTTCGACGACTTCTGGAACCGCCGCTATGACATTGGAGACGGCCGCACCTTCGGCAGCTGGGGCAAGCTCGACGGCGACAATTATCAGCCTGACTCCGCCGCCATGCCTTGGGTTTGGGACGATCTTGACGACGGCCCGACATTTGCCGGCGATTTTCTCAGCGATCCCGCTCATATGGTGGATACGCATTTGAACGGGCTTGGCAACTTCTCGCATGTATATGTACGCCATCCGTATTATTCCCATCGCATTCAAGTCCAAAAAATGACCAGCCTGGCGAACCGGGATCCATTCGGAGGAAGCAGCGACATCTATGTCAAAATCCGCGCCAACGGAAGCGGGGTTTCCGACGACAGGCTATGGAAGAAGAACGATGCGCCGATTGGCCAATCCTTCTCCGTTGCATGGGGAACGCTTGACGCTACCTTCGCGAATCAATACAGCTCGGCCTATAACGACCGCTACGTCAATGTTCCTGCCGGCAGCGCCATTTCCATTGAGATCAATGATTCCGACGGAACGAGCGGCGACGATGCGATGGGCTCGCTGACGGCCTCTCCTCAGCCGGGTCAGGTCGTCACCTGGTCCGATGCTCTAACCAGCAGCGGCGAAGCCAGAGTGACGGCAACCATATGGGCGGTCAACTAACCGGCCTGAAGGCAGGCTGCACGCTTGACCCCGCATGAACGCAATTCTCTTCATGGGCAACTCCCTAGCGAAGAAACGAAAAAACCGCGGATATCCGCGGTTTTTTCGTTTGGTCACTTCGGCAAGGATTTGCACTTGGGTGCCGCACTGAGGGAATAGATCTGCTCCTCAATCACGTCGCTCGCCTTGCCCAGGAACTCTGTAATGAGCTTGAGCTCTTCCGCCGTATAGGAAGCAGCCAGCTCGACCATCTTCGCATGCAGCGGATCGTACGTCTCGCTGACTTCTTCCTTATCCTCATATTGGGGAACGATGATCACCTTGCGGCGGTCCTTCGGATCGGTCTGCCTGCGCACGAATCCGTTTTTCTCGAGCCGATCGATCAGCGCGGTGACGCTGCCCGTCGCAAGACCGGTGAGCTTGGACAGCTCGCCTGCGGTGATCGGGCCTTTTTCGTGGAGAATGTCGATGGAAAGATAATCGTTATTGTACAGCCCTAGAGAAGAGGCGACATATTGCTGGTAAAGGACGGTACGGGTGCCAAGGCTCCGCATCCGCAGGGTGAATTGCTCCTGCTCCGCGGTCGGCTGGTCATTTCGTTCGCTTGACAAAAGGGAACCCTCCTTTTACTATACATATATCTCGATTACCAAGATATTAGTCAGACGAGATACTTGATGAATTTAGATTAATTGTACCAAAACGCGATTCAATTGCAAAGAAATCCGGAATGGCCGAGATGGGAAGCGGGGAGCCTGCCGCTAACGATGGAATTGGGGAAGATGGAACTGCAAGAGATCGACGAGAGGAAGAGAAGCCATGGAAAAACCTAACAAAGTCGGCGTAATCATCGCAGCCCTGCTGCTGGCCACGCTTATGGCATCAATGGACAACACCATCGTCGCGACGGCGATCGGAACGATCGTAGGCGATCTGGGCGGCTTCGACAAGCTGATGTGGGTCACATCCGCCTATATGGTCGCAGAGATGGCCGGCATGCCGATCTTCGGCAAGCTGTCGGATATGTACGGCCGCAAACGATTTTTCATTTTCGGCCTCATCGTTTTCATGATCGGCTCGGCCCTATGCGGCACGGCGGAGACGATCGTGCAGCTGAGCATCTACAGGGCGATCCAGGGAATCGGCGGCGGCGCGCTCGTGCCGATCGCCTTCACGATCATGTTCGACGTAGTCGCGCCGGAGAAAAGAGGGAAGATCGGAGGCCTGTTCGGCGCTGCATACGGCATCTCCAGCATATTCGGTCCGCTGATCGGCGCCTACATCACGGACTGCATCAACTGGACCTGGATTTTCTACATCAATTTGCCCGTCGGAATCATCGCTTTCTTCATGATCGTGTTTTTCTACAAGGAGTCCGTCGAGCACGCCAGGCAAAGGATCGACTACTTCGGCGCCTTCACGCTGGTCGCCTCCATTCTCTGCCTGATGTTCGCGCTTGAGCTCGGCGGCAAGGAGTACGCCTGGAATTCCGGCATGATTCTCGGCCTGTTCCTCGCCTTTGCCGTTCTCATCATCGGTTTCGTCTTTATCGAGAAGCGGGCCGAGGAACCGATCATTACGTTCGGCATGTTCAGGAACCGCCTCTATTCCACGAGCACTATCATGGCCGTCTTCAGCGGCGCCGCATTTATCACGGCATCGGTGTACATCCCCGTGTTCATTCAAGGCGTATTCGGCGGCTCGGCCACGAACTCCGGACTGGTGCTGCTGCCGATGATGGTCGGTTCCGTCGTAACCGCGGCTGGAGGAGGCTTCCTGCTGGCCAAGTTCACCTACCGCTCGATTATGATTTCGACACTGACGCTGCTGGCCGCCGGCATTGCGCTGCTCGCTGGGCTCGCATCCGATACTTCCCGAATCGTCGTCACCCTGCTCATGATTCTGGTCGGTCTTGGCATCGGCTCTTCGTTCTCCGTCCTCAGCAATGCGGCGATCCATGGGTTCGCAGCCAAGCAAAGGGGATCGGCCAGCTCGACGCTCAGCTTCAGTAGGGAGCTTGGGATGACGCTTGGAATTACCGTGTTCGGCATCGTCCAGAGCCATTTGTTCCTGAACAAGCTGTCCGCTTCCTTCGGCGGCCCGGGCGGAACGTCGGACAGCGTGGATCTGAGCGATCCCAGCAGCATCCTGACTCCGGATACGAGGGACAAAATCCCATCCGATATTTTGGACAAAATTACGGATGCGCTCTCCTCCTCGCTCTCGCACACATTCACCTGGGCGATCATTCCGGCCGTCATCGCTCTTGCCGCCGCATTCGCCATGGGCAGGGAACGGTTCGATCCGGCAGCCGAAGAAGAATATACGGCAGCCCACTGAGCAGGCCATGGCGGCCATAACGCCGATGGGGCTGGGCGAACGGGGTTCTTCCGTGTAAACTGGGAAGAGATAGGCGGGAGGTGGGAGTCTTCATGCTGGAATGGATCAAGTACACGCTCGAGGATATGGACAAACAGCTGCAGCGTATCCTGAAAAGCCTGAACCATCTCGACGAGGAGCAGATATGGCAGCGGCTGAAGTCTTCGACGAACAGCATCGGCAACCTCTGCCTGCATCTGGCCGGAAACGAATATCAGAGCATCGCCAGCTCCATCGGCGGCAAGCCTTTCATCCGGGAGCGCTCCAAGGAATTCACTGCCGAGGGCGGCAGGACGAAAAAAGAGCTGGGCAGCCTGCTGGTGGAAACGAGAGCCGAGTCGACGAAAATTCTGTCCTCTTTGACCGGGAGCGATCTCGGCAGGGAAGTCCGGATTGTCTACCGGCTGGAAGACTGGAACCGGATGCTGAAGGTTCAAGCGGACGCGGAGACGGCCTTCGAGACGAGAGAGATCGGCCGGTTGCTGATCCAGGTGGCCGCCCATTACGGGTATCATGCAGGCCAGATCGTGCTCCTCTCCAAGCTGCACAAGGATATCCCGGAGCCTATTGCCGGGCAATACCATTAATTCCTTACTATGAACTCCTCCTGCTGCAGAAGATCAAAAAAGTCATCCATTATTATGCCGCTTTCCGAAGCGGCTTTTTTAGTTTCCATTCTTTTGCTGCGAACAATTGAACCTGTCCTAAAGAGTGGCGTGAAAGAAACATTATTTACATGCCTAAATTAATTGAGCGCCAAGAAAAAACGTTTCTCTAGACCCACTCGCTCCTTTCTTGTTACCATAACCAGGTTGATTGGAAGAGGGAGTCGAGGGGAGTCAGACCTACAGATGGAAGAGCAGCAAAAGAGATACGATAATCTAAAATTGGGAGAGCGCGGGGCGGTCATAAGCATTCTCGCCTATATCTGCCTGTCGGCGCTCAAGCTGATCATAGGGTATGCATCGAATTCGGAAGCGCTGCGCGCGGACGGATTGAACAATGCGACCGACATCGTCGCCTCGATCGCCGTATGGATCGGACTGAGACTCGCTCAAAGGCCTGCCGACGAGGATCATCCGTACGGACACTGGAAGTCGGAGACGATCGCTTCCCTGGTCGCGTCGTTCATCATGATGGCGGTAGGCTTGCAGGTGCTCTACGAAGCCGTCATGTCCATGTTCGAAGGCAAGGAGCAATCTCCGGATCTGATTGCCGCATGGACGGGTCTGGCCAGTGCCGCCGTCATGTACTTCGTGTACCGGCACAACAAAAAATTGGCGGCGAAGATCAACAGCCAAGCCGTCATGGCGGCCGCGAAGGACAATATCTCCGATGCCTTTGTCAGCATCGGCACCGTCATCGGCATTATCGGCTCCCAGTTTCATCTGCCATGGCTCGACCCGCTGACCGCCGTTCTGGTCGGATTCATCATCTGCAAGACGGCCTGGGACATATTCCGCGAAGCGTCGCATCATCTATCCGACGGCTTCGATGAAACCCGTATTCGATCGTTCAAGGAAATCGTGCTGAACGTTGCCGGCGTCCGCGGAGTCAAGAGCATCCGCGCGAGAAATTACGGAAACAACGCGGTTGTCGACATTGTCATTCTTGTAGCCGCCGATTCCGATTTTCAGACGGCGCATGATATCGCGACGGAAGTGGAGGAGGAGCTGATCCGTACCGAGGATGTGTACGAGGTTCATGTTCATTACGAGCCGACCCGGCCCTCCAAGCCGAAACAAATTCGAGAGACCTAAAAAAGCTCGCTCCTGCGTGGACCGCCTGAGGCGGACATTCGGGAGTGAGCTTTTTTCCGGCAGCGCTTTGAGCCGGCTGCCGTACCAGGAAGACGTTATCGCAGTCAGGTGCCGAACCGCTTGCGGTAGCCGCATTTTCGGCATAATTCCTCGACGGCTTCGCGGCGGGAAAACCCGTCGTACAGCTTGTTCGCGCGGTCGCCCTCGATAATCTCGGCGAACGGCTTCTGGTTGATGTTGCCCAGGTTGATGATTCCTTCGCCGTCCAGGCAGCATGGAACGACCGTTCCATTGGCGAGAATGGCGGCTTGGTTGCGGAGGCCATGGCAAAATCCTTTGCCGTCGTCCTCTTCGGCGTCCAGATCCGGCCATTCGAATTCGTGGTCCTGGTTCAGATAGAGCCGTTCGGCGATTTTGAGTCCCGAGCCGCGCTGGAACTTCTCTTCGATCTGATAATCCAGATTGAACTCCCGCTCAATGATCTCGAGCACCTGGCGGTTGCGCTTGATTTCCTGGTTGGTCGCGTTGTCCGTACGCAGATTCCAGAGCCGGAGCGAGAATAGAATGTCCGTCGACTCCAGAGCCTCCTTGATGAACGACAGGATCGTCGATACATACGCTTCTTTGTTGGTAGAGCCGATATGGCCGTCGAAGCTGTGCAGGGAAAAATTCATCTGGCGAAGCGCAGGCTTGTTCAGCAGCTTGGCTTTATTTTTCATGATCAACGTTCCGTTGGTCGTAATATTCACCTTGAAGCCGCGCTCATGGCTGAGATCGAGCAGCTGATCGATTTTGGGATGAAGCAGCGGCTCTCCCTTCACATGAAGATAGATATAGTCGGTATGAGGCTTGATTTCGTCCAGTCTCTTGACAAAGTCATCGACCTTGATGAAGCTGGCCTCCCTCTTGGTCGGAGGGCAGAACGTGCACGCGAGGTTGCATACGCTCGTAATTTCAATATAGAATTTTTTGAATTTCTTCAAGACGGATCCTCAATTCTCTCTATGCGGATGCAAGTTGATGATTTCAGGACAGATATGAATCTATCATAGCATCTTCATTCTCTATAATCATCTTAATCTATAATTCTGGCTGCCGCTGAGCCGGACGGAGAAAAGAAGGCCGTCAGGAAGGGGGTGTGGAGACCGAAGGAGAATATATTGCTGTTGGACCAACTCCCAAACAGGCCACGCCTAGCCTTGAAAAGGAGAACATGGACTTGCTATGAATAGCCGGACTATACGGCTGTACGAGCCTTCCGATGACCGATGCCGTTGCAGGTCACATCGCGCCGACTACGACAAGGCTCTAGGGCTGTATCGGCAGTCGGGCCGAGCAGCGTCAAAAAAAGAGAGGTGCTTACCGATGAATGAACAACATCCTGTCCGTTTCGTGAATCCGGACAAGCTGGCTCCTACTTTCGGTTATACGCATGTCGTAGAGACGACTTCCCGCAGAACCGTGTACGTCTCGGGGCAAGTGGCATTCGGAGAACAAGGGCAGCTGATTGGCGATGGGGACCTTGCCGCCCAGACGAGACAGGTGTTTGAAAATATCGCCGCTGCGCTTGAGGCCGTCGGCATGACCTTCCGGGATGTCGTGAAATTGACCTTCTTCATGACCGATATTTCCGGCATGCCGGTCGTCCGAGAGATTCGGGATCAATTCATCGACACGACGCAGCCCCCGGCAAGCTCTGCCGTGGAAGTCCGCCGGCTGATCCGGGAAGAGCTGATGATCGAGATCGAAGCCATTGCCGCCGGCAGCTGACCGTTAAGGAATTCCTTCTTCATCCATGGTATAATTCTTCTGATCGATAGGAAAAAGGACGTGAACAGCCTTGATAAGCATCACCATTCCGACACCGGAAGTCACCATTACCAAACAGAGCAATCCCGACCAGAGCCATATTTTCGGGTTTACGGATTTCCACCTGATTACGAGAGAAAAAGGCGGCATCTTCATGTTCTACAACGCCAAGGACCAGCTGCTGTTCGTCGGCAAGGCGCGGAAGCTGCGGCCTAGAATCAAGAAGCATTTCGAGGACTCTGTATCGCCTATGAAGAAGCATCGCGACGAAGTGGCCAAAATCGCGGTCTGCGTCGTAGAGGACGCGGTCGACCGGGACATTTACGAAACCTATATCGTCAATAAGTTCAAGTCGAAATACAATGTGGACAAGCAGTTCTACAACTGATTCAACCAACGAATCAACACGAAGCCCCCGTGCAAGATACAATCGTATCTTATGCGGGGGCTTTACGTTGTTCCTTATGCCGGCGGCGGAAGCCGAAAAGGCATGCCTGATAGGCTCTTGGTTAGTGCTCTTGGTTAGTGCTCTTGGTCATTTCTTCGTCGTGGAACCTTGTTTTCGTGCCGTTCCTGGCAGGCGGCCGTAACGCAGTATTTTTCGGTACATTTGTTTGTCCGGCAGCGCGTTGAAGATGGATTTGTCCGGTTTGGAATTCACTTCAATGATCCAGGGACGCAGCTTCTCGTCGATGCCGACATCGACTCCATAGGCGCGGAAACGCGGGAAGTAGGCGCCCACATGGCTGCTTGCCTGAAGCGCAAGCCGGTTCAGACGCTTCTCGTAACCGGGACGGTCCGCCTTCGGCACATGGGAACCGAGCAGATCCCACAGCGGCATCGGCTTGCCTCCGCTATGATAGTTGGTCACGATTTTGCGGGGGAGGGCAAGCCTTGCGACCGTTCCCGTTACTTCCCATTCATGCCGGGAATTGCGCTGCACCATGATTCGAAGGTCGAAAGGCCTTCCTTTGATGCGCATAAGCGGGATGCTTTTCTGAACCAGATACCGTTTTTTTTGCGACGAGGAAACGAATGCGGCATAAGCTTTTTCGTACTGCCCGAATAGACGGCTTCGAGTGCCGTTCTGAAGCCGGAATTTTCCGTTCTCCAGGGACAGCTTGAAGATGCCGAAGCCTCCTGTGCCGAGAATGGGCTTCAAATAAACCGATCCATGCCGCTCCGCCATTCGCCGGACGGATTCTTTCGTGGCCGTTGCCGTAGGCGGCAAATGTTTGGCTAGCTCTTCCTTCTTCATCATAATCCGATGTTTGCCATACTTGTTGTTCCAAAAAGGCACAGGATCCCTCCGTCGTTGGTTGTCTCCTACCAACTATATTCGCGATAGAGAAGGGTGACCTGGACCATTCAACTAGCTGGGGAAAAAATATAGAATCAGTCCGTAGAGGAGAGGCACTTATCCCGATGAAATCGATTGCAATCAAACCTGCGGGCGGATTCCCTTCCGGTACAGATCGGGCGACATGCCTGTGTATTTCTTGAACGTCTTGCTGAAATGGGATCCATGCTTGAAGCCGACCCGGTAGGCGATATCAGTGACCGGCCTTTGCCGGTCCATAGCGAACAGCACCTTGGCTTCATTTACACGTCGTTGGTACAAATAGTGGAACGGGGTGATGCCCGTCACTTCCTTGAACAGCTTCGCCAGGTAGTGCTTGTTCACATGCAGCTCCGCGGCCATGCCGTCCAGCGTAATGTCTTCCGCGAAGTTCGCCTCGATATACGAGATGACCCGCTGCGCGCTGGCTTGCTTGGCCGAGGCGGGAAAGGAGCCTTCTGCTTGAGGCTTCGAGGAAAGCTCACGAATAAGCAGCAGCAGCTCGGTGAAGGCGAGGAGAAACCGGTCATGCGAGAGCGTGTCGCTGGCGGCATAGAGCAGGCAGAGACGCTGCAGCAGCGGCTCCAGCCTTTCCCGGTCGGATCGCTCCACGGAGAGGCGCATGTTCTTGCTTTCCTCGAACGGCTTCAAAATGTCGGTCTGGATGAATGGTGGCCGCAGCAGCTGGCCGGCAAACGAAGGATTGAAGTGGATGATCGTCCGAATGTAGCCGACCTGCTCATCCACTTTCGGATAATGCAGCGTCGTGCCGTTGAGAAGAATGAGATCGCCGGGCTCCAGATCATAGATTTTGTCTCCGATCAGATAGGTGCATCTGCCGCTGTGGAAATAGTAGATTTCGTAATCCAGATGGGAATGGAAGGTTGCAGGTATCCGCGAAGTATTATGAAGCGCTTCAATGGGAAGCTGGAACTGCTCGCGCAGCGTCATTTTTAGACGGCTCCTTATCGGGAGAGTTTCCTATTACCTTACCATAGCTTCCTTCTCATGACACCAATCAGATATAAATGAAAGGCCGAGCAAGCCAATGAAGAACATGCCGGGCAAGACCTTGCAATGTTACACTGGCCTTAATGCGAGAGATTTCGAAGATGAAGGAGAGCGACCACGATGATGACTTCAATCGGGCAACAAGCTTCCTCCGTGCGCGCCACCGTCATGCGGCTGGCCCGAACGATGCCGGTAACGGATATGCATACGCATCTATACGCACCTCAATTCGGAGACTTGCTTTTATGGGGAATCGACGAGCTCTTGATCTATCATTACCTGATCTCGGAATCATTCCGCTGGTCGGATGAAGACTACGACGCATTCTGGTCCAAGTCCAAGAAGGAGCAGGCCGACTTTATCTGGCAGCATCTGTTCCTCGATCATTCGCCCGTAAGCGAAGCCGCCAGCGGAGTCGTTTCCGTTCTGCATCAGCTTGGCCTGCCGGTCGCTTCCCGCAATCTGGACGACTATCGGCAAGCTTTCGCGGATCGGACGGCGAGAGAGCAGACGGACATCGTCATGAGGATTGCCGGCGTCAGCAGGATCGTCATGACCAACGATCCGTTCGATCCGGTGGAACGGGAGGTGTGGCTTGCCGGAAAGGGCTCTGAGGATGACCGCTTCCTGGCCGCCCTGCGGGTAGACGCTCTGCTCAATGATTGGCCGAATGCGGTGATCCAGCTGCGCGGTCTCGATTATGACGTGCAGGAGGAATGGACGGAGCGGACCATAGAGGAGACCAGACGTTTCCTATCGGAATGGGTGGACCGGATGAGCGCGCTGTATTTGGCCGTATCCATGCCGGGCGATTTCGCCTATCCTGCCGACGATCATCGCAGCCGGATGATCGATGAAGCGATGATCCCGGTCTGCACGGACAAAGGCATTCCGTTTGCGCTCATGATCGGCGTCCGCAGACGGGTGAATCCGCAGCTTCAGTCGGCCGGCGATATGAGCATGCGTTCCGACAGCGGAGCTGTGGAGGCGCTATGCCGTAAATATCCCCGTCAGAAGTTTCTCGTCACGATGCTCGCACGGGAAAACCAGCATGAGCTTGCCGTGTTGGCCCGCAAATTCAGAAACCTGATGATATTCGGATGCTGGTGGTTCCTGCATATCAACTCCATGGTGGAGGAGATGACCCGGATGCGGATCGAGCTGCTGGGCACTTCCGTCATCCCCCAGCATTCGGATTGCCGGGTGCTTGAGCAGCTGATCTACAAATGGGGATATTCCAGGACGATCATCGGAAATGTTATGGCCGACAAATACGAACGGCTGCAAAACAGCGGCTGGACTCTCACCGAGCAGGAAATCGAAAGGGATCTGAACGACTTGTTCCATAAGAACTTCTGGCGCTTTCTCGGCAAAGCCTGACCTATAAGCGATCTTATTGCCAGGTTCAGATGATTCCGGTCAGCAGGCCTCCTGCCGCTCCGGCGATGACCACGATCCAAGGCGGCAGCTTCCATGACGTCAGCATGAGATAAAGAATGGAAACGAGAGCAAAGTCGGCGGGGCCGGCAATGGCGGCAGTCCACAGCGGATCGTACAATGCGGCCAGCAAAATGCCGACTACGGCAGCGTTGATGCCGGTCATCGCCCCTTGAACCCGTGGGCTTCGGCGAAGGGAATCCCAGAACGGCAAAGCGCCGGCGACGATCAGGAACGCAGGCAGGAAGATCGCGGCGGTAGCGACTGCCGCTCCGGATAGGCCTTTGGCCATCGCTCCCAAGTAAGCGGCGAAAGTAAACAGCGGTCCCGGGACGGCCTGCGCCGCACCGTATCCGGTGAGAAAGTCTGCTTGGCTTACCAAGCCTGCCGGAACCACTTCCCGCTCCAACAGAGGCAGCACGACATGGCCGCCTCCAAATACGAGGGAGCCTGCGCGGTAAAAACGATCGAACAGCGAAATCCATCCGCTCGGATACAGCCGGCTCAGCAAGGGGAGGAAGAGAAGCAATCCGACGAAGAGCGCCAGACATGCGGCAGAGAATCTGCGGCTGATCGGGACCGCCAGGCTCGGAACATCCGTACCATCGGATTTCCCGTACAGCCCTATTCCGGCCAAACCGGCCGCCGCGATCAGCAGAACCTGACTGAATGCCGCTTGCCACATCAGCGTAATGACCGATACGAGCACGACAATGGTTGCCCTGATCCTGTCAGGCGCCAGCTTCTGTCCCATGCTTGCAATCGCCTGGGCCACAATGGCCACGGCTACGATCTTCAAGCCGTGGATCCAGCCCATGCCTCCAATATCGAATCCCTTCAGCAGAAGGGCGAAGCCTGAGAGCGCGATGACGGATGGAAGCGTAAAACCGAGCCAGGCAACGAGGCCGCCTAACAAGCCGGCCCGGACAAGGCCGATTCCGATGCCGACCTGGCTGCTCGCGGGACCGGGGAGCAGCTGGCATAGCGCGACAAGATCGGCATAGCTTCGTTCGTCCATCCACCTGCGCTTGATGATGTATTCGTGATGAAAATAGCCCAAATGGGCGACCGGACCGCCGAAAGCGGTCAAACCCAGCTTCATCGACACTTGAAGGACTTCCATGAGAGCCCGCTGTTTGTTCAGCGGAACCATTTCTGCGTTCGTACCCGGATCCATCCGTTTCACTCCGATAGATTCATAGCATTCTCGATCGCGATTGACATGTCGACGAATCGGTTCTTCCATTATGGCATGAACGAGCCGAGGATAGATTCTCGACTTTTCTATAAAAGATTAAGATTTTGTATAGATGTCGATTCGAGAACATGCATGGCCAAACGGAGAGCGGGAGATGGGGGCTGGAAGGAAGCCGTGTCGGCTTCACGGAACGATCAGAGAGCTAGTTCAGCCTCCCGCTGCGGATCAGCTGCCGCATGCGCGCATGTCTGTAGACGAAAAACAAATATACGCCGATATAGGTGGG
>Ga0194137_10001083_pt1 | contig 17102 bp, 21 predicted proteins | sample TARM_MetaG_T3_14_FD_134025 | JGI IMG/M metagenome (GOLD analysis project Ga0194137, IMG submission 134025) | Freshwater microbial communities from Pennsylvania, USA, analyzing microbe dynamics in response to fracking - TARM_MetaG_T3_14 (version 2) | ecosystem: Environmental > Aquatic >... | reverse complement strand
TCTTGTGTATGGAAACCTGGTTTATCTCCAATAGAGATTTCTAAACCTAGTTTATCCGCTGTCTCCTTAAGTTTATCCATATCAATACCCATAGTATCTCCTCCTATACTATAAATTATATCATATTACTTATCTTTTAACAACTCTTTTAACTTATTAACCTCAGCAATACTATTATCTAACTCATTAATCTTACTATCTAATTCAGCAATCTTATTTTCATAGTCCTCTTGTAAAGCTTTAGTTTCTTTCAACTGGTTATCTAGCTTAGTTTGGCTATGACTTGGAGGGAATATTAAAGCCCCTGAACGGTTGTCTCTAATACCACCATAGCTCTCAGTACCAAGATAAGAAGTAATAATACCTTTTCCCATATAAATCTACCTATCCTTTCGTTTTATAGTCTAAATCCTTTGTGTATGACGTTTTAAATAACATTAGGTATAAATACCCTACACTATATTAAAACGCTATGTACGCTCTGTAAATCTATAATAAAATAGGGACTACTATTGTAGCCCCTTTATAAAACTATTCGTTTCTTAATGCTACCATTAGTCGTTTCGCTCTAGGTCTGATAAATACATTTGAGTTACTTGATAAATCAAGTCGTACTTTAAATGTATCCTCAGTTGTACCAATCTCAGCTACTAATTCATCAAACTCATAACGAGTAAGTTCATTAGATACTTGAGTAACTTTAGGTGTAGACTTAAGGTCTCTCCAACCATCCTCTTTACCGAACTTGTATCTGAACTTAACGTTAGTACCAGCAGGTTCAAAGGTTTCAAAGCTAATTCTAGCTCGGTTGTAAGGTACACCAGTCATATCCATTGTACGTCCAATATATGAACCATTCAATGCACTTAGGAAACTAGTTAACAACGTAGAATCTAAACTTAAAATTGGTGACATGTTTTGGTTTGCTTGGAAGATTGCTCTTAACTTAACAGCTCTAGCCTTTTCGTTAAACTCAATTTCCTCATATTCAGCAATAGGTGCCCAAGCTTTACTATCTACAGTAGTGTTCTGTGGTTCTGAATCGAATACTACTTTAGCCTCGAACAATGCACCAGTATTTTGTGGTGTTAAGTATGTACTCATCAATACTAAACTTTCTGCACTTACGTCTGTTACAGTATCGAATTGAATCTCAGCTGATTCGTTAAATTCAGCAGTATAGATATTAAATGTTAAGTCTGAGTCTTGGTGAACTGTCCATGCACTAGCGTTGGAACTTGAGTAAAGTACACCTTGGATATAAGGGTTACTTGTTACGGTACCTTTACCATTTAAGTCTTCTTCACCACGAGTAGCAATCCACATAGTGTATTGGTCAGAGTCTGTAAGAGCAACTACAGCATACTCTTTACCAGCAGACATTACTAATGGGTCCTCAAAGCTAACCTTAGTTTCAGCAGTACCATCAGCACTAATCTTAACTTGACTAGGAGTTAATACTGTTTCACCATAGATAGTCTTGTTAGGCATACCACCCTCAGAGATACCACGGATTTGAATAATCACGTTATCTACAGATGACTTAGATGCAAAGTATAGACCAACACTAGATAATACTTTATCTGTTGTAAATGAGAAACTTTGTGCAAGAGGGTCAATTAGAGTAATAGATACACGTTGTCTTAGAATAACATCCTCAACACGTCTTTGTGTACCAATTGACGTAAAGCTAGTTACCGCTGTATTGTTTGAGTTCTCTAATAATACTTCTCGAGTACCAGTACGGATACCTGCGGGAATAATAAATGAACCTTTTGCTAAACCATTAGAGTTTGAGCGAATAGAACCTGTTTTAGTACCTGCAACGAAACCGCTAGCTGGTGTAATAGGTGCCATAACCCCATCAAAAGATAATGTTAAGTTGTCTTCATTAGGACGTAAGTTCTCAGCTTCAAAGTTAACACGGATTTGTCGCATTTCCATAATAGCCGATTCTAAAGTACGTTGACCACCACTAGACATACGAGTACCGCTCATAGCATTAGCACGAGTATAAGAACCATTTACCTTAGAGTCTAGAGAACTATCTCCACCCCAAGTAGAACTATTATCTAACTTAATATTAGATACAGCATCCATTTGGTCATCTACCCAAGATTCGTTACGGTGAGAACCCCACCATCTTCTTACATTAAGTGTTGTTGGGTCTACATCATCTGTAACTGTTACTTTCTCAGTATTAATCCAGGAGTCTTCACTAGGGTCTAATTTAAGTACACCCATCTTGTTATAAGAGTTGTAAGGGTTAACGTTTAATGAGTCAGAAACTAAAGGTTGTGAAATTGATTTAACTTCTGTAAAAGGAGCTGTAATCAATCGTCCCCAAGAATGAGCAAATGGATTAGTACTAGAAACATTAGGTTTCTTAACTGTCTCTTTAGAGATAGGTAAAGTAATCTCGGCATCTTCAAAAGAGAAACCAATATTAGCATCAGGGTGAGTAGAGTCGTATTTATTTGTAGAAATAAACCCATCTGAGAATACTCCACGTAACTGTTCTCTGTTTTCTGCTGAGAAAATCTCATCATCTAAAGCAGTAAGTGCTTGGTTATATTCAATTGTATCAATACGAGATTTCATTTTCTGTAAGTCAGCCATAGATAATCTATTTAAAGCTGATTTAACACAGATACTTGAAGTAGAGTTAGGAAGTACTAATACTGTTCCTAATGGTAAAGTGAATGGGTCAGCGTGAATTGGTTCTACTACATTGTTAACAGAATCAGGTTCACCTTTTTTAATAGTAATATTACCATCTTTATCCATTACAATAACGTCTTTACGAGCTAAGTAGTAGGTATAGTCGATTAAAACTTGAGTGTTTACAACTGGTTTAGAACCTGTCATACCATTAAAGTCAATCCACCATGTTCTAGAATCTCCACTACCTTCAATTACAATCTTGTAGTCTTGGTCTTTAACCATTGTTTTGTTATAACGGTAGTCTACATAGTAACTTGAACCACTAGCTGGCTCTGAGCCACTAGGAGACCAAGAAACTGTATTACCATTTACAAGTACATAGTCTGTACCTTGTACATAAGTAGTAATGTCTGTGTAAACTTTAGTGATTTCTGATACTGAACCATTAGCTAAGGTATCTCCTGAGTCTTGTGTTACCCCACGAGATTTAACCTCTTTAGTAACTTGTACTTGACCACTAACTCTTTGAATATCAGCTACTGGGTTATTACCTACTCTACCCTTACGAGTTGTAGAGTTGTAATAGAAAGGTTCATTTTGTACTGTACGAGAGTCTAAAGCTTTATCTAATTCAATACGTCTACTAGACATTAATTCATTACGGTATCCTTGTACGTAAGCAATACCTTTATCCACTACTAGTTGTAATTTGTTTTGGTTTGTCGGGTGCGCCTCAGTATAAAGGTCTAGACCTTCAACACGATATGAGCCCGATTCCTCATATGTACGTTGTGCTAAAATATCATTTAGTTTAGACAACTCAGGGTTAGAGTTACTTGTAAGAATAACACCATCTTTAAAAGTATAAATTTCTACAGCGTTCTCACCATTACTAGTTACCGTAACTGTTTCTTTTAAAGCATTATGAGACTCAGATAGGTAAGAGTTCGCATATGTCGTATCATCTAATAGTAATGGGTCCTCTCTAGGTGTTACAATTTCTCTCTCAAGTTTTACATAGACTGTAAAATCACCGTTAGGGTTAAAGTTAATTGTCTTAGGTTCAAAGGTACGTACCTTACCATTTAAATAAACTTTACCTTTTTCAATTGTAACAGTTTTACCTGTAGAAGAACTTGAAGAGTCTCTAACTGTAAAAGCCATACCCTCAATAATATCCCCGTCTCGCATAAGGGTGTTACCCATGTTGGCAATACTATCATCTACCATATCGAAAGACTCATTTAAAGCCTTAGCAAATAATGGTTTGTCAGGATTATAAATATTTTTTGTGTACCCTTTACTAGGGTCATAGTTACTGTAATTATCTAAATTGTAATCTGCCAATTATTTCATTCCTCTCTTTACCTATTCTACTGAGATAATAAATCGTTCTGTGATTGTTACATTCTCAATACGATTAATAGGTTTTGTATTTTCATAAGCATGTAAATATCCTTTACTGCTTACTTCACTAGGTAATAGGTTAGTTTTTGTAATTCCACTAATAGGTGTTAAACCAATATGGATGCCTACTTGTCTATATGTACCTAGTGGAAAGTCTGTAGGGTTTAATTTTGTTTCATAGCCTACATAAGTAGCACCCTCTGTTTCAGCATTAGCATCAGGAACCTTTACCCACTCTTGGTTGTTGTAATAGAATCTTTGGTAATTTGTTGTTTCATTTGGTTTAATTGGTCTACATAAGAAAACAGATTCTACTTTCTTATAACCAATAACTTCTTCTAAACTTGTTGTACTCTTGTTTGGTATTGGAGGAAGTTTCTCGTTTGACCAAGCTGTACTTCTTCCAATCGCAAAGTAAGGGTTTGCTTTAGCTTTTAAATCTTTAGCTAGCTTTACTTGCGATACTGTGGTTGTAATTGCCAATATTCAAACCTCCTTTATTCTAACTTAATATATCAGCATACTAACCGTAAGGTAGCACTTCATTGTATAGTTTTTCATCACTTAAAGTAAGTGAGTGTCCAGTATTAGAACCTGTAACACTAATAGGTAACTCTTTACTGTATCTATACTCTAAATACATGTCCTCGATGGTTACTTGTTTATTAAATGTTTTAACTCTCAAGATAGTGATTAAGCTATCATTCAGAGCTTTGTGCATATCAATTTGTTTAGATACAATAATTGTGTTTTCTTTGAATAAGTTTCTCTCTAACAGTGCCCATTCTCTAGTAAGGAAATTATAGTACTCTACTTCAAACGTTCTACCGCTTTCTCCATTCAAGGAAAGAGTAAAGTTATTATTAGATAGATAATCTATATAAGAGTATCTGTCATTTTTAATAATCTTGTCCTTATGGTTAGTATAGAAATGGCTAAGGTCAAACACTGTATAGATATAACCTAGGTTATTATTAGGTAGGGAAATGTCAGTTGGTTCTTTAATATCAGTATTCTCATCCAGGTCCTGTAATCTAAAGTTAGAGCTAGGATTAAAGTCTGCACCAACACCCACTACATGTTTAAAATCATTTAATGTTTCTGTGTTGCCTGTAATAAGGTCCATTCTGTTGTTGAATAGAGAAGGGTCTAGCTCTTCATTAGTAGTGGCACTAGTACTAAGCAATACAAATTCTTCTCCATCAATAACAACTACTTTATCAAATATAGAGAACTTACCCATGATACCTTCAAAAATACCTACGGTACGTTCATATTCTTTAAAGCTATCATATACATTTAACTTATGTGTAGATAATAAATCTTTATCTGCATTAGGGTCGTTACTAGGTAAGTTTGTATCTACATTCACATGTACAGTCACACCAGCGGGTTTGAATAAATCAATCACGTCTAGCATATCTTTTGGAAACGTTTCCCCTACAGTAATATCCATAACACCATAATTGTAGTACTCACCAATTAAATGGTGCTTACCGTTAAGTCTACTTTCTACTCGGTTAAGGTAGAAAATATCTTCCCAAGGTTCGTATATTTCAATACCAATATATTCATTCTCTAAGAACTCTCGAATACCATACTTAACACTTTCAACGGTACCTCTAGGTACGTTTACTTTCTCTATAATACGGTCTCTATAATCACTATCGCTCTCACCAGTCTTACGTTTTACACCGAACCAGTTACCCCAAGCATTATCCAGGAACCAACCAGTAGCTGTGTAAATTGCACTCTGTGATTTAGATTGAATGGTTTCTAATTCCATTTCCTCTAGTTGCTTGTCAATAGCGTTTAATATTGCGTAGTTACTATCACTATACTTATTTTCTCTTGTTCGCTTTAGTAATGGGTGTATCTTATCTAAAAAAGCCATACCCTATACCTCCTCTCTATACAAAGTTTACTTTAACATTACCTGAGCGAATCAATTCATTATCCTCAACAATAATATTATCTTCTAAGTTTGTAATTTTAACATCATAAATCAATACATCATCAATGTTCATTACTAATTGAATAATATCACTTAATATTAAATCGTCACTAGCTGTCATGTTATTTAGGTAAGCTTTAACCTTCATTTCAATTTCTTGTTTAAAGCTAGCTCTCTTCATAGTTACATCGCTTAGTACAATATCAATAGTTAAATCAATTGGTCTCTTAACTACAGGGAACACTTCTAACTTAATACCAATTGGTCTATAGTTTTCCATAATAGCTCCCTCAACCTCACTCTTAAGATTGTCAGGTAGGTTACCATTTAAGTCATGAGCATAAACTCTAATGTATCCCGTTTCTTCGTACACATAAACACCAGCCACGTCAGGTACCGATAGTGTAGCATAAGAAATAGCATTCTTAGTTGCTCTACCTCGTGTTTCAATAAAGTGTCTAAAACGTTCTTTAGTAATCTCAATAGGCTCTAAGTCAGCACCAGTTAAAATGTCCTCGGGGTTTGTAATACCTTTAATACCTGAGATATTACTTACAATGGTATTAATCGTGTTTCTAGGTACATTACCTTGTGAACCTGTTTCAGTACAGTAAACAGTAATGTATGCCTCTGTAACACCCTCGGGGATTACATATGACTCTAGTGTTTCATAAGTCTGATTGATTCCTGAATAGCTAGACCTAAAAGCGGAACCTTTAGAAATAACTAAACGTTGTTTTGTTTTTGTACCAAAGTCAATACGGATTTTACCATATGCCTTACGAGCCTCTTTACGGTAGAAACCAAAAGACTCATAAATACCTTGTTCAATACCCCACTCAATGTTCTCATGAGTTAGTGTATAGTACTGCTCCATCTCCATAGCAATTGCCTCATAGATAGACATAATAACTGAACCTTCGGTAAAGTCATTAATATCTCGTGTCTCAATGAGGGTTAAATCAATTAAATCACTAAGTATGTTATCTATATTCTTAATTCTCATTTTATTCCTCCTATCTTACGATATAATTACCCTCAGGGTCCGACTCTATCAACAAGTCAAAGTACTCTTCAATACTTCTTAGTTCTACAACAAACTTTCCTTCATATACATTAAAGTCTATTCTAGAATATTCAGCATACACGTTTGCAATCCTTTGGTCAACTAAAATTGTTTTAGTAATCTCATCTTCAATAATACGAGCTACACCTAGTGTGTTTTTACCAATTATTTTGTGTAACTCTGAACCATAGTTAGGGTGTAGTAATAGCGAACCTCTAGGTGTAAGTAAACGAGCCATTACCGCTTGTTTTAAGTTCTGTACACCTCTAACAGTAGAAACGTCTCCATGCTTACTGTTTAAGCTAAATATCTCGCCTTGTAAACCACGTTCTGCATAGTCATAAGGGGTATCTATCATAGATAAATCTCTACCCAATACAAGGTCCAATACGTTGTTTATATCTCTACGTGTTAAGTTATCTGTATTTACATCCATTAAAGACTGTTCAATGGGGATAGTAATTGTAGAACCTACCATAACTACATTCTCGGGGTCAGCAATATGTTCCTGACCTTGTTTAACAATATAAGGATATTTTAGATTATTATAATCTTTAATTGTATGCCATTCATTAACATTTCCATAATATCTTTGTGCAATTGATTGGAGTGTATCTCCTTGTGAGATAACATGTTGTTTATAATCTGCCATTCATTTCACCCCTAATCAATGGTGCCTGTTGTCTCAATGTACCTAGTTGGATAATCATGTTCTGTAAACCTAAGGTAATTCCTTTATACTCCTCTTTACCACTAAAGAAAGATAATAGGTATCTTAGATTTTGGTAAGGTACATTAATTGTTCTTGTATTTACATAGTTTACTAAATACGGTTCTTCATTTACTGCGTAGTCTAATGCACTTGTTTCCAGTACAATAGTCTGAGCAAGTAAGTAAATAAATTTATTCGTATATTTAATATTTGATTCCTCAATTGCTGTAAGGAATGAATCACTAGGTAATTTTTTACTGTTTGCTTTAATTCTATTATCATTAATCCTACGCATAAACTCTATAGCATATACAGAAAGGTTTAAGTTAGGTTTAAAGTATTCTGAAAAGTATTCTTGCTTGTGTTCCTCAGAGGGTAAGATAACCTCACCATTCTCCAAGTACTGTAAAGGTTTTATAAAACGTATAAATGCAATTGGGTAACTCATTATCTTACACCTCCTCCTACTATTGCGCCCATACCAGTATTATTACTTGGTCTAGTACCTACTTGACCACCAAAGCCCTCATTCTCACTAGTACTATTATCGTTAGTCTTATACCCATTTTCCTTATCTGATTCGATGCCCATAGTTTCTCTCATATCCTCTAAAGCACCATGGTAATAGTCAGAACTACTATTAGGATTACGTGATGGGTTTCGCCCGTCTAGGTTACCTGTAGCGGTACCATCACTACCTGAACCAAAGGGATTACCTGTTGATGGTGTAATGACTTCACTATTACTAGGCTTACCTGCCTCTCTAATAACGATTAAACTAATTGTGTAAGTATATAATAAAGGTTGTGTAGCATCTCTAGAAATGTTCAACCCTTCCTGAGAAAGGTGAACAACAAATGATTCGTCATCTGTAAAATTATAGAAATACAATTCTTTATTAGACCCACCCTCAGCGTGTCCACTAATAGCATAACTACGGATAAAGTCTCTTAATTCAAATAGCCTATCAGCCCCCGTCTTACCCTCACTATCTTTACGTAAACCAGTAGTACCTGAGAACTGGATTAAAGGTAAGTCTGTACCATAGTCTTCAATAACTGCCTGTGTTCTTGTCTTATATGTTGCTGTACGTTGCCCATAAGTGATTTGGTAGTTAGTAGGGTTAATCTTAAATCTGTATGTGTTGCCATCGCTAGTACGTAACATCATTCTCTGTAGCTTTTTACCGCCATATTCCTGTGGCATATATCTACCACCTCTTTCTCTTTATTCTCACTAGTAATATAGTACCAAAAAAGGTACACTATTGACTATAATGTACCTTCTTTTTTGTCCGTTATGTTTACCGTATACTTATCATAAAGACTGAATGAACGTTCATTTAGTATACTAATAATCTTAGGTTTTACTACTAGATAGTACACTTCCCCATTAAGCTTAAACTTCTTGGCTATATCTCTTCCATTAACAGTAATCTCCTCTTTGCTATCTAGAGAGTCTATTAAGTATTTAGTGTAAGCTGTATGATAATTAATTGCATCATCACAATCCACAAGTACTGTACTTCCATCACTAGCTTCATCTATTCTATTAGATAACCAGTTATTGTACTTAATCTTTTGAACAGGGTACATGGACTCTAGTAGTTTACAATCCTTGTCCAGGAAAGTCTTCATATTAATTCCTCCTATACACAAAAAGAGAGTTCCTTAGAACTCCCTTATAATATATTACTTATTTTGTAAAGTGTAAATTAAAGACTCTAAAACAAGTTTTTCTCTGTTATTCTTAGGTTTAACTGACTTATAGAACTCAAGTAAGGTCATCATCAATCTCCTTTTGGATATTGTCAATACGTTGTCTTAGTCCCTTAGCATACTCTTCATCCCCATAGAATAAAGCTAACTCGTATCTACCCTCTAAATACTTAGCCTCTTGGGCTAAATGGATTTTACGATAAGTTTCATTAGAACTCTTAACAATTTCTTGTTTTACATTATTCTTTTTATGGCTTGGAGTATTATTATTCATACTTATCTCCCTTTTCAAACTCTCTATCAAGGTGAATTAAAAAATCTCTAATTTCTTTTAAAATTCTTCTTACTCTACTCATATTATTTGAACTCCTTAAAGAATAAGTTACCACCAACATTTACACCACTTTGACCATTAGCAATTGCATAGTTTGCCTCTTGGAAAAATAGGTAGTCATGGTTAGAACCTACAGCAAGTGTATCATCAATTGCTTGGTACACACCACTACTAATTGTATCGTTGTGACTTCTCCATACATGTCCGTCTCGAACAGACTCAAATTGATTAGGTGCGTGTAGTACTTCCATGATTGTGTTCTCAGCAAACTTATCACTTTGAACACGGTTATAGATTACACCCATTACCCACCGTGCATTAGTATAGTCTCCACCAGCCTCTTGTTGTACAGTACGTGCTAGTAAAGCATACTCATTAGTAGTTAAACCACTATTTACCTGTGGTGTCTGAACAGGGGATACAGTACTTGCGTAGTTTCCTCCATTAGGTACTACTAACTCATTAGGAAGGGTACCAATTACATTACCATTACCATCAATAGATACACCGTTTGTTTCTGCTAATTCATATACGTCTACACCTAAAGTTTGGCTAGCACTCCAAAGAGTCTCACCACTAGATAATGTATATGTAGAACTTGTATTGGCTTGTACAGTTGGTTCGTTCTCCTGTGTAATACTCATTAAACCTCCAGTTGTTAAAGCTGTAATAATCGCTGTCGTTAAAATACTCTTGTTTAGTTTCAAAATAATCCCCTTTATTTAATCCTTAGTTTCCCATGTACCTAATACATTACCATCACGTTTTAATTCTACGAAACTATGTTCCTCTAAAACTTTTCTAGAATCAAAACCATGTGGTACTACAATTGCATATCCACTTACTGTATTACTTAATGTTAAATTACTTTCATTGAACTTACCATAATACTTAATACTATCCAGTACTGAATTAAACTCCTCTTCGTTATCTGTGTCAATATCAAACAACCAACGTTGTGATAGTGCATTTTCTTTCTTAGATGCAAAGCTTACTAGTTTATTGTAAACATTGTTTGGACTTGTGTTTGGGTTGTCAATCAAGTAGTGTACTAAATCAACATTTGCTTTATCTGTGTTTCTAGGGTTAATAGAGACATACATACGAGATGTTTCACCTCTAACCCCTTGGTCTACAAAATATAAAAATTCTTCTTTTAGTTCTAAGACAACCCCCTCAATAGTATCTGTAAGATTTAAATCCTCTTCTAAATCATGGTTATGTAAGAAAGCTTTTGTTCTTTGTTTAAAACCCTCTAGTTCTTTATTATCTTTGTTACGACTTGTAAACATTACTGTAAAATATTTATTATCCATTTTCTTTCCCCTTCCTTATCTGTTAAATATATAATAACACCTTAAATTAATTAAGTCAACAAAAAAGAGAAACTTTTTTCAGTTTCCCTTAAATTTAATTATATTCTAATTTAACTATTGAAATACAATTCTTGTACCATCAGGCATAATAGCTACGTTGTCAGGTTTACCCTCAGTATCTTGAATAGGCTGGGTATCATACTTAGTTAAGTCATAGGCATCAATAATATTTATGAGCTTGTTAGCATACCCTGGGTCAGTAGCATAAGTACCTGTAAGACCCTCTGCCTGCTCTTTAGGTGACTTAGCATTAAGCGCATCTTTATAATAATTCTCATACCAGGGTGAACGTGTCATAATTGTATCATGGTCCTTAAAGCCTTCATCTAAATCTTTATAGATTCTAAATCTAGCTTCAATAGTATAAAAGTTGCCATCACTATCTGCCTCTTGAGTGTTCACTACATATGCTTCAACATTAGGGTTGTCTTCTTTTCTACCCCAGTAGTTATTCGCCTCTTTAGCTAAAGTTGATTCTCCCCATGCAGACTCTAAAATAGTCTGAGCAAGAGTGATGCTTGGAAAGAAGTGCTCTTGGTGAGCCTGTGCATATGGTGCCATTGTTTCAATAAACTTTAATTTATCTACCATTATCTAGTCCCCTTAATTCTGTTTCTAATAATAACGTACCCGAAAAGATTAATACACACAAAAATAATTAAAAATACAATTGTTGCATTATTATTCGGTGAAAGTGCAAATAGCTCTAGACCAATAATAATATAAGCTAATAAAGTATATCCTAAACCTTTTCTATACTCTTTATTAACTATATACTTAGTACCGTTAACCATAAAGTACCCTATTGCTTTACCTAGGAATAAAGCTAAACAAATCAAAATTAGGTAATATAAAATCAAATCTATCTCCTCCTTCTTATTTATAGTATAACACATCTTTTAGAAAAAGAAAAGGGTAGATTATACTCTACCCTAAATATTCTTACTAATCTTTTACTTCTTCAACTCTATACTTCTTACCGTCTAAGAGAATCTCGTTAGGTTTAAGGGCGGTTGCTGTATAAGACTTATCGCCCACAACAACTTCATTATCCGCTTTATCCTTAGGCTCCTCTTTAGGAGTCTCTTTAGGGGTTTCCTTAACCTCTTCTTTAGGAGTCTCTTTGACTACCTCTTTAGGTTTCTCTTGTGGGGCACTAGAGTCACTAGGAGAAAGTTTAATCTCTTGACCAATACTTAGAACATCGCTCTTAAGGTTGTTCCATTTCTTAATATTGTCTACAGTAGTACCAGTAGTACTTGCAATCTTATATAAGGTGTCTCCCTTAGAAACAGTCCAGTTATTAACTTCACGAGGTTCTTCTAAGTCTTGTTGTAGAATCCAAGAGTTTAGTTTCTTCAATTTGTATGCGTAGTCAGAGTAACCTACTTTAAATTCTTTAATCTCTGCGATTTCATCTTTCGTACCTTTAAAGTCTTTACTCATAGGTGCGTATACTTTATCAGCAGGTTTAACCCAGTTCTTAGCTCCTGCACGGATAGTAACTGTGTCTCCGACTTTCATCTTAGACCATTTACCCTCGTTACCTACGTATTTCTGTAAGCTAGAACCAGCTGTGTTAGTGTTCTTTTTAACTACAGCATCAGACTCTTTTACTTTAAGTACTTGACCAATAGAAAGGGTATCACTCTTAAGGTTGTTCCAAGATTTAATCTTAGAAACGGTTACCCCATAAGTTTGACCAATCTTCCATAATGTATCTCCCTTAACAACTGTATGTGTTGCCTTGTTCTCAGACACTTTTTGGCTTTCAGTAACTTTACTTGCGCTACTTGCTGAGTCTTTAATAACAGCTTTGTTACCTTGTTTATCAGCAATAGATACTACACGGTTAGTGTCTCCACCAGCTACTAGAATATCATAGTAAGCTTTAGTTTGGTTAAATAATTCTGTCCAGTTAGAACCATGTCTTTGTAGGTAAGCAATAGGGTCTACATGGTCTGTACCCCCCTTAAATTTACTTACTGCATTATGTGACCATACTGTACCTTTACCTGTGTTTTCAGCATTGGTACATGGTAGGTTGTAGTAAGCAAGTTGTACTGCACCCCAAAAGGCAGTTCTATCAATAACTTGTAAGTGCTGTTTATCGGTTAAGTTCTTGTCCTCTGTCATCTCGATTTGAACATAGTAAGGGTTACCTTTAGGTCCAACACCCCATTGTCTATAATCGGTAGAGGCAATCTCACGAATCTCATTATAGTTTGCCCAGGCACTTGTAAAGGCATTTTTAAAGTTCCGTGTCATGAAATTAATTTCACTTAGGAAATTAGCATTACGGTTACCACTAGAATGGTATACAATACCATCAGGCTTGCCCTTACCTCGAGCGTAAGGACCAGCATAACCAGTAGGTATAGTATACTTCTGATTAACGGTATACTTAAATTTAGCACTATTTGGAATTGCCATTTTCTTATCCTCCTTATAATAATGTATTAAACTATCATTTTAAATCTAAGTCCAACCAAAAACTAGATTTATACTTTAGGATTAAAGTAACTAATTAAAAAACTGTAGAGCATTTATTCATATTTTTTATATAAGTCTTCTTTACTAGTGTTGTCTGTGTCATAGGCTTCACTATTTCCTTCTACCACAATCGCAGAGTCCTCTTTGCTAGCCTCTGTATCTTCATCTACTACAATAGCAGAATCTTCTACAGTAGCTTCACCATCTTCAATCTCTTCAACCTTGATTCGTTCACCAGGTTTGTCATAAGATAATACTAAGTCAGAGTCTTTAAACCCTTTAGTAGTAGGGTCAATAAGGATACCCCAAATACCAACAACAACTGGAATGACTTTTCCAGGCGTACTAAAGAAGTCTCTGAACATTGCAAGTAGGTCTCCCCAAGTATTGAAGTCCTCGATTTGAGCACCCATACTCGTAACAATGTAAGAGATTAATACAGCAATAAGTGTAATCCAAAATCTAGGGTTACTAGCTCTTGCTTTAAGGTTTAAGCCTAAAAAGTTTTTACTATCCAATATAATTTCCTCCTTTCTGTTAATCTAACTTTAATATAGAACAAGTTTGTTCTATAGAAAAAGGACCCGTTAGGGTCCTATTATATTATAGTTTAGTCCAACCTTGTGGGTAATCTGTAGGTGAGTAAACATTGCTATCAATTGTAGATTCGTATACTGAACCATTGAATACTACTTTAACACCTTTAGCATAAGCATCATGAGCACCAGTTGGTTGTTTGAAGTCACTAATTATTTCTACACTTCCTTCCCCTGTAGCTACATTTACATTTAAGTAAGGAGTATAGATAGCTGGTGTATCAGTAGGTTTCCAGTCAGCTTGACTAGTGTGAGCCTGAACAACTCTGTATAAGCTATTATCATAGTTTACAACATCGCCTTCGGTATAAGCTGTATCTACCTCCCAAGTTGGATAAATAGAATTAATGCTCTCTCGTTGCTCATCAGTAAGTGCTCCTGAGTAGATAACACCGATTAAACCTTTAAGGTCTTCGTTTTGTTTAGCTACAATTGCTTTCGTTTCCTCTAAAGCACTCTTTACTTCTTTAATCCCGTTATTACTAGTCTCTTCTGCTTTAGTAATCTTTTTATCAGACTCTTTTGAGACTTCCTCAATCTTTGTGTTAACTGCCTCCTCTACGGAATCAATTTTGTTATCTAGTTGTTCATTGACTTCCTTTTGAGCTCTCTCCTTGTAGTTAGCAAGGAAGAAACTTTCTAAAGCAATATCTACTAACTTCTCAGGGTTTGTTTCTCCTTCATAAGGGTCTTGAATACCTGTAATTGTTGCAAAGGGACTTATTTGTCTAATCATAATTTCTGCAACTTGTCTATCGCCTTTGTTTATTGGGTTAATACTTAAAAATTCAAATGCCATATTATAACTCTCCATTCTTAGCTAGTTGTTCTAAAAGTAACTTCTCAATTAGTCGTTGTCTATCCTCTTCTAGTTTACGTTGTTGTTCTTCTAAAATTCTTTTATTTAACGCATCCTGTTCTTCTTTTTCAATTTGCTCTTGTGTTTTCCAAGACATATTAGCCATTATTATCTACCTCACTATTAAGCTCTGTATTGTCCTCTAGGGCTGTTTATCCCTTGCTAGTATAATCATACCCATCTACCTCTAAGACCTAACCAGGAAGGCTATCGTCATTGTGTTGAGGTTCTATAGGTTCTTCTATAGGTTCTTCTTCTACCTCAGTATCACCACCTCCCATTTCCATTTCAGCCATATATTCTTCCATTAATTTTTCCTCTAACTCACGTTGTCTAGCTAGCTCTTCTTGAAGCTTACGTTCCTCCTCTTCTAGGTAGGCTTGTTCTAAAGCAGACTCTATGTCGGTGAACTCAGGGGTTTTAAGTAGGTCATCATCAGGTTCAATAGGTTCAGGTATTGTAATATCGGGTATAGGTTCTAACTCATGTTCAGAAAGTACTTCATCTACAATAGGGGTATAATCTATGTTTTCTTCTTTGCTGTATTCATGCTCAGTTAGCTTTATTACCTCAGGTTCTCCTAGCTCCTCTTCCTCAGGCTCTATTGGTTCTTCTATAGGTTCTACAGGCACTTCTACTGGTTCTCCACCAGGTTCTGTTGGTTCCTCGGGAAATTCGTTATCTGAATAGTGCTCCTCTAAATAAATATATAAAGGGTCTTTTTCGTACTCTGTTAAATCATACTTACTCGTATCTATATCCTCAGGGAAATTTAAATAACTGTCATCAGTAGGAGGTATTGGTCTATAAAGAGTTACATATAGGTCTTCATTAGTTCTTATAGCCTCCAATAAAGGCTCAATAGATATATTAGTAGACTCTACACTTTGTAACTTACCTTCACCCATAAGGGTAAAGTCATACTCCTCTTCTTTATCTTCATATTTTACATATAGTATATCACCGATTACCTTTACAAAAAGGTAATCGTTATCTTCTAGCTTCACTTGTGGTGAAAAAGTTATTATCATACTGGCACCTCCTTATTTCCATCTACCTATAACCATAGCCCTAACACCAACACCGAAATTACTTTGGGCAGGAGCGTCATCACCAAAGTATATATAAATATTTGCTGTTGTATAGTTCCCAGCAGAGTTAGGCTCAACAAGTGACCCTGTTGTAGATTTGTTTACAGCATTAGAGCCTGAATACGCATCTTTCTCTACGAAACAGGTGGGTCTGATACTTGTGAACGTTACTGGTAATGTCCATACTCCTGTTAATACCCTTCCGCTAACAAACGTATCTATCCTTTGGTTCTCTTTCCAAGCTATCTGTGTACCGTCAGGGAAACGAACCCATTCGCCATTATCATTTGAACCTCTGGTAACTTCCAAGGCGCTAATGTCTTCCATGTAGGGTATTTCTTTCCAAGGTTTCCACGCCCCAGTTCCGCCAACCTCAGGGGGGTTTCCTGACCTTGTTTTTAGCCTACCTCCATTGTAGTTAAAAATCACCTGACTTACGGTATCTGCCCCACCATGAATAGTAAGCATTTGAGACCATGAGCTATCTGAGGGGGCATTTGTGTGACCACTATTTAATCTATATGCTCCTGAGTCCACTATAGTATTCAAGTTTGTACTTGCAGTCAAGTTTTTAAAAGAGTTTCTAGCTCCCTTCACATACAAGTTCCCATCAATATAGGCATCTCCACCTACGTCTAAAGCTCCTTTAGTATAATCCTTACCAACACCTATACCTTGGTTATTTTTATCTAGTGTAAGAGGTAACGCAGAACTTGTCATATTATAAACGTTGCTTGATTTATTACCTAGGCTATCGGTAATTTCTATGGAGAAATCAAAGTTACCAAACTTGTCTAAGTTGGTTACACTATAACTAGAACTATCAGTTGCT
>Ga0194137_10001082_pt1 | contig 17102 bp, 17 predicted proteins | sample TARM_MetaG_T3_14_FD_134025 | JGI IMG/M metagenome (GOLD analysis project Ga0194137, IMG submission 134025) | Freshwater microbial communities from Pennsylvania, USA, analyzing microbe dynamics in response to fracking - TARM_MetaG_T3_14 (version 2) | ecosystem: Environmental > Aquatic >... | reverse complement strand
CACCGGCACCGCGCCGAACAGCGAGGCCACCACCTTCGCACCCCAGAACGACATCTGCCCCCACGGCAGCACGTAGCCCATGAAGGCCTCGGCCGCGACCACGAAATACAGCAGCACGCCGAGCAGCCAGACCAGCTCCCGCGGGCGCCGGTAGCTGCCGTACATCAGCCCCCGCGCCATGTGCAGGTAGATCACCGCGAAAAACAGCGACGCGCCGGCCGCATGCAGGTAACGGATCAGCCAGCCGCCATCGACGTCGCGCATGATCCGCTGGACCGAGGCGAATGCCCCCTCGGCCGTGGGCACGTAGTGCATGGCCAGGAACAGGCCGGTCAGCAGCTGCCCGGCCAGCGCCAACAGCGCCAAGGCACCGAAGCAGTACCAGACATTGAGGGTGCGCGGCACGAAATAGCCGCCGACATGCCGACGCCATGCCTCGGCCACACCCGGCAGGCGCGCGTCCAACCAGCGCCGCCAACCCGGCACGGGCGTGTTCAAGCCGCACCTCCCGGCCCCACGCCGATCACCAGCGTGTCCGCGTCCGCGTAATGGTGCGGGGGCACGACGAGGTTGGAACGCGCCGGCATGTCCTTGAACACGCGCCCGGACAAGTCGAAGCGCGATTTGTGGCACGGGCAGAAATAACCGCCTTGCCAATCGGGGTCATAGGCTTGCGGCGTGGCATCCAGTGCCATCTCGGGCGCACAGCCCAGATGCGTGCACAGGCCGACCAGCACCGAAATCTCCGGGCGGACCGCACGGAACTCGCGGTCGCCGGCCAGCACGTAGGCCGGCTGCTGGTCTGCATTGCGCGACTCCGGGTCGAGCAGCCGCCCGTCCAGCGCGGCCAGCCGCCCGAGCATCGCCGGGCTGCGATGCAGTATCCACACCGGCTGCCCGCGCCATTCCACCACCAGACGCTCGCCCTCTTTCAGCCCGGCGATGTCGACCGTCACCGGCGCAGCGGCGGCGCGCGCGCCGGCATCGGGTTTCAGCGAGCGGGCGAACGGCACCGCCAGGCAACCGGCGCCGACGGTGCCCACCACCGCCGTCGTCGTCGCCAGAAAACGGCGGCGCCCTTCGTCCGCAGGCGTGGCATCGTCATGTTCGCTCATCGCCGGTGCACCGGGGTTCGGACGGCCGCAGGCCGGCCATGCAGGCGGACACGGGCCCGATGTCGGCCAGCCACGGGATTCACCGCGCCTGCATCGCGCCGCGGTAACGGTCCGCCAGCACGCCGACGCGCTGCACGTAGCGCTGGGTTTCGCTGTAAGGCGGCACGCCGCCGTATTTGTCCACCGCGCCTTCGCCCGCGTTGTAGCCGGCGGCGGCCAGCGACAGGTTGCCGTTGAATCGCTTGAGCAGCCAGGACAGGTATTGCACGCCGCCGCGGATGTTCTGCTGCGCGTCGAACACGTTGCCCACGCCGAAACGTGCGGCGGTGCCCGGCATCAGCTGCATCAGCCCCTGCGCGCCCGCCCGCGACAACGCCGTCGGGTTGTAGGCAGATTCGGCATGGATGATCGCGCGCACGATGGCCTCGTCCACGCCGAACTCGCGCGCCGCGGCGGCGATTTCGCTCTGGTAGGACACTGTATTGAGCCGCAGCGTGCCGAAATTGACCGTCGGGTTCAGCGCGCAGGCGTAGCAGGTTTCGATGTAGCTGTAGCGGATCGTGCGCAGGCCCTCGACCCGCGCCACGCCCTGCGGCCGCGCGCTGGTGAAATGGCGCACGCCGTCTTTCATGTAACTGAAGACCTGCCCGCTGACCACGCGGCGGGTGGTGTCGGGCCGGGCCGTCATTGAGGCCACCGGCGCAGCCAGCGCCACAGGCGCCATCGCCGAACGCGGCGCATCCTCTGCAGCCTTGGCTGCAAGCGGAGCCTTGGCGACGGCCGGCCCGTTCGGCTTCAGCCTGGCCAAGCGACGGGGCGTGTAGTTGCCGACCACCTCGCAACGGGCACCGGCTTCCTTGCGGTTGCCGTAGGACGGCACCCCGTCGGCACCGACGCAGCGATACAGCGCACCGGCACTGGCCGGCGCCGCCAGCAAGGTGAGCAGCAGCAATCCCCATGGGCCTTTCATGTGCGTCAGTCTCCCAGCTTCGCCCGGCGTTTCCAAGCCCGGCGCCCCGGTGCGGGCATTGCCGGTACAATGCGCGGCTTCCTGCGGCCGCGGCCGCCCACCCGTCTGGATTAAGCGCCATGTCCGGGACCCGTTCCGACACCCTGCCCGATTTCGCCGCGGCCGACGCCGCCCTCGTCCCCCTGCCCGTCGCCACGCCGCGCAAACCGGCCGTGACCACCGGCAAGCTGTTCATCAAGACCCACGGCTGCCAGATGAACGAGTACGACTCGGCACGCATGGCCGACGTGCTGGCGCAGGCCGAGGGTCTGGAGCTGACCGACACCCCCGAGGATGCCGACGTGGTCCTGGTCAACACCTGTTCGATCCGCGAGAAGGCGCAGGAAAAGGTGTTCAGCCAGCTCGGCCGCTGGAAGGCGCTGAAGGAGGCCAACCGCAACGTCATCATCGGCGTGGGCGGCTGCGTGGCCTCGCAGGAGGGCGAAGGCATCATCAAGCGCGCGCCCTACGTGGACCTGGTGTTCGGCCCGCAGACCCTGCATCGCCTGCCCGAGCTGATCCGCGCCCGCCGCGAGCAGAACCGCCCGCAAGTGGACATTTCATTCCCGGAGATCGAGAAGTTCGACCGCCTGCCCGAGCCGCGTGCCGAAGGCCCCAGCGCGTTCGTCTCGATCATGGAAGGCTGCAGCAAGTACTGCAGCTTCTGCGTGGTGCCCTATACCCGCGGCACCGAGGTCAGCAGGCCCTTCGAGGACGTGCTGGTGGAAGTGGCGCAGTTGGCCGCGCAGGGCGTGCGCGAGGTCAACCTGCTGGGCCAGAACGTCAATGCCTACCGCGGCCCGCTGGGCGAAGGTACCGACGAGGTGGCCGACCTCGGCCTGCTGATCCGCACCATCGCCCAGATCGAGGGCATCGGCCGCATCCGTTTCACCACTTCGCACCCGCTGGAGTTCTCCGACTCGCTGGTGGACGCCTACCGCGACGTGCCGCAGCTGGCCAACTACCTGCACCTGCCGGTGCAGTCCGGCAGCGACCGCATCCTGTCGGCGATGAAACGCGGCTACACCGCACTGGAATTCAAGCAGAAGATCCGCAAGCTGCGCGCGGTGCGGCCGGACATCTCGATCAGCTCGGACTTCATCGTCGGCTTCCCCGGCGAGACCGAGGCCGACTTCGAAAAGACCATGAAGCTGATCCAGGACGTGGGCTTCGATCAGAGCTTCAGCTTCATCTACTCGCGCCGCCCGGGCACCCCGGCGGCCGATCTGCCCGACGACGTGTCGGCACAGGACAAGCATGCGCGGCTGGAGCGCCTGCAGCAGCACATCAACGCGCATGCGGCCGGCATTTCGCAGGCGATGGTGGGCAGCGTGCAGACCGTGCTGGTGGAAGGCCCCTCGCGCAGGAATCCCGCCGAGCTGACCGGCAAGACCGAGAACATGCGCTCGGTGAACTTCCCCGGCAGCGCGCGCCTGATCGGCCAGTTCGTCGAGGTGGAGATCACCGAGGCACTGAACAACTCGCTGCGCGGCCAAGTGGTGGTGCGCTGACGCACGGACCCGGAACGATGCCGGACAGCCCGCGAAAAGCCGCCTTTCGGCGGCTTTTTCATTTCACCGTGACTCCAGTGCCGAACTTCACTGGACTACGCCAAAGCCCGACAAATAAGGTTTATCAAAAACTCGAGCAAGTTCAGCATATGCCGGTGCTTTCCGAAACCTGACCTGACTTCCCTGTTGGCGGCCCCTATGAGGCCCCCCGGGAATCGGGTCACCCAAGGTGGACCGGCCGGACTCCTCTAGACATCTCGATGGCCATAATTGATGGCATCGACAGGAGTGTTTATCAGCAACAAGCAGTACACCGCCGGGTTCAGAGCAGAAGCAGTCAAGCAGCTCATCAAGCGAGGCTTCACGGTCGTGGACGTTGCCGCTCGGATCGGGCTTCCCAAGCACGCGTTGCATGATTGGGTGCAGAGCGCGAAGAAGGCTGCGAGGTCCGCCAGTGCCGCGCCAGCAGCAACGCGCAGGTGGCCGTCATAGCGGGCGGCAACTGCCTTGGCCCCTTCGCGGGCCTGCTGCAAACCGGTGACGATGCGTGATATGCGCTCTTTGAAGACCTGCCCAGCACGCGACAGGCGCGTGCTGCGCGAGTTGCGGATGAACGGCCGCACACCCAGGTGTTCTTCCAGTTCCTTGATGGCCCGCGACAGCGGCGATTGTTCGATGTGCCGCCGTTCCACCGCACGGGCGAAGTGCAATTCTTCGGCAACAGCCAGGAAGCAACGAGGATGACGGAGTTCCATATGTCCCATGCCAGAAGCTGGCAAAAAGCCCACGCTCTCGATCTGGCCATGCCATCCGGCAGTCGCGGAACCCAGGCTGCAATGCGTAACTGAGCGAAGCCTCGTCTTTAGACCGCCCGGACGATTTCCTCTGACTTGGCCCATAGCCGAGAGGCAAGCGCGGCGTTTTCTGCATCGGCGCGGGGCTTCTTCACATTTGAGTCGGCAAGGTAACCGCCTGCCAAAGGCAGCGCTTTCGCGTTGACCGCGGCGAAGACTTCGGTTGCAGCGCCTTCGCCGACCGTTTTGAGAAAGAGTGGCGCAGTCACTGCCAACACCCCGCGGAGCACCGGCCCCAGGTTGCGGGCGAGATTGGTGGCAACAACGCCCGGGTGCACGGCATAAGCGGTCTTCCTGGTGCCCGCGAAGCGCCGCTGCAATTCCTTCGCAAAGAGCAGATTGGCCATTTTCGACTGACCGTAGGCCGTCAGTGGCTGGTAGCTCCTGTCGCCCGAGAGATTGTCGAAGTCAATCCCTCCGACAGGCGCAAACCGGTGCCCTTCGCTGCTTAGCATCACCACCCGGCCCTCGTCTTTGAGCTGTCCGAGCAGGCCTGTTACCAACATGAAATGCCCGATGTGATTGGTAAAGAACTGCAACTCGTATCCGTGCGACTTCTCCAGCTTCGGCAGCATCATGATGCCCGCGTTGCAGATGATGGCGTCGAGCCGGTGACCGTCTGCGATGACCGCCGCGACGCAGTCTCGCACCGACGAAGGATTGGCCAGTTCGCAAGCGTAGCCAATCGCATTGCCGGGAAACGCAGAGCAAGCCGCGACGGCCTTCTCCTTGGTGCGTGCCGTCCCTAACACCAAGGCCCCCCGCAGCGCCATAACCCGACATGCTTCCTGCCCGATGCCCGAATTGCAGCCGGTTACCAGAATGGTCTGGTCAGCGAGCGAGAGTTCTTCGGAAACCTGTTCCGCTGTCGAGCCGTAACCGAAGCCGGTCGACCCTGCCGATTTGAACATTGCAAAAAAAGACATGAGATTTCTCCTTCTCGATGCGAAGCCAGCCTTCGCTACCGCCACATCACCCTGATGTCGGTTTTGGGAGCCGCAAGTACGGGGCAGGTAGCGCAAGTGCTATTGGACTAGCAACCAAGTGATTAAACAATCGCAGCAATCCGCATGCCATCATGCTGAAACGCCATGAATGACGAAATCGGACATGCACAGATGACCACACCGGATATGACCGAGTTGAACGCCTTCGTCGAGGTGGCGACACTGCGTTCCTTTCGAAAGGCAGCGGATGTTCTTGGACTCTCGCCATCCACAGTGAGTCACCTGATGCGTCGCCTCGAACAGCACATGGGGATGCGTTTGCTTCACCGGACGACCCGCAGCGTGGCTCCCACGCAAGCCGGGGAGCAACTGCTTGCCCGTCTGCAACCTGCACTGGAAGAACTTCGCAGTGCGCTCGGCGAAGTCAATGGCTTCCGGGATCAGGCTACGGGCCGCGTCCGCATCAACGCCCCCGAACAGGGAGTCCGACTCCTGCTCCGCGACGTTGTCCCCGCGTTCCAGAAGAAGTTTCCGGACATCGAACTCGACCTCGTCACCGAGGGCCGTTTGGTGGACATTGTCAAAGAAGGTTTCGACGCCGGCGTCCGGCTGGACGGCACCATCCCCCAGGACATGATCGCCGTGCCGCTTGGCGGCCAGGCGCGCTGCATCGCGGTGGCTTCCCCGAAATACCTCGCACGGCGCAAACGGCCGCAAACCCCCGAGGATCTCAAGTCGCACGCATGCATCCGGGTCCGACTTCCCAATGGGAAGCTTCTTGCATGGGAATTTGAAAAGCGCGGCCAGACACTGGAGATCGAGACGCCGGGGGCGCTGATCCTGAATCAGGAAAGTCTGATGATTGAAGCTGCGCTCGCGGGCCTTGGCATTGCCTACGTGTTCGAGAGCTCGGTGCGTGACGCGCTGAAGGCTCGGCGGCTCATCAGCGTGCTCGACGATTGGTGCCCCGGCTTCCCGGGCGCGTTCCTTTATTTCCCAAATAACCGCAACGTTCCCTCGGCGTTACGCGCACTGATTGATACGGTCAAGCTCTCGCATACGTCCTAGCTCAACCTCGCGCATGAATTGCGTCCGGTCACAGCAACTCGGCGCAAGAGCGCGGCTCCCATCACGAAGTCTTTGGTGGCCTGCGCCTGTTCCCTCCCTGCAGCGCTTCCCGGTTTTACGTCACAACACCCTCATACGGTTCTCATGGAGACAAGAGCACCCGAGAGCCGAAGTTCCACCCAACCCATCACCTTGCAAGGATTTCCATACCAATGCGTGTTTGCAAAAACACTTGACAGCGGACATTTTCCATCGCCGATCAGAAACCCGGCCCGTCGGCGGAGATCAGCCTTCGACCACCGTCAGGCCCAGCAACGCGACGAACTGCGCCACGAACTCCGGATGCGCCGGCCACGCCGGAGCGGTGACCAGATTGCCCTCGGTGACCGCCTTGTCCACGGCGATGTCGGCATAGCGGCCACCGGCCAGCTCCACTTCCGGCGCGCAGGCCGGGTAGGCAGAACAAGTACGCCCTTTCAGCACGCCGGCGGCGGCCAGCAGTTGCGCGCCGTGGCAGATCGCCGCCACCGGGCGGTTGTCGGCGAAGAAGGCCTGCACGATCTGCCGCACCTTCGGATTCAGCCGCAGGTATTCCGGCGCCCGCCCTCCGGGGATCACCAGCCCGTCGTAGGCGGCCGGGTCGACCGTGGCGAAATCGGCATTGAGGGCGAAGCGGTGCCCCGGTTTTTCGCTGTAGGTCTGGTCACCCTCGAAATCGTGGATCGCGGTGGCCACGCTGTCGCCGGCCTTCTTGTCCGGGCACACCGCATCGACCTTGATCCCGAAGGCCGACAGCGCCTGGAACGGCACCATCACCTCGTAATCCTCCACGTAATCGCCCACCAGCATCAGCACGCGCCTGGCCATCGCCCTGCCCTCCCTCGAAACGGATGGATGCCGGCACGACCATCGCGCCGGCCGAGCGGAGAGTAACCCGCCCCGCTGGCCGCGTCCCGCGCGCGCGCGCTACCCTAGCCTCCCGTCTCGCCCGCGCGCCGCCGGCGCGCATGCCACTGCCGATGTCCCAACCCCAACACCGCAATTTCACCCTCGAACCGGCCGACAACGAACGTCTGGCCAACCTGTGCGGCCCCTTCGACGCGCACCTGCGCCAGATCGAGCTACGGCTGGGCGTGGAAATCTCCAACCGCGGGCAGGTGTTCCAGGTCACTGGCCCGGCCAAGGCCGGCTTCGCGGCCGAACGCCTGCTGCGCGCCTTGTACGAGGAAGCCGCCGACACCGTGCTCGACGATCAGGCCGTCCATCTGCGCCTGAACGAGGCCAACGTCGAGCAGGTGGCCGAGCGCGCCTACGAGGCGCAGGACGTGGCCATCAAGGTCAAACGCGGCACCGTGCGCGGCCGCGGTGCCAATCAAGCCAAATACCTGCACCAGATCGCCACCCACGACATCAATTTCGGCATCGGCCCGGCCGGTACCGGCAAGACCTTCCTCGCCGTGGCCAGCGCGGTGGAAGCGCTGAACGAAGCGCGCGTGCAGCGGCTGATCCTGGTGCGCCCGGCGGTGGAAGCCGGCGAGAAGCTGGGCTTCCTGCCCGGTGACCTCAGCCAGAAGGTCGACCCCTACCTGCGCCCGCTGTACGACGCGCTGTACGAAATGCTCGGCGTGGAGAAGGTGGCCAAGCTGCTGGAGAAAAACGTCATCGAGATCGCGCCGCTGGCCTACATGCGCGGGCGCACGCTCAACGATGCCTACGTGATCCTCGACGAGGCGCAGAACACCACCATCGAGCAGATGAAGATGTTCCTGACCCGGCTGGGTTTCGGCAGCACCGCCGTGATCACCGGCGACATGACCCAGATCGACCTGCCCAAGCATGTGAAGTCCGGCCTGAAGGACGCCATCGAAGTGCTGCAGGGCGTGGAAGGCGTCAGCTTCACCTTCTTCGAAGCCCGCGACGTGGTCCGCCACCCGCTGGTGGCCCGCATCGTCACGGCCTACGACGCGCGCGATGCGCGCAACACGGCAACCGGAGACACCCCATGACCCGTGGCCCCGTCCATCTCGATGTATCCGTCGGCTACGCCCTGCCCCGCGCCGGGCTGCCGGCCGCCGCGAGTTTCCGCAAGTGGGTGGCCGCCGCGCTGGAAGGCCGCATCCGCGAGGCCGACCTGGCCATCCGCCTGGTCGATGCCGACGAAGGCCGGTCGCTGAACCGCCATTACCGCGGCAAGGACTACGCCACCAACGTGCTCAGCTTCCCGGCCGACGTGCCCGAAGGCCTGCCGAAGAACGTCAAGTTCCCGCTGCTCGGCGACCTGGTGATCTGCGCGCCGGTGGTCGCGCGCGAAGCCGCCGAACAGGGCAAGCCACTGAAGGACCATTATGCGCACCTCACCGTGCACGGCGTGCTGCACCTGCTCGGCTGGGACCACGAGGACGACAAGGAAGCCGAGGCCATGGAGCAGCTCGAACGCGAGATCCTCGCCGAGCTCGACATCGCCGACCCGTATGCGGGAGAACGCTGAGATGCGTCTTGCCGCCGCGTGGCTGGCAAGCGCCTTGGCCATGCCCGCCTTCGCGGCAGACGACGCCCCGACAGCCGACGCCACCCGGCTCGCATCGCCGGCCGGGCTGTCCGCACTGATCGCCTGCGACGGCCACCCCGACGACCTGCTCGCCATCGCTCCGGCCGTCGGCGACCCGCTCAAGGCCGTGGCCTTCGGCTGGCGCCCGTTGCCGGCGACGAACATGTTCATGAGCGAATTCGAATTGAACGCCCCGGTGCAGGTGTTCGGCCGCAGCAGCACGCACATCGCCTTTTCCGGCACGGCGGTGATGGCCGTGCTCGACGAGGCCGACCCGCATCCGCTGGCCCGGCAACTGCATCTGGAAACCGCCATCGACACGCCGCAGAAGGCCATGTTCGGCCGCGAAGTGCGCAATGTGGACGTCGTCGACCGCAAAACCGGCGCGCCCCGCATCGAATCGGCCGTGCTCACCGTGTCCACCGTCGCCACCCACCCCGGCAAGGTGCTGGCCGGCTGCAGCTACGGGCTGGACGAGCCGGACGCGGCTCAGGACACACCCGCCGCAACGGGCAAATGAACACCGCGCTGGCCGCTTCGGGTGCCTGCTAGACTGTCGCCGACGCCCGGCCCGCCCGGCGCTTTCCTCCACGAGCAATGCCCGAAGACGACAGTAGTCCCCCCGCGCAGGATTCCCACGACAGATCGCCGGAACGCGGCGCCGAAAAGCGGCGCTCCTGGCTGGAGCGGCTTGGCGCGGCCTTTTCCGCCGGCCCAGAAACGCTGGAAGACGTGATCGACATCCTGCGCGATGCACAGCAGGCCGGGCTGATCGGCGCGGACACGCTGCGCATGATGGAAGGCGCGTTGTCGATCTCCGAGTTGACCGTCGGCGACGTGATGGTGTCGCGCTCGCAGATGATCTCGCTGCCGGTGGACGCCACTTTCCACGAGATCGTCGAGGAAGTGATCGACTCGGGCCATTCGCGTTTCCCGGTGCACGGCGAGGACAAGGACGAAGTCCTCGGCATCCTGCTGGCCAAGGACTTGCTGCGCGGCGTGGTCACCGGGCAGCAGGCGCCCGAAGGCATCCGCGAGCTGCTGCGCCCGGCGGTGCTGATCCCCGAATCCAAAAAGCTCAACGTGCTGCTCAAGGAGTTCCGGCTCTCGCGCAACCACATGGCGATCGTCGTCGACGAATACGGCGGCGTGGCCGGTCTGGTCACCATCGAGGACGTGCTGGAACAGATCGTCGGCGAGATCGACGACGAGCACGACGAGGCGGTGGACGACAGCAAGCTGATCGCGGTGCAGGCCGACGGCCAGTACGTGGTCGATGCGCTGACCCCGATCGAGGATTTCAACGCGCGTTTCGGCGCGGGCTTTCCGGACGACGAGTACGACACCATCGGCGGGCTGATCACCGAGGCCATCGGCCACCTGCCCGAAACCGGCGAAGAGCTGACGCTAGACCGCTTCGTGTTCCGGGTGATCCGCGCCGATGCCCGCCGCGTGCAGGCCTTCCGCGTCACCGTGCTGCCGCCGCTGGCCGGGGATTCGGACGCGTGAGCCGCCCGATCACGTGGCGGCGCCTGCTGGCGTCGGCCTTCCTCTGGCTGGCCTTTGCCGCTGCGGCCGTGGCCGCCCCGCGCATCGGCGTGGCGACGATGCAACCGGGCGAAGTGTTCTTCGAGCGTTTCGGCCACGATGCCATCGTCGTGGCCGACCCGGCCACCGGCCGGGCCACGTCCTACAACTTCGGCTTTTTCGACCCCTCCGAGCCGGATTTCATCGGCAACTTCGCCCGTGGCCGGATGATGTACTACCTCGTCGCGCTGCCGCTGGAAGAAGACCTGCAGCAATACCGCGATGCCGGACGCGGCGTGTCGATCCAGTGGCTGGACCTTCCGCCCGCACAGGCACGGGCGCTGGCCGACGCGTTGGCCGTGCATGCGCTGCCGGAGAACGCGCGCTACCGCTACGACTACTACACCTCCAACTGCGCCACCCAGGTGCGCGACGCGCTCGACCGGGCGATGGGCGGCACGCTGAAGCTGCAGCTGGAAGCCTCCGCACGCGGGCTTACCTACCGCAGCGAATCGGTGCGCCTGGCCTCGCCTGCGCCATGGATGTGGATCGGTTTCGACCTCGGCCTCGGCCCGTATGCCGACCGCGGACTGACGCTGTGGCAGGAAAGCTTCATCCCGATGCGGCTGGCCGAGAACCTGCGCGGCGTGCGCAACGCCGAAGGCCGGCCGCTGGTGCAGGCCGAACAACGCGTCCTGCCGCAACTCCTTGCCGCCGAACCAGTGGCCACGCCGCGCGTGCTGTGGCCATGGGGGCTGGCCGGACTGGCGCTGGCCGGGCTGATCGTCTGGTTGGCATTGCGTCACCCGCGCCTGCTCGGCCTGTGCGCCTTGCTGCTGTGGCTGCCGTGCGCGCTCGGCGGCCTGCTGCTGGCCTGTCTGTGGGGCTTCACCGAGCACGTCGCCGCATGGGGCAATCGCAACCTGTTGCTGCTCGACCCCTTGTGCCTGCTGCTGTGGCCGACGGCATGGGCCTGGTTGCGCGGGCGCGCCCTGCCGCGTCACGGACGCTGGCTGTCCGCCGTGGTCGCGCTGCTGGCGGCCAGTGCGCCGCTGCTGCACCTTGTGGACCCGCACCCGCAGGCCAATCTGCCGTGGATCGCGTTGCTGTTGCCCTTGCATCTGGCGCTGGCCTGGGCGGTCTGGCATCACGCCGGCCCGAAGCCCGGGAATCGCTGAGCTTGCCGCGCTCCGCGCGCTGGCTCACGATGCGCGCATGAACGAACCGCCCCCCCAGCATCCCGAGCAGGACCTGCCCGCCTGCGTGGTCAACTGCGTCTGGTACGGGCCGCAAGGCCAGCGCCACGCCATCGGGCTGGATGCGATCAGCGACGTGCTGGCCACACAGGCCGACGGCTTCGTGTGGCTGGGCCTGTACGAGCCCGAGGCCGAGGTACTGACCAAGCTGCAGGAGGAATTCGGCCTGCATGAGCTGGCCATCGAGGATGCGCAGATGGCCCACCAGCGCCCCAAGGTGGAGTCCTATGGCGACTCGCTTTTCATCGCCACCAACACCGCGCAGGTGGTGGACGAGCACATCCGCTACGGCGAGACCCACGCCTTCCTCGGCCCGCGCTACCTGATCACCGTGCGCCACGGCGCGTCGCTGTCGTATGCGCCGGTGCGCACGCGGCTCGAACGCGAACCGGAATTCATCCGCCTGGGCCCCTGCTACGCCGCCTATGCCGTGCTCGACGCCATCGTCGACAACTACCTGCCCATCGCCGCCGACTTCCGCGAAACGCTGTCCACGCTGGAACAGGACATCTTCAATGAAGCCTACCGGCGCGACATCGTGGTGCGCCTTTACGACCTCAAGCGCGAACTGACCTTCATGCGCATGGCGGTGGCTCCGATGCAGGACGTGCTGGCCCAACTGGTACGCAGCTCCAGCCCGCTGATCGTCGACGACATCCGCCCCTACTTGCGCGACGTGTTCGACCACAGCGTGCGCGTCAACGAGGCCATCGACGTGCAGCGCGACATGCTCGGCACCGCATTGAGCGTGAACCAGTCGCTGGTGACCCTGGCGCAGGGCGAAACGGTCAAGCGTCTGGGTGCATGGGCCGCGCTGCTGGCCGCCCCCACCCTGATCACCAGCTGGTACGGCATGAATTTCCGCAACATGCCCGAACTGGACCTGCCGTGGGCCTATCCGGCGATGATCATCGGCGTCGGTCTGGCGTGCGCCGGCCTGTACGGGTTGTTCAAGCGCCTGCGCTGGCTGTGAACCTGCGACATCCGCGATGCCGCCGGCATGCGCGATGCGGACGCCATTCGACCAAAGTCACCGCAATCACGGATTGACCCTGCCGGACGTGCAGAGCAACCTTAACGCACTCTGTCCGGAGAACTCTGCATGAAGGCTTTGTCCAAGATCGGCTGGGCCGCGCTCGCGCTGCTCGGCGCGTTCTGCTTGGGAACCGTAGCGCTGCGCCGCGGCGAAACCGTCAACGCACTGTGGATCGTGGTGGCGGCGGTATCGATCTATCTGGTCGCCTACCGCTTCTATGCCCGCTTCATCGCCACCAAGGTGATGCAGCTCGATCCCACCCGCGCCACCCCGGCGGTGCTGCGCAACGATGGCCTGGACTACGTGCCTACCAACAAGCACGTGCTGTTCGGCCACCACTTCGCCGCCATCGCCGGCGCCGGCCCGCTGGTCGGCCCGGTGCTGGCCGCGCAGATGGGCTACCTGCCCGGCCTGTTGTGGCTGGTGGCCGGCGTGGTGCTGGCCGGCGCGGTGCAGGACTTCATGGTGCTGTGGATATCCAGCCGCCGCGACGCGCGCTCGCTGGGCGACCTGGTGCGCGAGGAGATGGGCCAGATCCCCGGCACCATCGCGCTGTTCGGTGCGTTCCTGATCATGATCATCATCCTCGCGGTGCTTGCGATGGTGGTGGTCAACGCGCTGGCCGAGAGCCCTTGGGGCATGTTCACCGTGGTGGCGACGATCCCGATCGCCCTCCTGATGGGCGTGTACATGCGTTACATCCGCCCCGGCAAGATCGGCGAGATCTCGGTGGTGGGCCTGATCCTGCTGCTCGGCGCCATCTGGCTGGGCGGCAAGGTGGCGGCCGACCCGACCTGGGGCCCGGCCTTCACCTTCAGCAAGGAGGCCATCACCTGGATGATGGTGGGCTACGGCTTCGTCGCTTCGGTGCTGCCGGTGTGGCTGCTGCTGGCCCCGCGCGACTACCTGTCCACCTTCCTCAAGATCGGCACCATCATCGCGCTGGCCATCGCCATCCTGATCGTGATGCCGGCACTGAAGCTGCCGGCGCTGACCCAGTACGCCCACACCGGCATGGGCCCGGTGTGGACCGGCGGCCTGTTCCCGTTCCTGTTCATCACCATCGCCTGCGGCGCGGTGTCCGGCTTCCATGCGCTGATCTCCTCGGGCACCACGCCCAAGCTGCTGGCCAACGAGAAGCACATGCCGTACATCGGCTACGGCGGCATGCTGATGGAATCCTTCGTCGCGGTGATGGCGCTGGTGGCTGCCTCGATCATCGAGCCGGGCGTCTATTTCGCGATGAACGCGCCGCCTTCGGCCGTGGGCAGCGATGTCGTCGCCGTGGCCGCCAAGGTCTCCGAGTGGGGCTTTGCCATCACGCCCGACGTGCTGACCGCCACGGCCAGGGATATCGGCGAGAACACCATCCTCAACCGTGCCGGCGGCGCGCCGACGCTGGCCGTGGGCATCGCCCAGATCCTGCACCACGTGTTGCCGACCGAAAACTCGATGGGCTTCTGGTACCACTTCGCCATCCTGTTCGAGGCCTTGTTCATCCTCACCGCAGTGGATGCCGGCACGCGCGCGGGCCGCTTCATGCTGCAGGACCTGATCGGCAACTTCGTGCCGGCAATGCGCAGGACCGAGTCGTGGGCGGCCAACATCGTCGCCACCGGCGGCTGCGTGGCACTGTGGGGCTACTTGCTCTACACCGGCGTGACCGACCCGTTCGGCGGCATCAAGACGCTGTGGCCGCTGTTCGGCATCTCCAACCAGATGCTCGCCGGCATCGCACTGCTGCTGTCCATCGCCGTGCTGTTCAAGCTCAAGCGCGGCCGCTACGCGTGGGTGCCGGGACTGCCGGCGGCGTGGCTGCTGCTGTGCACGACCTCGGCCGGCTTGATCAAGATCTTCGACGCCAACCCGGCCCAGGGCTTTCTTGCGCAGGCGCACAAGTTCCAGGCTGCGATCGCCGCCGGCGAAATCACCGCACCGGCCAAGACGATGGGCCAGATGCACCAGATCGTGGTCAACGCCTACGTCAACACCACGCTGACCGCACTGTTCCTGTTCGTGACCGCGGTGGTGCTGGTCTACACCATCAAGACCTGCATCGAGGCCAGCCGCAACCCGGCCCGCACCGACAAGGAAACGCCGTACGTCAAGCTGACCCCGGCGCAGATGGCGGACCTCTGAGATGGGCGGCGCACTCGTCCCGGTCGGCCAGTACCAGACGTATCGCCGCGTATGGCGGCGTCTGGTGCAGACCGCGCGGCTGTGCTGCGGCATCCCGGACTACGACAACTACGTCAGGCACATGACGGAAAAGCATCCGGACCGTCCGGTGATGGACTACCCGACCTTCTTCCGGGAGCGTCAGGAAGCGCGCTTCGGCGGCGGCAAGGGTTTCCGCTGCTGCTGAACGGAGGCTGGCACGGCCTCGCGTCGTGCCAGCCTTGCGACGACTCAAACGAACATGCCGCCCGAGGCTTCCACGCGCTGAGCGTTGATCCATTGCGTCGCCGGGTCCAGCAACGCGGCGACCACCGGGCCAATGTCCTCCGGCCGCCCAGGCCGCCCGAGTGCGGTGATCGAGGACACCATCGCATTGACCTGCGCATCGTCGCGGACGTGGCCGCCGCCGAAATCGGTCTCGATCGCCCCCGGGGCAAGCGTATTGACACTGATGCCGCGCGGGCCGAGTTCCTTGGCCAGGTAGCGGGTAAAAACCTCGATACCGCCCTTCATCATCGCATAGGCCGAACTGCCGGGTAGCGCGAAGCGCGCCAGGCCGCTGGATATGTTGAGGATGCGCCCGCCATCGGCGATCAGCGGCAGCAGTGCCTGAGTGAGGAAGTAGGGCCCTCTCAGGTGCACGGCGACCATCTCGTCGAACTGGGCCGGGGTGGTCTCGGCAATCGTGGCGTACAGGGCGGTCCCGGCATTGTTGACAAGGGCATGAACGCTGGGGGCATCCCACTTCTCCAGTTGCGCATGCAAGGCATTCACGAAGCCCGGCAAGGCATCCGGATCGGCAACATCGAATTGCACGCAGGCCGCGCGCCGACCCAGCGCCTGGATCTGCGCCAGGACGGCTTGGGCCTGATCGGCCTGCGTGCGGTAAGTAATGATCACATCGTTGCCTGCGCGGGCCAGGGCCAACGCAGCGCTTCGACCCAGGCCGCGACTGCCGCCGGTGATCAGATTGATGCGGGGAGCATGCTGCATCATGAGGTTCCTCGTCGGCGCGGGATGCGCCTTCGGGAACAAGATATTTGGCTTGACGGGGAAGATAAACGAACCGAATCTGATCCGACTGTTCAAAATTTATCGACAATGGATCTGGACAAATCCCTGCACGTGTTCCACCGCGTGGTCGAACTTGAGAGTTTCACCCGCGCCGCCGAGTCGCTCGGCCTGCCCAAGGCCAGCGTCTCGACTGCCGTCCAGCAACTGGAAGCGCGGGTCGGCACGCAGTTGTTCCACCGCACCACTCGACGCGTGCGCCCCACCGCCGATGGCCGCCAGTTCTATCTGCGCAGCTGCAACGTCTTGGCCGACATGGACGAGCTGCAGAACATGTTCCAGACGCAAGGCCACCAATTGCGCGGCCGCCTGCGCGTGGACATGAGCAGCGGCATCGCGCAAAGGTTCGTGCTCCCCCGCTTGGCCGATTTCCTCGCCGATCATCCACACCTGGACGTGGAACTGAGCGCCACCGATCGCTTGGTCGATGTGGTGCGCGAGGGCTTCGACTGCGTGGTTCGTGGCGGCCGACCGCAGGACAGCTCGCTGATAGTGCGCACGCGCAGGGGCAAGTGGCGTCGCTGTGCATAGACCAGTGACAGCGGCATCGGTTCGGCGACCAGATCCGGGAGGATTTCGCGCAAGCGTCCATCGGCCAAGGCTTCGCGCACGCTGGGGAGCGGTGTCTGGACGATTCCCAGCCCTGCCAATGCGGCGGCACGGTAGACTTCGACATTGTTCACCGTGATCGCGCCACGCATTGGCAATTGCCGGTAGCCGTCGCCATCGTGGTACTCAAAGCTCGGGGCAAGCTGTCCAAGCGGGTTGATGAAGTTCACCAGGGCATGGTGTTCCAAGTCCTCCAGTGTCGCCGGCGTGCCGTGTCGAGCCAGGTAGTCGGGGCTGGCGCAGTTGACGATGCGCATCAAGCCCAGCGTGCGCACTATCAGCGAGCTGTCCTGCGGTCGGCCGCCACGAACCACGCAGTCGAAGCCCTCGCGCACCACATCGACCAAGCGATCGGTGGCGCTCAGTTCCACGT
>Ga0194137_10001081_pt1 | contig 17130 bp, 15 predicted proteins | sample TARM_MetaG_T3_14_FD_134025 | JGI IMG/M metagenome (GOLD analysis project Ga0194137, IMG submission 134025) | Freshwater microbial communities from Pennsylvania, USA, analyzing microbe dynamics in response to fracking - TARM_MetaG_T3_14 (version 2) | ecosystem: Environmental > Aquatic >... | reverse complement strand
CGCCCAGGCGGCGATGGCGCTGCATCTTCCCATCGCCGCCTGGGCGGCATTGCGGCTGGTGGCCGGCATTGCCAGCGCTTGGGTGCTGATCTCGGTGTCTGCGTGGTGCATGGAAAACCTGAGCCGCTACCAGCGGCCTTTCCTCAACAGCGTGGTGTTCGCCGGCGTGGGCACCGGCATTGCCGCCGCCGGCCTGCTCTGCCTGGCGCTGATGCAGGCCCATGCGGCTTCGCCTGCGGCATGGCTTTGCCTTGGCCTGCTGTCGGCCGGCGTCACGCTGCTGGTCTGGCGCTTCTTTCGGCCGCATGCGCATGAGGCTTCCGGGACGGCGCAGGCCAATGCGGCAGCCGGCGAGGCCGCTGCCTTCCGCTGGAATGCGCGGGCGGTGCGGCTGGTGGTCTGCTACGGCGTCTTCGGCTTCGGCTACATCATCCCCGCAACCTTCATTCCCGTGATGGCAAAGCAGGCCTTGCAGGGTTCAAGCGCATTCGGCTGGTCGTGGCCGGTGTTCGGGCTGGCCGCCGCGCTGTCGACGCTGTGCGTCGCCGCATTGGTCAGCCGCATGGGCAACCGCAGGCTGTGGATGATCTGCCACTTCATCATGGCCGCCGGCATTCTCGCGCCGGTGCTGCGGAGCGGCCTGCCGGCGATCTTCGCCGCGGCGCTGTGCGTGGGCGGCACCTTCATGGTGATCACGCTGGCGGCGCTGCAGGAAGCCAAGCGCAGCGCCGGGCGCAATGCCACCGTGCTGCTGGCGGCCATGACTTCGGCCTTCGCCGCCGGCCAGATCATCGGCCCGCTGACGGTGGGCGCCGGCAGCTTCTCCGGAGGCCTGATCGTGGCCGCGGTGCTGCTGGCCGTCAGCGGCGCGGCGCTGGCCATGGAAAGCGATTAAACGAACGACTGACAATTCAAGTGAGGAAACCATGACCACTGCCAAACCCGTCAACCTGCAGGATTGCATGCCCGGTCCGGAGCGCATGCCGGCGCTGTCCATGGACAGCATGGACGCGGCCCAGCGCGCGGCGGCCCAAGCGCTGATCGCCGGCCCGCGCGGCGCGGTGTTCGGCCCCTTCATTGCGCTCATGCGCAGCCCGGAACTGCTGAACCGCCTGCAGAAGGTCGGCGAATACCTGCGCTTCGACAGCGTGCTCGACAAGCGCATCAGCGAATTCGTGATGCTGGTCGTGTCGCGCCAGTGGACCCAGCAGTTCGAATGGTGCATGCATTACCCGCTGGCGCTGAAGGCCGGCGTGCGCCAGGAGGCGCTGGATGCGCTGGCCCAGGGCTGCCGGCCCGCCGGCATGGCCGCGGACGAGGAAGTCGCCTATGACCTGTGCGAAGAGCTGGCGCGCAATCACGGCGTCTGCGACGCCACCTATGCGCGCGCCGTCGATGCCTTCGGCGAGCGCGGCGTGGTCGATCTGCTCGGCCTGGCCGGTTATTTCACCACGGTGTCGATGATCATGAATGTCGCCCGCACGCCGCCGCTGGCCGATGCTAGCGCTGCGCCGCTGGCGCCGTTCCCGCGCTAGGCTGTGTTTGATAAGCGTCGCGAGCGGTCCGGATTGGCGCCGGGGAGCGCACGCTTATGCAGGGTACGCCGGGCACCGCAGGCGCCAATCCGGACCGCGCAGCAGCTTATCCAACACTGCCTAGGGCAGTTTCGGTCTAACTGGCCGATCAAGACCGAGGCGGATTGTCGGCAGGACAAGGCGCGGCGATGCGTCGTAGCGGGGCTACGGCAAGGAGACGCAACGCAGTACTGCGGGCAAGGCGGCCGGCATTGACGGTACAGTTAGGCCGAAACTGCTCTGGATTTCCGCTCTATCCACCATGCGGCAAGCGACAGCGCGAAATACGTCATCAGCAGCTGCTGCGCCACGCTGGCCGCCTCGGGCGGCTGGTGCAGAAGGCTGAAGACCTGCACGCCGCTCATCACGATGCCGAAGATCACATATGTCTTGCGCGCCGCGCCGGCCACCGGCAGGCAGAACGCAATCGCCAGCCACAGGAGCGCCAGCTCCAGCAGCAGCGCGAACGTCCGGTAATTCCACCATCCCAGTCCCACCTTCATGCTGTCGAACCAGAGCGGCAGGTCGGGCACATGCACCAGCAGATCCAGCGTCCAGTGCGACGACACCGTCACGCCGATGACGATGGCGGTGCGCAGGCGAGCCGTGCTGCCCGGCGTCGCCAGCCAGCACAGCACGGCCGCGCCGAACGACCAGGCCAGCGCCGACGACAGGCTGTGGGTATAGGGCATGTAATACAGATCGAGGTCGTTGGAGGCAGTAAAGCCGGGCACGATGCGCAGCTTTTCGATCCCCAGCAGCACGAAGCTGCCCCAGAAGATATCGATGATCTGGCAGGCGACGAACAGTAGCGGCAGGGGCAGGGAGGGAGCGATGCGCTTGGCGGCGAAGGCGGCGGAATAATGACCGATGAACATGGCAGGCAGGTTTCAGAAATTCAGGATTGGAAACATTGCCAATATTGCACAAAAATGCATTCAGGGAAACATTTGGGTACGCCCTAACCGAAAAGCGTGTTGCGTGCCGGCGTGAGACAGGCCGCCGGCCAGCCTGGGAATGACACGATGGGGTTTGAGCGCCCAAGTATTTGTGGCATATTGCTACATGGAAAATCGCGCCTGGAATGCTTTGCCATGAAGGGGCGCAACGAGACGGACGCATCAAGACATTAAACGGGGGACGGGTCGATGTTATTTTTGAAAAGTACTGCCGCGCCGGTGGCGCCGGGTGTCTATGTAGTCGATGTCGCCGCCAAGCCGCCCGGCAAGACCTTCATGATCTATACCGCGCTCGATGCGGCCAACCCGCCCGCCGAGTTCATCCAGGCGGTCGAAGGCCTGGGCTTCAAGCAGGTGCTGTCCAAGCCTTATACCCATCATGACGGCAAGAAGATCGTCGACATGCACTTCCAGAAGGCGGGCACCGATATCTTCGAAGGCTGGACCGCGGCGGAAAAGGACGCCAACCTCGCCCAGCTGACCGAAGCGCTGGGCAAGTTCAACATCCAGTTCACGCCGCGCGTGATGTCGCTTGCCGAGGCGTTCCGCTGAGAGCCTGCGCGAGACACCGCTTCCCGGCCCTCGGCGGTTGTACCTGTTTCGAAAGAGTATGCTAGGCTAGCGCTCCCCCGGCGGAGTGCTTCGCCATCCCCGGGATCGCGCAGTTTGACCGCTGTCCCCTATCCGCGGGACAAGCCGGTGCCGGCCCGCATCGATGCGGCGGCATCTTCCACGGCACGCCGGGACATTACCAATTCCCATGCGCACCGCAAACGACGGCGAAAACGTTTGCACCCCCATTCCAGCGTTGCATGCCTGACCCGCTACCACCAGGGCGGTTACGGGATGCCGCACCACGGCGACTCCGACGCCGAACAAGCACGATGTCCAGGCTTGACGCATGGCGTACGGCAGCAAGGCTGCGGCCGCTCCGTTGCGTCGTCCCTGCGTCGGCGCGCATGCCTTGCTGGGAGAGGCAGGCGCGATCACTCATCTACCGCAAAGAAAAATATATCTATCATGCTGGAACAACAAGCTCTCCAATACCATGCCGCCGGACAGCCGGGCAAGATCGCCATTCAAGTCACCAAGCCGGTCGCCAGCCAGGCCGACCTGTCGCTCGCCTATTCGCCCGGCGTCGCCGTCCCCTGCGTGGAAATCAGCAAGGACCCGGCCAAGGCTTATGAATACACCGCCAAGGGCAACCTGGTGGGCGTGATCACCAACGGCACCGCCGTGCTCGGCCTCGGCGACATCGGCGCGCTGGCCGGCAAGCCGGTCATGGAAGGCAAGGCGGTGCTGTTCAAGAAGTTTGCCGGCATCGATTCCTTCGACATCGAGATCGACGAGACCGACCCGGAAAAGCTGGTCGAGATCATCGCCGCGCTGCATCCGACCTTCGGCGGCATCAACCTCGAAGACATCAAAGCGCCCGAGTGCTTCTACGTCGAGCGCAAGCTGCGCGAGCGGCTGACGATCCCGGTCTTCCATGACGACCAGCACGGCACGGCCATCGTGGTCGGCACCGGCTTTCTCAATGCGATGCATCTGACGGGGCGCGACATCTCGCTGGCCAAGGTGGTGTGTTCCGGCGCCGGCGCGGCCGCAATCGCCTGCCTCGACATGCTGGTCGATCTTGGCGTCAGGCGCGAGAACATTTATGTTTGCGACAGCCGCGGCGTGCTCACCACCGACCGCGAGCTGACCGAAGAGAAGCGCGCCTGGGCGCAGAAGACCGATGCCAAGACGCTGTCGGACGTGATCGGCATGGCCGATGTCTTCCTGGGCCTGTCCGGTCCCGGCCTGCTCAAGCAGGAGGACGTGAAGAAGATGGCCGCCAGGCCCATCGTGTTCGCGCTGGCCAATCCCGAGCCGGAACTGCGGCCCGAGCTGATCCGCGAGGTCGCGCCGGACGCGATCATCGCCACCGGCCGTTCCGACTATCCGAACCAGATCAACAATGCCTTGTGCTTCCCTTATCTGTTCCGCGCCGCGCTCGACACCGGGGCCACCGGCATCAATCAGGACATGAAGCGCGCCTGCGTTGTCGCGCTGGCCGATATGGCGCGCAGCGACGATCAGTTCGGCCGCGAGTACATCGTGCCGACGCTGCTCGACAAGCGCTTGCTGACGGGCGTGACGCCGCGTATTGCGCAAGCGGCGCAAGCGAGCGGGGTGGCGCGCAGGACGCTGGATGCGGGGGCTTATCGGGCGCAGCTGGAGGCGTTGGCCAAGACGCTGCTTTGAGGTGAGAGTAATTTTGCCGTCAGCTTGTCTTGGCGGCGCCCCTCACCCCAACCCCTCTCCCGCTTGCGGGAGAGGGGCTTTTACGCACTGCAGGTAGGAAGTGTACGGCTCCCTTCTCCCGCAGGCGGGAGAAGGGTCGGGAATGAGGGCGGTCGTGGCAGCGAGAAAATTTTTATATGCGCAGTCATAACTCTGCTCCGCGAACTCCCCGCCTCACCCCCTTAAATTCTCCTTGTGAAACTTCAGATGATCCTCCACAAAGCTCGCAATGAAGTAATACCCGTGGTCATACCCTTCATGCAGCCTTAAAGTCAGCGGCTGCTGCGCCTCGATGCAGGCCTGCTCGAACTCCGTCGGCAGCAGCTGCTCCTTCAAGAACTTGTCTCCCAGCCCCTGGTCGATCAGGATGCCCTTGGGGAAGGGCGTGGTGCGGCGCTTCATCAGTTCGCTCGCATCATGCTCCTTCCATGCCGCCTGGTCGCTGCCCAGGTAGTTGCCGAAGGCCTTCTGTCCCCAGGGCGCGCGGATGGGAGCTGCAATCGGCGCCAAGGCCGAGACCGAGCAGTACTTGTCGGGATGGCGCAGCGCCAGCGTCAATGCGCCGTGGCCGCCCATCGAGTGGCCGAAGATGCCCATGCAGCTTTCTTCGACATTGAATTCATCGATGACGATGCGGCGCAGTTCCTGCGTGACGTAGGTCTCCATCTTGAAGTGTTTGCTCCACGGGTCCTGCGTGGCATCGAGATAGAAGCCTGCGCCGTGGCCGAAATCCCAGTCCTTGTCGGCGCCTTCGATGCCGGTGTTGCGCGGGCTGGTGTCGCAGGTGACGAGCATGATGCCGTGCTCGGCGGCATAACGCTGGGCGCCGGCCTTGATCATGAAGGTCTCTTCGGTGCAGGTCAGGCCGGCGAGATAGAACAGGACGGGGACCATTTCCTTGCGTTCCACCGGGGGGTGGAAGACGGAGAATTGCATCGGGAGGCCGATGGATTCGGAGTCGTGGCGGTAGTAGGATTGGATGCCGCCGAAGCAGCGGTGTTCGGAGAGGATTTCTAGCATGTCGGCACCTTTGGGTGGGTTGATTGCTTCTGGTGGGGCGGGCTTTCTTCGGTGATGCAAAACCTTGGGCTCTTCGTTGATGCTTGCCGGGGGCGGCCCGGCAGCCGCTTACTTTCTTTGCTCCGCCAAAGAAAGTAAGCAAAGAAAGGGGGCCGCCGAGGTGCGGACCGCGCAAGCAGCCCCTGCGGGGTTCCCGGAAAAGCCGGGACCGAAGCGGGAAGTGAAACAAACTCGCCCTGCGGGCTCAGACAAGTTTCACTTCTTGTCCGCTTCGGTCCCGGCTTTTCCGGCTGCTTACAGCGGAAAACTGCCACAGCCTTTTTTGGCTGCGGCAGTCAGGCTCGGCTACTTCTGCTTCTGTTTCTGTTTCTGTTGCGTGCTGCTGGACTGATCAGTACATCACCACCGACCGGATCGACTCGCCGCGCTTCATCAAATCAAAACCGTCATTGATCTGGTCGAGGCTCAGCTTGTGGGTGATCAGGTCGTCGATGTTGATCTTGCCTTCCATGTACCAGTCGACGATCTTCGGCACGTCGGTGCGGCCGCGGGCGCCGCCGAAGGCGGAGCCTTTCCATTCGCGGCCGGTGACGAGCTGGAAGGGGCGGGTGCTGATTTCCGCGCCGGCTTCGGCCACGCCGATGATCACCGACTTGCCCCAGCCCTTGTGGCAGCATTCCAGCGCCTGGCGCATCACCTTGGTGTTGCCGATGCACTCGAACGAGTAATCCACCCCGCCGTCGGTCAGCTGGATGATGGCGTCGACGATGTTTTCATGGTCCTTCGGATTGAGGAAGTGCGTCATGCCGAACTTGCGCGCCATCTCTTCGCGCGCCGGATTGAGGTCGATGCCGATGATCTTGTCGGCGCCCACCATCTTCGCCGCCTGGATCACGTTCAGGCCGATGCCGCCCAGGCCGAACACCGCGACGTTCGCGCCGGCTTCCACCTTTGCCGTAAACAGCACCGCACCGACGCCGGTGGTGACGCCGCAGCCGATGTAGCAGACCTTGTCGAAGGGCGCGTCGGAACGGATCTTGGCCACGGCGATTTCAGGCACGACGATGTGGTTGGCGAAGGTCGAGGTGCCCATGTAATGGAAGATGGGCTTGCCGCCGATGGAGAAGCGGCTGGTGCCGTCGGGCATCAGGCCCTTGCCCTGCGTGGAGCGGATGGCCTGGCAGAGGTTGGTCTTGCGCGACAGGCAGAATTTGCACTGGCGGCATTCCGGCGTGTAGAGCGGAATGACATGGTCGCCTTTCTTGAGCGAGCGTACGTCCGGTCCGACGTCGACCACGACGCCTGCGCCTTCATGGCCCAGGATGGCCGGAAAGATGCCTTCCGGATCGGCGCCCGAGAGCGTGTAGTAATCGGTGTGGCAGATGCCGGTAGCCTTGACTTCGATCAGCACTTCGCCGGCGCGCGGGCCTTCGAGATCGACTTCTTCCACGGAAAGAGGGGCGCCGGCCTTCCAGGCGATCGCAGCTTTGGTTTTCATTGGAGAGCTCCTGAGCGGTAGATTGATCGGTGGTTGATGATCGGAGCGCGGGAGAGATTGCCTCTCCCTTCACCGGCGCATCCGACATGCGGCCACATTCTACCGGTCCGGATGGAGTCGCGCAGAAGCCGTCCGGCAGCCGCCCGGTCAGCCCCCCAGTCAGGTATTACGTATCGTCACCAGCCGCGACAGGCCGAACAGGTTCACCTTCTTGACCGACTCGATCTTCCAGTCGTACTTGAGGATCTGCTCGTCGAAGCAGAAGCTGGAGCGAAAGCCGATGCGGTTGGCCAGCTTGTGCACCGCGCGTTCCATGAACCACCAGAAGCGGCTGCCGCTGAAGTGGTTGACGATGAGGATGGTGCCGTCCTTGCGGCAGACGCGGCGGATTTCGGCGACCAGCCGCTCGGGATGGGGCGTCACCGACAGCACATAGGGGATGGCAACGCAGTCGAAGGAGTGGTCGGGGAAATCCATCGCCTCGGCATTCATCGCGGCGAGATGGATGCTGCGCTCCGGCATCTTCGCGGCGCGGTCGCGCGCGATGTTGAGCATCTCGTCGGAAATGTCGATGCCCACCACCGAAGCCGATGCCGGATAGCGGGCCAGCGTCAATCCGGTGCCGACGCCGACTTCGAGAATGGAAGCCGGCTTGATGGCGTTCACAGCCTCGGTCAGTGCGCGCCGGCCGGGTTCCAGCACCGCGCCGAACAGGCTGTCGTAGAGCGGTGCGTAAAAACGGTAGGTGCTGACTACATTGTCGACGGAGATTGGATTCATAGGCCTGTGTGGAATGGGAAGTTGTCGGGACGGATTTTTTATTCTGATCAAATCGATAAGACATTTGGAGAGCAGAAAGTTCATCCTTTCCATGTCGGCACGTAAAACCGTCTGCTATCCCCTCTAGGCAACAAAAGAAACATGGGCAACACGACTTCCAGGCGGAAATGCCTTCCTGTTCCTGCACGCCCGATGCGCTGGTGCATGAACCGGATACTGCAGGTATTCCCCGCTTACTGCGACAGCTCGCGTTCGGCAAGCTTACGCTTAATATCCTGCAATTCGATTTCGATCGCATTGGTGCTGATCAGAATCTCGTACAGGGAAAAGACCAGCGATACTACCAGCAGGAAAATGCTGATGCCGAAAATCACCTGGCCCGCATCGACCAGGTCGACGAACACGAACAGCATGGCCAGCGCGCAAAAGATGAAGCTCAGCACGCCCATGGCCTGCATGCGGCGGATCAGCTGGATGCGCAGGCCCAGGTTGGAAATCTGGCGCACCACCACGTCGGTCAGGTTCTCCTGGTTCTGGCTGTGCAGATGCCGGATCAGCTGGGTCAGGACGATGAAGCGGTTGGTGTAGGCCAGCAGGAGCAGGGAGATCGCGGGGAAAAGAAGGGCGGGCGTGGTGAGGTTCATGTGTGGCCTGGCGGGAGTCAGCGGCGTTTGGATTTGTGGTGCGCATCGTAATACGCCGGATGCTTTTTTTGAACCCACTTGACGAATTTGCGGATCTCTTCGTTTTCCAGGAGCCGCTCGGGCGTGTGGTAGTACTGGGCCAGCTCGCGCTCGCTGAACACCGAATGAATCTTGTTGTGGCAGATGCGATGCATCTTCACCGTTTCGCGGCCGCGGTAGGTGCGCGGCACCAGGTGGTGTTCGTTGACCGAGGGGCCGTCCAGCATTTCACGGCCGCAGAGAGGGCAGATGTCCATCGCTTGTTCGCATCCTTCGGGCAAGGGTTTCATCGCGGGCGTCGACGCCTTGCCTATGCTCTTGTTGCCTATGCTCCCGAGGTGAAACCGCATTAGCACGGTTCGTTTGTGTAGTGAGTTCGTCTGTGCCCGCTAGTTCAAAACCCGTTGAGACCGCTCAAGTTGCACGGAACCGTCCTTGAAAACCCCGGGCGCGCCGATAAAGATGGTGTGGCAAGCGAACAGCCACAGTGTGCGGATGCGCCCTGGAGCGCGCAGCTCATGCAGGATGAGCCGCGATGAACCGCCCGTGTGGCGTCGCTGCGCGATGAGCCGACGCCGATCGGCGAACTTGCAGCCGTGCAGAGCCCGCATGGTCGGGCCTGCCGCACGGCTTTCCATTCAACGTGCAAATGAATGCGTGACTGCCGCAGGACCGAACACGTCTGCCGGAAAGTGCGGCGAACTCATTCATGACTTCCAAAGGAGTTTGACATGACGGATCTTCAACAAGGCTTCAACAGCGCAATCGCGGGACAGCAGCTCATGCCGCAGGGCTTTATCGGCGGCTTGCTCGGCGGCCCGGTGGGCGGCCTGATCGGCAAGGGCATCGGCGGGCTGTTCGGCAATTCCTCGCTGGGATCGCAGATCGGCCAGATCGCGGGCGGCGTCGGCGGCTCGCTCCTGCCGTTCAGCGCCGATCCCATGCAGGCGTATGCGCAGCAGCTGCAGCAGGCGCAACAGGCCCAGCTCGCGCAGCAGCTGGCGCCACAGGGCTTTTTCGGCAATCTGCTCGGGCAGATCGGCCAGCCTCTTGGCAGCGCCATCGGCGGCGCCTTCGGCAACCAGCAATTGGGCGGAACGATAGGCGGACTGGCGGGCCAGCTGGGCAAGGTCCTGCCCTTCAGCGTGGACCCGGTTACTCAGGCCTATGCACAGCAGGCGCAGCTTGCACAGCAGCTCGCACCGCAAGGCTTCTTCGGCAACCTGCTGGGACAGATCGGTCAACCCTTGGGCAGCGCCATCGGCGGCGCCTTCGGCAACCAGCAATTGGGCGGCACGATCGGCGGCTTGGCCGGCCAGCTGGGCAAGGTCCTGCCCTTTAGCGCCGATCCCGTGCAGGCCTACGTGCAGCAGCTGCAGCAGGCCCAGCAGGCGCAGCTTGCACAACAGCTTGCACCCCAGGGCTTTTTCGGCAATCTGCTGGGGCAGATCGGGCAGCCCCTGGGCGGAGCCATCGGCGGCGCTTTCGGCAATCAGCAGCTGGGCAGCACCATCGGCGGCATGGCCGGGCAGCTCGGGAAGATCCTGCCCTTCGGCACCGATGCCTATGGACAGGGGCTGGGCGGCATGCCGGGCTATCAGGGCTTCCAGGCGCAGCAGGGAGGATACTCGGGACAGCCGACCATCCATTGAAACAGGCATGTGCGCCCGCGCCCGTTACGCATGCACCGGGCGCAGGCTTACCGGAGGACAGCGAGCATGGCATCGATATCCAATCAGCAGGGCAAGGGACCGCAGCAGGAACGCTACATCATCCGGGCTTCCGATCCGGCCAGACTGGCCGAATTCGTGGCAAGCGTCGCCGATGACCCGCACATCAAGATACTCGACCTCATCGGGCCGGCGGGAATGCAGCATACCGCGGTGGCCTCCATGCCGCGCGAAGCGGCGCGATTGCTCGAAGAGCGGTTCCGCGCCACCAGGCAACTCATGATCGAGCCGGATCGTCCCCTGTCGCTGTTCGCGGACGGTCCGGCTTCTCAAGGAAAGGCAATGCCAAAAACAACCGACATCAATCAGCCCGGCGCATCCGGGACATCCAGTACATCAGGCACATCAGGCACATCAGGCACATCAGGCACATCAGGCGCATCCGGCGCATCCGGCGCACAGGACGGATCACCGGGCAGGCCCGCCGATGCCCAGGCCCGCCACGGCGGACGGCACGTCGCCGAACGCAAGGGGCAGTTTCTGATCACCACGCGCCGCCTGCCCGGCCTGATGCCGATGGGCCTGCAGCCGCTGCAGTTTTCCCAGATCGAACAGACGCTGCGCGCCAACCCCGACATCGAGGTCATCGATACCGTCGGTCCCAAGAATATCGTCGGCATGATGGGCGACGGCATGGGCGACGTGCCGGGCGTGCTGGTGGCGCGCATGACGCACCAGAAGGCCGGCATGCTGCACCAGCAGGCGCAGGGGCGGCTGGTGGTCGAGCACGACCAGCCGCTGGTGCTGCACGACGTGGCCTACCAGCCGCCGACGCTGGTGAACGGCACCTTCCCCGCGGCCGGGCCGGTGCTGGCCGCCATGTTCGTGGTGCTGGGCAAGGACAACGCGCCGGCGCAGGACGCCGAGGTCTCCCTGTTCGGCAGCATGCTGCCGGTCAGCGGCCTGACCAACGAGCGCGGCGAAGTCACGCTGTCGATGTACGGGGAGACGCCGCAGACGATACGCGCGCTGTACGTCAAGCCGAAATCCGACTACTGGACCTTCTACCAGGCGCAGCCTGACATCACGCCCGACGAAGCCAACCTCATCGGCCTGCGGCCGCTGTCGGACTGGCCGCCGCTGACGAACTTTCCGCAGCAGCAGGTCATGGGCTGGGGGCAGAGGGCGATGCGGCTGGACCAGCTGCCGGGCAATTACCGAGGGCAGGGCATCAAGATCGCGATCATCGATTCCGGCGCCGCGACCACCCACGACGACCTGAAGAAGATCCGCTTTGGCGTCGACGTGATCAACAAGTCGACCAACCCCAACGGCTGGTCCGACGACACCGTCATGCACGGCTCGCATTGCGCCGGCATCATCGCCGGCGCCGACAATGCCTTCGGCGTGCGCGGCTTTGCGCCGGACGCGGAAATCCATGTCTGCAAGCTCTTCCCGGGCGGGCAGGTCAGCCAGCTGATCGATGCCCTCGAATACTGCATCGAAAAGCAGATCGACGTGGTCAACCTCAGCCTCGGCGGAGCGGAGCCGTCGGAGGCGCTGGAGCAGCAGATCATCCGCGCAAAGAATGCCGGCATCGCCTGCATCGTCGCCGCCGGCAACTCGGGCGGAAGGGTGCAGTATCCGGGTTCCTCGCCCAATGTGCTGGCGGTGTCGGCGATCGGCCATCTCAATGAATTCCCGCCCGACAGTTACCACACCCAGGCGGTCACGCCCATGATCGACGCCAACGGCTACTTCTTTGCGCGCTTTTCCTGCTTCGGCCCCGAGATCGGCGTCTGCGGGCCGGGGGTGGCGATCACCTCGTCGGTGCCGGCCAACAATTTCGCCGCATGGGACGGCACTTCGATGGCGACGCCGCACATCACCGGGCTGGCCGCGCTGGTGCTGGCTCACCATCCCGACTTCCAGGCGGCCTACAAGGCGCGCGGGCCGGAGCGGGTGGAGCGGCTGTTCCAGATCATCAAGGCCAGCGCGCGGCCGATCAACCTGGGCGATACCAGCCGCACCGGCTTCGGCCTGCCGGACGTGCTGACCGCGGTAGGCATGCAGCCGGGAGCCGGCGTGGCGGCGGGGCCGGGCATTGCGGCGGGCCTCGCCGGCATCGGTGCGCAGCCGGCTGCCGCGTCCGTGGGCATGGGGCCTCAGCAGGCCGGCTTCTTCCCGCTCGGGGCGGTGTACGCGGATCCGGCCCAGCTGGCGCAGCTTGCGCAACTGTCTCAACTTTCCCAGCTGGCGCAGATGGCGCGGCCTGCGGCGAACTGGGCGCAGCAGGGCCAGGGCGGCAGGCTGGGCGTGATGTCTTCCGATCCGTTCGGCATGGTCTTCGGCCGCCAGGGGATGGGGGCGGGCACCATGATGCCCTTCCAGGTGCCGCCGGGCGGGATGATGTCAGGGCAGGGCTGGTAGAGACAGAGCGCGTCGGCGGCGCAGGCGGATACCGTGCCGCCGGCCCGCAGCCTTGCAGGCGGTTGGGCGGATATCACATCAAGGGCTTCATTTGGCGCGCGGATGCCGCAGCCGGGCGTCCGGCGCCGACAGCTTGCCGCCGCGCAAGTCGGCCACGGCCTGCGCGACCGCGCGGGCCACGTTGCGCACTTCTTCCTGCACCGCGGCATCCCGGTCCAGGGTGTCGTGGCTCTGCGCATAGGATTCGTAATAGCCGATATAGCGGTCCAGCCGCGCCTTCATGCCGGCATCGATGAGGCCCATCCAGTCCAGCCAGTCCGACAGGTTGCGCCGCAGGCTTTCGATGCCGGCCACATCGCCGTGCACCGCCAGGCCGTAGACGCGGCCGGCGAGATGCTTGGGGTAGGGCCAGCCTTCGTTTTCCATGGCCTTGGCCTTTTCCGCATTCTTGCCCGAGGTGCTGGTGGGGTCGGGGTTGCCGCCGTCGGCGCAGACCAGGCGGTCCATCATCAGCTTGAGCACGCTCGGCGCCTGGTACCAGTAGACCGGCGTGAGAATGATGACGCCGTGGGCCGACACCCACTTCTCGTAGATCTCGTTCATCCAGTCGTTGGTCTGCCGCTCGCCGTGGTTGGGATAGCAGCTGCAAGGCCAGTGGCACAGCGGCATCGCGGTCGAGGCGCAGCCCTTGCAGGGATGGATATGGCGGTCGTAGTCGGAAATCAGCAGGCTCAGGTCGAGCAGGTCGACCTCGATATCCTGTGCTTCGAGCACTTCCCGCGCCAGCCCGGTCAGGCGGAAGGTCTTGGACATTTCTCCCGGGCACGAACCGTCGTTGCGGGCGGATGCGCAGATCAGCAGCACCCGCGAGCGCGTGGCCGGGTCCTTCTGCTTCGCTTCCGCGATCAGCAGCCTTTCATGCGCCTGGCGCCACTCCACCGACAAGTCATAATCCGGATCGGCGAAGCCGGGCCCGGCCTTGGACGTCACCGGCGCCTTGCGGCTGCCGTGGTAGTTTTCCCAGGCGATCTGCTCGATCCGGTCGAGCGCCTGCGCTGCCTCGTCGAAACTCGGGTCCATGAAGGAATTGCGAAAACGGATGTGGAATTCTTCGCGCGTCAGCTTGGCAGGGGCCTGCCCGGTACGAGGCTTGGTCATGGGAAAGGGGAGGGAAGTTGGTCGGGCCGCGGCTGTTCCATCGATGCCGGAACAGCCGCGCTGGAAAATGGCATCAAAGCTTCAATGCCCGCGCCGGACGGGACGGCGCGCCTGCTGCCGGCGGACCACGTGCACCCGCTGCGCTTCACCGCCCATCCATAGCCACTGGGGGTCGGCGCCGCCGCGGTTGAGGCACCATGCATGCCAGCGGTAACTTGCATAAAAGCCAAGGGTGATGGCAACGCCCGCCAGCAGGATGAAGGCGGTGGTCCATGCCAGCACGGGTACCAGCGGAAGTCCGGGAACGGTCCGGCTCGCCAGAACCATGATCATGGCCGCGAGGGCCGTTGCGCACGCCAGTACGCGCGCGAAAAATCCGAAGCGGGGCTTGCGGTTCATTCTTGCTCCTTCATTGCTCCGAGAATGCGGCTCCCGATCCGGTGCCGGAAGCCGCGCTGTGTACGGTTTGAGACGTGGCCTGCGGCAATGGTTCATTCCGGCGGTTGAGCAAATGCAAGAAGGCAAACTTGCACCGTCGAAGCAAGTCTCAATCAGGTTCAAACCCAGGCTTTACCCAAGACAATAATCCATCACCCGGAAGGCCAATGACGACATTCCTGTTCGCCGGCACCATCTTTTGCAGTGCCTTCCTGCTCTTCCTGGTCCAGCCGCTGATCTCGAAGCAGATCCTGCCGTGGTTCGGCGGCTCGGCGGCGGTGTGGGCCACCTGCATGGTGTTCTTCCAGGTCGTGCTGCTCGGCGGCTATGCCTATGCCGACTGGCTGTCGCGGCATCTGACGCCGCGCCGCCAGGCCGTGGTGCATGGCGCCTTGCTGGCGTTGAGCCTGCTGTTTCTTCCCATCGCCGCCGATCCGGCATGGAAGCCGGAGTCCGCACAGGATCCCGCGCTGCGCATCCTGCTGCTGCTCGGCGCGACGATAGGCCTGCCGTATTTTCTGCTGTCGACCACCGGGCCGCTGGTGCAGGCCTGGATCGCGCGCACCTTGCCGGACGCCAGGGTCTACCGCTTCTATGCGCTGTCGAATTTCGCCTCGCTGCTGGCCCTGGTGTCGTATCCCTTCCTGATCGAACCGGCGGCGGCGCTGTTGCTGCAGGCAAAGCTGTGGTCGGTGCTGTACCTGCTGTTCGTCCTGCTGTGCGCGGCCGCGGCATTGCGCTTCGCACGCGATGCCGCAGCGTCGGCGCGCCTATCCGGCCGGGACCAGAATGCAGCCAACGATCCGCCTGCGCGCCTGCGCGACTACCTGACCTGGCTGGCCCTGTCGGCGATGGGTTCCTGGACCCTGCTCGCCGTCACCAGCCACATCACGCAGAACATCGCGCCCGTGCCTTTTCTCTGGCTGCTGCCGCTCACGCTCTACCTGCTGAGCTTCATCCTCTGCTTCGAAAGCGACCGCTGGTATAGACGGCCGCTCTATCTCGCGCCCACCGCGGTGGTGATCGCATTTTGCGCCTATGCGCTGCAGCATGCCACGCTGGGGCTCAATCTCAAGGTGGCGGTGCCGCTGTATGCGCTCGGCCTGTTCCTGGTCTGCATGCTGCTGCACGGCGAACTGGCGCAGATGCGGCCCAAGGGACGCTATCTCACGCGCTTCTACCTGATGCTGTCGCTGGGCGGCGCGCTGGGAGGCATCGCGGTCAGCCTTGTCGCGCCGCGCGTGCTGCCGGCCTATTTCGAGCTCGGCATCGGCTTCGTGGTCGTCGCCTGCCTCGCCGCCTGGGTGTTTCGCCGCAAGCCGCTGCAGGCCGCAGCCATGCTGGTGCTGGCCGCGGCCTGCGGTTATTTCGTGCATGCGCAGATCAACTTGTACCGCAAGGACATGCAGGTACTAGTGCGCAATTTCTACGGCAGCCTGCGCGTGGCCGACACCCGGCTGGGAGATGCGCGCAACCATGTGCGCGGCCTTTATCACGGCGTGATCCGGCACGGCGAACAATACCTCGACCCCCGGCGCAGGCGCGAGCCGACCAGCTATTACGGCCGCGAGTCGGGCATCGGGCTGGCCATCCTGAACGCAGGCGACGCCCCGCGGCGCGTCGGCCTGGTCGGCATGGGTGCCGGCACGCTCGCCGCCTACGGCCGCGAGGGCGATGTCTACCGTTTCTACGAGATCAATCCGCAGGTCATCGATATTGCGATGCGCGACTTCAGTTTTCTGCGCGACAGTCCTGCGCGCATCGAAACGGTGCTTGCCGATGCGCGGCTGGCGCTGGAGAAGGAAGCGCCGCAACAGTTCGACGTGCTGGCGGTCGATGCCTTCTCCGGCGACGCGATCCCGGTGCATCTGCTGACGCGGGAAGCGATGGCGATCTACCGGCGCCACCTGCGGCCCGGCGGGGTCATTGCCTTTCACGTCACCAACCGCTACCTGCAGCTGGCGCCCGTGGTGCGGCAGCTGGCCGATGAACAGGGCCTGGCCTCGATGCTGATCCGGGACGACGGCATGCGCAGCACGCAGCACAAGACCGACTGGGTGCTGGTGGCGCAGGAGCGCGCCGCACTGCAGAAGCCGGCGCTCGCCGTGTCGGGCAAGCCGATTCCAACTCTCCCCGGCCTGCGCCCCTGGACCGACGACTTCAACAACCTGTTCCAGGTGCTGAAGTAACCATTTTCGTCAGCTTCCCGGTTTGCCGGCTACGGCGCATTGCGCATCTTTGTACGGGCCGTCGGCTTTCACCCAGCCGCTGCCCGGCGGCGTCTGCATGCAGATCAGCGTGCCGTCACTCTTGCTGCGCCACTTGTACCATGCGGCCGGCGCGGACCAGGCCGTGCCGGCATTCAGGAAGGCGGCGGCGAGCAGGACCGCGATTGCGGGTTTGCGCTTCGTCACGCGGTCACGGGGAAAGCTTGATGCAAGTCGCATGGTGCATGTGCCCAGTGCAATTCCCATGCGTTGCCGCAAGTGAATAAACGATATAAATCATAAGTCGCGGACTCTTTCCTTTGCATCATGTAGTTCATAAACGCTGGAGAGCATCGCTCCCGGCGTTATTTGAACATACAGGGGGAAAGATGATTCGCGCAAGTGTTGTGCCGGCAGTGGTATTGGG
>Ga0194137_10001078_pt1 | contig 17168 bp, 15 predicted proteins | sample TARM_MetaG_T3_14_FD_134025 | JGI IMG/M metagenome (GOLD analysis project Ga0194137, IMG submission 134025) | Freshwater microbial communities from Pennsylvania, USA, analyzing microbe dynamics in response to fracking - TARM_MetaG_T3_14 (version 2) | ecosystem: Environmental > Aquatic >... | reverse complement strand
TCAGCCACGCCGCAGCCGCCAGCGTTCCAGCAACCACCAGGCCGGCGGCAGCACCAGCATCGATAGCAAGGGCGCACTGAGCATGCCGCCGATCATCGGTGCCGCTATGCGGCTCATGATCTCACTGCCACTGCCGCTGCCAAGCAGCACCGGCAGCAGGCCGATCACCAGCACCAGCACGGTCATCGCCTTGGGTCGCACGCGCTGCAGGGCCCCCTCGCGGATCGCCGCGAGCAGCGCCGCTTCGGTCTGCTCGCCACGCGCCAGGCGCGCCTGCCAGGCATTGCGCAGGTACAGCAGCATGATCACCCCGAACTCGGCGGCAACCCCGGCCAGTGCGATAAAGCCGACCCCGGTGGCCACCGACTGGTTGTAGCCGAGCAGGTAGAGGAACCACAGCCCGCCGGTCAGGGCGAACGGCATTGTAGCCATGATCAGCAGCGCCTCGCCGACCCGGCCAAAGGTCAGGTAGAGCAACACGAAAATGATCGCCAGGGTCGCCGGCACCACCAGCAGCAGACGCTGGTTGGCCCGTTGCAGGAACTCGAACTGCCCGGAATAGCTCAGGCTCATGCCGGCATCCAGTGTTACCTCGGCACTGATGCGCTGCTGCAGCTCCTGTACCAGCGAGGCCATGTCACGCCCGCGGGCATCGATATAGACCCAGCCGGAGGGCCGGGCATTTTCGCTGCGCAGCATCGGCGGGCCTTCGCTGACAGCGATCCGGGCAATGCTGCCGAGGCTGATCTGTGCGCCGCCGGGGGTGAGGATCGGCAGCTCGCGCAACGCCTGCGGCGAGTCGCGCCAGTCACGCGCATAGCGCAGGTTGATCGGATAGCGCGCCAGGCCCTCGACCGTTTCACCGATGTTCATGCCACCCACCGCACCGGCCACCAGCTCCTGCACATCGGCAATGTTCAGGCCGTAGCGGGCCGCCTGGAAGCGGTCGATATCCACATCCAGATAGCGCCCGGCGGTCAGCCGTTCGGCAATCGCCGAGGTCACCCCAGGCACCCCGCGCGCCACCTCGGCAATCTGTGCAGTCAGCGCGTCGATACGTTGCAGATCGCTGCCGGCCAGCTTGATGCCGATCGGACTCTTGACCCCGGTGGCCAGCATGTCGATGCGGTTGCGGATCGGCGGAATCCACAGGTTCGCCAGCCCCGGCACCTGCACTGCACGGTCCAGCTCCTCCACCAGCTTCTCCGGTGTCATGCCCGGACGCCACTGCTCGCGCGGCTTGAAGCGGATACTGGTCTCGAACATTTCCAGCGGTGCCGGATCGGTGGCGGTGTCTGCGCGCCCGGCCTTGCCGAACACCCGCTCGACCTCGGGCACCGTCATGATCATCCGATCGGTCTGCTGCAACAGCTCAGCGGCGCGCTGCGCCGAGAGCCCTGGCAGCGCGGTCGGCATATACAGCAGATCGCCCTCATCCAGCGGCGGCAGAAACTCGCCACCGAGGCGCTGCAGTGGCCACAGGCTGGTCAGGAACACCAGCAGCGCCACCACCAGGGTTGCTCGCGGCCAGCGCAGTACAGCATTCAGCCCAGGCCGGTAGACCCAGATCAGCAGCCGGTTCAGCGGGTTCTGCTGTTCGGCACGGATACGCCCGCGCACCGCATACAGCATCAGCACCGGAATCAGCGTCACCGACAGGCCGGCCGAGGCCGCCATGGCCCAGGTCTTGGTCCAGGCCAGCGGGGCGAACAGCCGGCCCTCCTGGGCCTGCAGGGTGAACACCGGAATAAACGACAGGGTGATGATCAGCAGGCTGAAAAACAGCGCCGGCCCCACCTCGCTGGCGGCATCCAGAATCAGCTGGCGATGTTCCGCCGCGTCCGGCTGGCGCCCTGGATGCAGCTCTTGCCAGGCCTCAAGCTTCTTGTGCGCATTCTCGATCATCACCACCGCCGCATCGACCATGGCGCCGATGGCAATGGCAATGCCGCCCAGTGACATGATGTTGGCGTTGATACCCTGTGCCTGCATGATGATAAAGGACACCAGCACACCCAGCGGCAGCGCGACTATCGCCACCAGTGACGAGCGCAGGTGCCAGAGAAAAGCCAGACATACCAGCGCCACCACGATGAACTCTTCGATCAGCTTGCGGCTGAGATTCTTGATGGCGCTGTCGATCAGCTCGGCGCGGTCGTAGGTGACCACCAGCTCCACCCCGTCCGGCAGGCTGACCGCCAGCTCATCAATACGCAGTCGCACCCGTTCGATCGCCGCCCGCGCATCACCGCCGCTGCGCAATATCACCACGCCGCCGACCACCTCGCCCTGGCCATCCAGCTCGGCAATCCCGCGGCGCATTTCCGGCCCCAGACTAATCTGTGCCACATCGCCCAGCAACACCGGGGTGCTGCCGTCAAGGCGCAGCGGGATCTGGCGAAAATCCTCCAGTTCCTGCAGGTAACCACTGGCACGCACCATGTACTCGGCACCGGCCAGCTCCAGCGCACTGCCACCGGCCTCCTGATTGGCGCGACCGATAGCCGCCGCCACCTGCTGCTGGGTCACCCCCAGACTGGCCATGCGCAGCGGGTCGAGCACCACCTGGTACTGCTTGCGCATGCCGCCCACGGTGGCCACCTCGGCAATTTCCGGCAGCGCCTGCAGCTCGTACTTGAGGAACCAGTCCTGCAGGCTGCGCAGCTCGGCCAGGTCATGCCGGCCGCTGCGATCGACCAGCGCATACTGGAAGATCCAGCCGACCCCGGTGGCATCCGGGCCGAGCGCCGGACTGACCCCGGCCGGCAGGCGCCCCTGCACCTGATTCAGGTATTCCAGCACCCGCGAGCGCGCCCAGTACAGGTCGGTGCCGTCCTCGAACAGCACATACAGGTAGCTGTCACCGTACATGGAAAAACCGCGCACCGTGCTGGCACCAGGCACCGACAGCATGGTGGTGGCCAGTGGATAGGTAATCTGGTTCTCCACCACCTGCGGCGCCTGACCGGGCCAGCTGGTGCGGATGATCACCTGGGTGTCGGACAGGTCGGGCAGCGCATCCACCGGCATCCGCAGCATCGACCAGACACCCCAGACCACGCAGAACAGCGTGGCCAGCAGCACCAGCAGACGGTTACCCAGTGACCAGCGAATCAGCGCGGCGATCATGGCTGCACCTCACGCTTGCGGATACGTACCACCGGCAGACCATCGGGCAGCTGGCGCACCCAGACCCGCACCGCATCCCCTTCGGCGATATCGCTCAGGTCGACCCCTGGCGCCACCTCGAACTGCATGGTCATGCCGTCCATGCCGAGGCTCTCGAAGGGGCCGTGCTCAAGCATCAGGCCGTCCTCGTCGTGGTAGATCACCATGGCATCGGCGCTGTGCAGATCCGGATCGCCGTCCTCCGCCGCCCGTGCCAGCAGGCCGCGCAGGCTGGCCTCGGAGTCGATCAGGAACTGCGCCGCCGACACCACCCGCTGGCCGGCCTGCAGGCCCTCAAGGATCTCCACCCGGTCACCCGCCTCGCGGCCAACCAGCACCTGCTGCGGGCGGAAGCGCCCATCCGCTTCGGCCAGCAGCACCAGATCACGCCGCCCGCCACGGATCAGCGCATCGGCAGGAATCAGCAACTGCGGCTGCTCGGCCTGCCGTTGCAGCGACACCTGGGCGCTCATGCCGGGGCGCAGCAGGCCCTGCGGATTCTCCAGCACGGCGCGCACCCGTACCGTACGCGCCTGACTGTCAGCCTGCGGCAGCAGCGCCTCGATACGCGCCTGCTGCGGCGCCAGTCCCGGCAACTGCACCTGCAGCAACTGCCCGGCCTCCAGCCAGTGCGCCTGCTGCTCGGGTACCGCCACCTCCAGCCAGACCTTCTCGATACTACCGATACGCGCCAGGGTGGCATCCGCCGACAGGCTCATGCCGGCACGCAACGGCCACTCCAGCAGCACCCCGGCCTGCGGACTGCGGATCTGCCAGTGCATCTGCACCCGTCCCTCGCGGCGCACGGCATTCAGCAGCTCCTCGGGCATCCCGCTCAGACGCAAACGCTGCCAGGCCGCTGCCTGCAGCTCGGTATCCCCCAGCCGGCGCAGCGCCAGGTACTCCTCCTGGGCCGTCACCCATTCCGGCACCATCAGCGTGGCCAGCAGCTGACCGGATTGCAGCAGGTCCTCGCTGGCCAGCGGCTCGACCCGCTCAACCCAGGCCCGCGCGCGGTTCTGCAGCAGCGTCTGATGGCGCTGGTCCCAGCCGAGTACGGCACTGGCCTGGAACGCCAGCGCCAGCCGGCCGGACTCGACACTGGCCACACGCAACCCGAGATTGCGGGTAATCGACGGATCGATACGCATGCTGCTGCCGTCATCACCGGGATCGGCATAGCGCGGCACCAGATCCATGTCCATAAACGGCGAACGTCCGGGGCCATCAAAATGCTGTTGCGGGTACATCGGGTCATACCAGTAGAGAATGCGCGGCTCGCTGACCTGCTGCAGCGGCGGACTCGGGTCGCCATGCCCGGCGTGGCCGGCATGCGGATCAGCGGCCAGCGCCAGGGCCGGCAGCCAGCACAGACACAGGCTGACAATGCGTGACAGTTTCATTTCAGTGTTCCCCCCAACCCAGTTGCAGGCGCATCTGGCTGCTTGCCAGTTGCCCTTGCAGCTGCAGATGCTGCAGCTGCGTTTCCACCTGTGCCGAACGCGCCGCCAGCAGCGGCTCCAGGCCGGCGCGCCCGCTGCGGTAGTCGGCCAGTGCCAGCTCGGCGCGGCGGCTGGCCAGCGGCAGCAATTGCTCATCGCTGCGGCGCACTGCCAGTTGCAGTCGCCGGTACTCGCTCAGTTCGCCGTCCAGCTCGGCCAGCAACCGGTATTGCTGGCCGTCACGCTCCAGCTCCAGCGCTGCCAGCTCGGCCTGACGGGCACGGATGCGCGGCTGCTGGCGACTGCCGGTGAACAGCGGCAGCCCCAGATTGACCTGCACACTGAACATGTCGTCCAGCCCGGCACCACGCCGCTGGTAGGCCAGCTCCCAGCTCCAGTCCGGCCGCCGATCGGCCTCGGCCAGCCGTACCGCGGCCGCCCCTTGCTGCAGCAATGGCTGGTAGCGGGCCAGTTCCGGCTGCTGCTGCAGCCGCTCGCGTAGCTGCTGCTCCTCCACCGGCCACTGCGGCCAGTTGCCCAGGGTCTGCTGCAGCCCGGGGCTCTGCAACCAGCGCCGGCTGGCCGCCTGCAACGCCCCCTGCTCGGCCTGCAACTGCTCGATGCGCTGCTCCAGCCGGGCACGCTCGGTCTCCACCTGCGGCTGTTCAGCCAGACTGCCCTGGTCACTGCGCAGGCGCGCAGTCACCGCCGCCGCCAGCACCCGGTTGTGCTCAAGCAACTGCGGGAACAGCGCCAGTTGCTGCTCGACCACGCGCAGACGCAACCAGACCTCGGCCATCCCCAAGCGAACCTCGAGCCGCTGTACCGCCAGCTCGGCGGACATCCGCTGCCGGGTTGCCTGCGCCAGCTCACGCTGCGCCTCACGCCGCGCCCGGTTCGGCACCTCCTGCATCAGACCGAGCATCTGCATGCTCATGCCATCAGCATTCAGGCGGCCACGTTCATCGCCCTGCAACGGGATGTTTTGCAGGCCAAAACCAAGTTTCGGGTCGGGCAACTGACCGGCCGCCTCGGCGTCATGCCCCGCCGCCTGCTGCTGCAGCTGCCAGGCCTGCAGTGCCGGCGCCTCGCGTTCGGCCTGTTGCAAGGCCTGCTCCAGCGTCAGCGCCGACAACGGCGCCCACGGCAGCAGGGCCAGCACCAGCAGCACAGGCAACTGCGGGCGCGAAAGAAATGCATTCATTGGAATAAATCCCCTGGAGTTCGCGTGCACGGGCACGCCACAGACCCCGCCATGGCGGAGCCATCAACCGCACTCAGGGGTCAGGCGCGGGGTGGGCGCCAGAGGGTATCGGGGGAGCTTTCGGGGGTAGCTGGCACCCGCAGGGCCAGCGGTGTACAGCAGGGCAGCGCGCCCAGCGGCAGGCTGGCCGACACCGGCAGCGCGGCACTCACATGACAGCCACCGCCCATCTGGCACAGCAGCTCGGCGGTGGCCTGCAACGGCTCATCCGCCGGCTCGCCATGCAGCGAGGCGCAATCGGCATGCGCCGCTTCCGGCTGCAGACAGGGATCGACCACAGCCAGTGCCGCTGCCAGCGTGGAGAACGCCAGCAACAGGGCACACAGCAGCAGATGCAATGCGGTCGAGGTTTTCATGGTCGGCAGTATAGCTCAGTCGGCGCGCTGCAGTTCACTGACCACATAGGCGCCGTCACGCTGCTCGGCGCGGAAGCGCACCAGATCGCCCACCGCCAGCCCCTCAAGGCTGGCGCCGTCAACCAGCGTGAAACGCATGGTCATGGGTGCCATGCCAAGGTTCTCGATCGGCCCGTGGCGTAGGGTAACGCGCTGGCTGTCGGCATCGATACGGCGGATTTCGCCTTCGCTGAGGGCCTGCCCGGCGTCACCCGCCAACACAGTGCCTGCCGCCAACCAGAGTCCCAGACCCCATGCTGCCAAACTTGATGTTTTAACCATTTACAGTCTCCTGTTGTCAGTGGTGTGACGCTGGCCGAACCTGAACCTGACCACGCATGCCGGCCTGATAGTGCCCGGGCAAAAGGCAACCGAACTCGAAGCGGCCAGCCCGGTTGAATGTCCAAACCAGACTCTGCTGTTGACCCGGAGGAACATGCACCATCCAGGGCTCATCGTGCTCCATTCCCGGGAAAAGCTCCATCATTTGCGCATGCTCGGCAAGCTCTTGCGCAGTTCCCAGCACCAGTTCGTGCATTATCTTTCCTTCATTGCGAACCAGCAGCCGCAGGGTTTCACCCTTCTCTACCTGCAGATGGTCCGGATAAAAACGCATCTGGTCATCCATGCGGATCAGCACCTCACGATCTACCTGATTCGCTTCCGCAACCACACCCCAAAGGGTCTGTTCAGCCGGGCCGGCCGGCAAACGCACCTCGATATCCGCTTGATGGGCTGACACGCCAGCCGCCGTTGCCAACAGCATTGTTCCCAGCAGGCCGCTACGCAGCCCTCCGCATATACGACCAACCACCTGCATTGGCCGCAGCCTGCGGAACTGTTGCTTGTTCATGCTCACCAATAGCCTCCGCTTTTTACTGTCCCTGCAGCCTACAAGCAAAACCTGACTCGCGGGTGAGTGCCGGATTACAGTCCTGTAAGGATCGCGAGCAATTGGCGACGCCAAGACCATCCGCGCCTAGAATGGGGCTGTCGACCAACCTGCTTGAGAACGCTCTGGAACAGCCCTGAATGAAGATACTGATTGCCGAGGATGAAGCCAAAACCGGCGCCTACCTGCGCCAGGGCCTGCAGGAAGCCGGCTTCAACACCGATTTGGTCAACAATGGCACAGACGCCGTGCATACCGTCCTGCTCAACAGTTATGACCTGGTGGTTCTGGATGTCATGCTGCCGGGCCTGGACGGCTGGGAAGTACTCAAAGTCATTCGAGCCGCCGGACAAAACATACCGGTGTTGTTCCTGACCGCACGGGACAGTGTCGAAGACAGGGTCAAGGGACTTGAGCTGGGGGCCGATGATTATCTGGTAAAGCCATTTGCCTTTTCCGAGCTGCTGGCACGGATACGCTCCCTGTTGCGCCGCGGCAGCACCCCTCTGGTTCAGACCAGCCTGGTATTCGCCGACCTTGAAGTGGACCTGCTGAAACGCCGTGCGCGCAGGGGCGGCCGAAACATCGAACTGACCGCCAAGGAGTTCGCCCTGCTCGAACTGTTCCTGCGCAGGCCCGGCGAGATACTGTCAAAATCATTGATCGCATCACAGGTCTGGGACATGAATTTCGACAGTGACACCAATGTCATCGAGGTCGCTGTGCGACGGCTTCGGGCAAAAATCGACGATGACTTCGCGGTAAAGCTGATTCATACCGCCCGCGGCATGGGTTACATGCTCGATACCGGCGAACGCACATGAGTCGCAGCCTGTCGCTGACCGCGCGCATCTGTCTGGCCTTCATGCTGGTGGCAACCAGCGTTATTTCGCTGACGGCGTTGGGCTTCTTCCAGCTCAGCAAGCACCACTTTGAAGAGCTCGACGAAGCCATCCTCAACGAAAAACTGCATGCCATTCGAATCATGCTGCAAGTCTCGCCCCAGCCCCTGCAGGCAGAGCACCAGCAACAGCACCTGCAGGCCATGCTTGGCGCCCACGAATCCATGCGGGTTTTGATAACCCGTGATGACGGAGACATTCTGTTCGCTGAACCACAGGATTTTCTGGCCGCTGCCAGCGACCCGCTGATCAGTACCCAGAGCCACTGGTTCTGGCAGGAGGGCGAGCGTTTTTTCCAGGGACTCAGCGCGGAAATCGCCCTTGAGGATTCACCGCCATTGCGCGTATTGCTTGCCCTTGACGTCACCGCTCACACGCTTTTCTTCCGCAGCCTGATGTACTGGCTGTGGTTCGGCATGTTGCTGTGCCTGCTGACCAGCGCATTGCTCGGCTGGCTGGTCGCACGCAGCGGCCTGCAGCCATTGCGCGAGATCACCCAATCCATGACCGGGATGTCCGCCGCCTCCCTTGATGAGCGTATCGATACCCATGCGGTGCCGCGTGAGCTGCAGGCAATGGTGCATTCGTTCAATTCAATGCTCTGTCGGCTGCAGGACGCCTTCGCCAGAATTTCCAACTTCTCTGCGGATATCGCTCACGAAATGCGCACCCCGGTCAGCAATATGCTGACCCAGACCGAAGTGGTACTGATGCGCAAACGCGACGCTGACACCTACGAAAACAACCTGCACTCCAATCTGGAAGAGCTGTCGCGCCTGTCACGCATGATTGACGACATGTTGTTTCTGGCCAAGTCGGAAAACGGCCAGACGCTGCTGAACCAGCAACCATTGGAGCTGGACGAGCTGGTATCCGGGCAGCTGGAGTACTACCGGATTCTCGCCGAGGAAAAGGGTATCGCCATCGAGGTCATCGGGCAGGGGCATATCCACGGCGATGCACCCATGGTAGGCCGGGTAGTCAGCAACCTGTTGTCCAATGCCTTGCGCTACACGCCACCGGGGCAAACCGTGCAGATCCAGCTGCGCCAGCAGCCAGATAGTGTGGAGCTCTGTGTCAGCAATCCCGGAAAGGACATACAGCCCCTGCATCTGGATCGGCTATTTGACCGCTTCTACCGTGCCGACCCGGCCCGCCGAGAGGGAGATTCGGGCAACGCAGGTCTGGGGTTGGCAATCGCCGCGGCAATCGTCAAGGCACATGGCGGCAGTATCCACTGCACCTCGCAGGGCGGCATCACCCGTTTCTGCGTGCAGTTCCCTCGCCCATCCGCCTGAAACCGCTCAGCGTCGCAGTCGCGGTATGAAGCGCGGCGTGCGCAACGCATAAGCGCGCCAGGCATCAGCAAAACGGGCCTCCACCTCGCGCTCCTCACTGGCCGCAAGCCGGGCATACATCCACAACAGAACCGGAAACATCACCAGTGTAAGCAGCGTTGGCCATTGCAGCAGAAAGCCGAACATGATCAGCACAAAGCCGATGTATTGCGGATGCCGCACATGGGCATACAGACCTGTACAGGCCAGCTCTCCGGCCTGCTGGGCGGCATACAGCACCCGCCAGGCCTTGGCAATCAGATAGAACCCGGCGCCGATCAGTAACAGGCTCAACAGGTGGAAGGGGCCAAAGTGCGGCACCGCCTGCCAGCCGAACAGCATCTCAAGCAAATGCCCGCTGTCATGGGCAAACCAATCGATACCGGGATAGCGGGTTTGCAGCCAGCCGGCGAGGAAGTACAGGGTCAGGGGAAAGCCATACATCTCTGCAAACAGAGCCACCAGAAAGGCACTGAACGCACCAAAGGAACGCCAGTCGTGCCGGGTCCTCGGCTTGAAGAAACTGAAGGCAAAAAAGATGAAGATTGCCGAATTCAGTACCACCAGCCCCCACAGGCCATAGTCAGCAAATCCTGTGTGCATGTCAGTCTTCCCCCCGGCCACTGCGCCCATGCGAACCATGTCCCCGATGCATGAACAGATGCATTAACGGGCACAGCAACAAAATTATCCATGGCAAGCTTCCCAACAGATGTGCGCGATGCTCCTGCCAGAGAAAGAACAGCGCGATTAGCGCAAATCCGGCAAACACCAGCCAGTAACGCCGGCTGGCCGGCATTCTCCGATGCTGTCCGTCTTGCCGCGGTGGTAGGTGGTTCATGGCGCACCTCCCTGAGTGTGTCGCGCGAAGCGTCGTTTCAGCAGCAACGAGTTGCCGATCACCGACAGGGAGCTGGCGGTCATCGCCATCACGCCGATCATTGGATGCAGCAATCCAAGTGCGGCCATCGGGATGGCCGCCACGTTGTAAACACTCGCCCATATCAGGTTCTGCACTATTTTGGTGAAGGTGGCTCTGGATAGCTGCATGGCTTCCACAACCCCGGTCAGCTCACCGCGCACCAGCGTCACATCCGCCGCTTCGATCGCCACCTCGGCACCAGCGCCAATCGCAATGCCGACGTTTGCCTGTTTCAGTGCCGGCGCATCATTGATGCCATCGCCGACCATGGCGACATGATTGCCGTAACGTTGCTGCAGCTGGCGAATGGCATCCACCTTGCCCTGGGGCAGCACCTCTGCCTGCACTTCATCAATCCCCAGACTGTCAGCTACCGCTTGCGCGGCACGCTGGTTGTCACCGGTGAGCATCACCACCCGCAACCCCATACGCTGCATGCTGCGGATTGCCTCATGGGATTCGCGCTTGAGCGTATCGGCAACCGCCAGCAATCCCAGCGCAACACCGTCGGCAGCCACACAGACCACCGTACTGCCCAGGCTCTCCAGTTGCTGCAGTCGCCGGTCCAGTTGCTCGAGCCCGGCAACACCCAGCTCAGCAAGCAGGCGACGGTTGCCGAGCAGCACCCGCTGGCCGGCGACACGTCCTTCGACACCGCGTGCACCAACCGAGCGAAACTCGCTTACCGCACCGACCTCAAGCCCACGCTCACGGGCACCCTCGACAATCGCCCGGGCAATCGGGTGCTCCGAGGCGTTCTCCACGCTGGCCGCCAGGCGCAGCAACTGCGTCTCCGGGACGCCGTATGCAACCATATCCGTCAGCCGTGGTTCACCACGGGTTATGGTTCCGGTCTTGTCCAGTACCATCACACGGATGTCCTTGAACGTCTGTATGGCCTCGCCGGATCTGATCAGTATCCCGCGCTCGGCACCCAGACCGGAACCAACCATCAATGCTGTTGGCGTGGCCAAACCAAGCGCACAGGGACAGGCAATTACCAGCACCGCAACAGCCGCCAGCAGTGCCAGCACCGGCCCCTCTGCCTGGGGATTTACCCAGGGCAACCACTGCGCCCCCCACGACAAGACCGGGCGCAATGCCTCCGGGAACACCAGCCAGGCGACCATGCTGAACAGCGAAATCAGCACCACCAGCGGCACAAACCGCCCGGTCATGCGGTCAGCAAACTCCTGAATGGGAACCCGTGAGCCCTGGGCCTGATCAACCAGCCGAATGACCTGTGCCAGAAAGGTATCCCGACCAACCCGCAGGGCCCTGACCCGCAACCGTCCTTCCTTGTTGATGGTTGCACCCAGTACCTGATCACCCACCTGCTTGTAGACAGGTAATGATTCGCCGGTGGCCAGGGATTCATCAACGTGGCTTTCGCCGTCGATCACCTCGCCGTCGGTGGGAATCTTGTCCCCGGGACGGACCAGCATAATGTCGCCGGGCTGAAGGTCCTGCACGGCAACTTCCTGTTCAACACCGTCCCGCTCGACCCGTGCGGTTCTTGCCCCCAGCGTCAGCAAGCGCCGAATAGCCTGGGATGCCCGGCCCTTTGCCTTGGCCTCGAGATAACGCCCCAGCAGGTGGAAGGTCATGATGGTGGCGGCCATTTCCATAAAGGATGTCATCGGATAGATGAACCCCAGCAGGCCGATAAAATAGGGCGGCAAACTGCCCAGCGAAATCAGTACATCCATATTCAAAGTACGGTTGCGCAGCGCACGCCAGGACGCCCTGTGGGTCGCTGCACCCCCCGCCAGAAACACCACCGGGAAGGCCAATAGCGCAACCATCACCAGATAACCTGGCAGTGGCCGCCAGAACATCTGAGGAATCATCAGCAGCATGATCAGGCTGGCCGGTATCCCGGCTATCCAAAGCCGGCGTGCAGCTTCAGCAAGGTAGCGTCGATCAACCGCTAGATCCTCATCGACATGGCTGTCCTGGGTACTGGCTGCGCGTACTACGGCCACCTCGTAACCAGCATTTTCGATCGCCTGTCGCAACTGCTGGCGCTCGACGTCACCGTTACGCACACGCACCGAGACCAGATGACTGGCAATGTTGGTGCGCACCTCCAGCACCCCATCCAGCCGCTGCAGGCTCTGCCTGACCAGACCGGCACAATGGTCACTGCCCATGCCGGGCACTATCACCTCATACTCGGCAGCCCCATCAAGCATTGCCTGCATATCCACCTCCCTGGGTCATTCCCGGCGGCTGTACCGCCAAGCAGTGGCGATCAGTGGTGCGCCGCGTGATCGTCCTCGTCTGCCTCAACCTCAGCTGGCGCCTCAAGCGGCGCTGCAGCGCGCCTGCTCAGACAGTCAACCAATTGCAGGCGATGCAGGGCCGCCATCCGGTCATGCATCGCCAGCACCTCCTGCAGATCTGCCTGCGGCTGGGCCATGGCTGCCTGCATGCGTGCCTTCAACTGCTGCATTTCCTGCATCTCTGGATGCCCTGCTTCCATCATCATGCAGTCACCCGGCATACTGCCCATCATTGGCTTGCCGCCCATCATGCCCTGGGCATTTGCCAGGCCAACTGCCACAGCCAGCCCGACACCAAACACCATTGCAGCTTTGCGGTTGTTCATCTGTGCTCTCCTGTTTCACCCAGCCGAAAATCATCGACCTGTCACTGATAATGAAACTGCCGAGCTTTCACATGGCTTAGGCAACCATTACATCCCTGTCAGCTTGGCGCTGATAGTCAGCCAGGCTGGCTGCTGGGCCCCATTGCAAAGCTGTAATCCACCGGCAAGCCACCTGTCAGGGCGCGCACGGCATGATGGATCTGCACTTTCAACAAAGGAGAATCACCATGTGGAAAGCCACTGCCCTGAGCATCGCCGCCCTGTTAGTTTTCAGCATCAGTCAGGCCCACGCCGAAGATGGCAGCCTGCGCTACCGACTGATGGTTGAACGCATTGCACTGGATAACAGCAACCCCAACGGCCTCAACCCGCAATGGGCCAACCCAAGCCAGCTGCCTGAGCAGCGCGCCAAGGACTAACCATTCACAGGCTCTCGGACTGCGCAGCAGTTGGGCTGGCCGCCGGCTTGGGGTAAACTGCGTGCCTGTTTTTCTGCCGCATCCCGTGGCAGCGTCGCCCGCCACAGGCCTGCGGCCTGCTGCAGCGCACCCGAGAGCACCCGTTGATGCCCAGCACTTTCCACGACATGCCGCGTAGCCGGCCTAGCACCCCGCTGCTGGACCGGATTGACGACACCGCCCAGCTGCGCCAGCTGGACGAGGCGCAACTTGCCACCCTGGCCGACGAACTGCGCGCCTACCTGTTGTGGAGCGTCAGCCAGACCGGCGGGCATTTCGGTGCCGGACTCGGCGTGATCGAGCTGACCATTGCCCTGCACTACGTCTACCAGACCCCGCATGACCGCCTGCTGTGGGATGTCGGCCATCAGGCCTATCCGCACAAGATTCTCACCGGGCGCCGCGAGCAGATGCTCAGCCTGCGCCAGAAAAACGGCCTGGCGGCCTTCCCGCGGCGCAGCGAAAGCCCCTACGACACCTTCGGCGTCGGCCACTCCAGCACCTCGATCAGTGCCGGACTGGGCATGGCGATTGCCGCGCGGCTGCAGGGCAGTGACCGGCGCACGGTGGCGGTGATCGGCGATGGCGCCCTGACCGCCGGCATGGCCTTCGAGGCGCTCAACCATGCCGCCGATGTGGATGCCGACATGCTGGTGGTACTGAACGACAACGACATGTCGATTTCCGACAATGTCGGCGGGCTGTCCAACTACCTGACCAAGATCCTCTCCAGCAGCACCTACTCGCACCTGCGCGAGAACAGCAAAAAGGTCCTGTCGAAGATCCCCAGGGCCTGGGAACTGGCGCGGCGCACCGAGGAACATGCCAAGGGCATGCTGGTGCCCGGCACCCTGTTCGAGGAACTCGGCTGGAACTACATTGGCCCGATCGACGGCCATGACCTGCCGATGCTGGTCTCCACCCTGCGCAACATGCGCGAGCTGAAAGGCCCGCAATTCCTGCATGTGATCACCCGCAAGGGCAAGGGCTTTGCCCCGGCCGAGGCCGACCCGATCGGCTACCACGCGATCACCAAGATCGAGCCGAAGCCGGACCAGCTGCAGGCACCGAAAGCCGTGCGCCTGAAGTTCTCCAACGTGTTCGGCCAGTGGCTGTGCGACATGGCCGAGCATGACCCGCGGCTGCTCGGGATCACCCCGGCGATGCGCGAGGGCTCGGATCTGGTCGCCTTCAGCCAGCGCTTCCCGCAGCGCTACTTCGATGTGGCGATTGCCGAGCAGCACGCGGTGACCCTGGCCGCCGGCATGGCCTGCGAGGGCGCCAAGCCGGTGGTGGCGATCTACTCGACCTTCCTGCAACGCGCCTATGACCAGCTGATCCATGATGTCGACGTGCAGAACCTCGACGTGCTGTTCGCCATCGACCGCGCCGGTCTGGTCGGCGAGGACGGCCCGACGCATGCCGGCAGTTTCGACCTGAGCTACCTGCGCTGCCTGCCGAACATGCTGGTGATGACCCCGGCCGACGAGAACGAAACGCGCCAGATGCTCACCACCGGCTGCCTGCACAACGGCCCGGCAGCGGTGCGCTACCCGCGCGGCACCGGCCCCGGCACACCGATTGAACCGACGCTGGAACCCCTGCCAATTGGCAAGGGGCTGATCAGCCGTCAGGGTCAGCGGGTGGCGATCCTCTGCTTCGGCACGCTGCACGCCAACGCCCTCAAGGCCGCCGAGGCACTGGATGCGACGGTCGCCAACATGCGTTTCGTCAAGCCGCTGGATGGCGAACTGGTCGGGCAACTGGCGGCCAGCCACAGCCTGCTGGTGACCCTGGAAGAGAACGCGGTGATGGGCGGTGCCGGCAGCGCGGTGAACGAATGGCTGCAGGCCCAGGGCATCAACCTGCCGGTACTCAATCTGGGGCTGCCGGATCTGTATGTCGAGCACGCCAGGCCCGAGGAAATGCTCGCCGAGTGCGGTCTGGATGTGGCCGGCATCGAACGCGCTATCCGTGCCCGGCTGGCCAGTCTCGGCGACGCCTGAGCAGCCTCCGGTCAAGCACCAGCGGGGCGCCACAAGCCGGCTGAATGCGGCATAATGCGCGACTGATCCACTGCGCACCGGATGCCGCATGTTCTTCACCGACCAGCGACTGCACTTCTTTCGCCCGCTGACCAGCAAATACCGCGAACAGATCGTCGAATGCCTGCGCCTGCTGCACCAGCGGCTGTACAGCGCGAATGCCGACCACGGCGAATCACTGCAGCGCGAGCAACTGATTGAACTGTTCTGCGAGGCGCTGGAACGCGCCCCGCTGCTGGACGATGACGAGCAGGACGGCAGCCGTTTCAAGAGCAACCGCGAACAGGCCGGCTGGGTGCTCAACAGCCTGCTCGAGCATGGCTGGCTGGAGCGTCAGGTCGACCAGGCCAGCTTCGCCTCGACCTACCCGTTCAGCCGCCTGGGCCGGCTGTTTACCCAGTCGCTGGTGGAAGCCGCCGGGCGCAACGCGCGCACCCGCCACCGCAATACCCGCAACACCCTGAACGCTCTGTCCGCGTTTGCCGAGCACGGCGAGGTCTACGACCTGCTGGATGCCCACGAGGCCTCGGAGCGCATCCTCGCCGACTTCAGCGACATCATTGCCGAGCTGGAGGAGCGCAAGCGCCAGCTGGTGCGCGAGGTCGAGGCGCAGCAGCTGGTGGAACAGGCCAGCGAGCAGTTCTTCGAGTTCATGGAGCGGCGCTTCCAGCCGGACCTGGCGATCCGCCTGTCGGCCGACAGCGTGGAAAAGCACCGCGAGCGCATCCTCAAGACCATCGAACGCATCCGCCGCAAGCCGCGTGAGTGGAAGGCACATGCCGAACGCGAACTGCGCCGGCTGTCGCCGGACCTGCTGGTGGATGCCAACAGCTCGCTGCTCTGGCAGCTGCTGGACACTATCGAACTGCGCCTGCGCAACGCTGCCGACATCATGCTGCCGACCCTGCGCCGCACCCTGCAGAGCTTCACCCAGCGCGCCGACATCCTGATCCGCCAGCTCAGCTACCTGCACAGCCAGAAGCACAACGACATACTTGCAGTCTGCCGCCAGCTCGGCGAGTTGCCGGAGGCCGAGCGCAGTGCGCGGCTGCTGGCCGCCGGCACGGCGATGGCCGGGGTGCGCGTGGCACTGCCCGACCCGGCGCAGATCCGCCTGCGCGAACGCCGCCAGCGCCCGCCGGTGCAGAGCCTGATGGCCGAACAGCAGCCGGCCGACCCGGCCACCCTGCGCGAGCTGGCGATCCAGCAGTTGCTCGACAAGGCCTTCAGCATCACCGCCAGCGAACTGCGCGGCTACCTGCAACGGGCGCTCGGCGAGGCGCGCCGGCTGGACAACCGCGACCTGCCGGTAAACAGCGCCGGCGACCTGCTGGCGCTCAGTCACCTGATCGAGCTGGCCAGCGCCGAACACGCCGCCCAGGGCCTGCGCCTGCGCATCGAACCGAGCGCCGAGCCAGTGCTTGGCGAAACCTATTTCAGCCGTCGCGACGGCTTTATCATCGAACTGGAACACGACGACCATGCGTGACGCACTGGAAGCCGCCCTGGCCAACCGTGGCCTGACCCCCGAGGACTTTTCCGAGCTGATGATCCGCCTGCTCGACCGTGGCGTGCTCAGCCGCGACCAGAGCAAGCGCGAGGCCGAGCTGTATGACCGCTACCTGCAGGTCGCCGACCTGGTCGAGGACTACCTGCAGGTATTGCGCATCCGCCTGCTGCACGAGCCGCGTTTCCACCTGCTGCGACTGTTCCCGCCGGGGGCCGAGGCGCC
>Ga0194137_10001077_pt1 | contig 17186 bp, 17 predicted proteins | sample TARM_MetaG_T3_14_FD_134025 | JGI IMG/M metagenome (GOLD analysis project Ga0194137, IMG submission 134025) | Freshwater microbial communities from Pennsylvania, USA, analyzing microbe dynamics in response to fracking - TARM_MetaG_T3_14 (version 2) | ecosystem: Environmental > Aquatic >... | reverse complement strand
GTGCCAAGTTTGAAAAATTACATATAGTGGTTAGGAATGGGGCGAAATAGGGAGATTTAACCAATATATGATGTTTTGTTAGAAGATTTTAGTGACAATTTACGGCACTAGGTGACAATTTTTGAACCTATTGATTTTATTGGGGAAATTGGGATAGTAAAGATAAAAGGTGTGGGATATCAAAGGCTTAGGTGGGTGACAAAATTTGTCACTATAGATATATAACTAATTCAGTCAGCTATAAGAAAATAATCTAATAGGGGGGAGGGGGGTTAGGGGGATCTCTTTATAGTCGAATAGAACCCAAAAAATAGCTCACAAAAATCCAGAGATAAAGCTTGACTTTTATCTTCACCTGTGTTATAATATTAGTATAACCAAAGGGGGAGATAATTATATGGCTAGATATCAGTGGACAGACGAGAAGCTAGAGAAATTAGAGATGATGGTAGAGAGAAAACTCTCTGCAACTGAGATTGCGAAGCAATTCGGAGTATCAAGAGCTAGAATCTATCAGGTGATGGAAGAGCATGGGATAGAAACCCCGAAAAGAAGGAGAGAACAGAAGGGATTGTCTCAGGCAGAATACAGAATCTGGAAGAATCTTATTGCTATAAAAAGCAGGGCTGAGGAGCCTGTAGATCTAGAGCTCGAAGATCTTCTTCCTCTCCCAACGGAATGTCCTATCCTAGGAATTCCTATTGATTACAAGGCCAAGAGGAATGGCTGTTATTCAGAGAATAGTCCTTCTATAGATAGAATTAATCCCAAAGGAAGATATACTAAAGATAATGTCGTAGTTTGCTCCTGGAGAGCAAATCGCATTAAAAATGATGGTACAGCAGAAGAACATAAAAAAATATTTGAGTTTATGTACGATTATAGTTGAAAACCTATACACTTTTATGGTATAATATACGTATAGAGTAAGTGATTGATACTTACTTACGAATCACAACAAAGTGATTCGCTATGATAGATTGCTAACGGAGACAAGTCTATCTTAACAGATTGTTTAAAACCATAACTACCTTTCAAATACTAACCGACCCTTTGAGGGGTCGGGTTAATTATCTTTTCAAATAAAGTATATGATCCCATAGCCGCCTGACGGCGGCGGGATATAGTATATATTCTTTCTTCAAGTAACCTAAAACTTGCTTTCAAACTCTATAGAGGTATTTTCAATGTCTGACAAAGACAAAAAGAAGGTGTCTGCTGGCAGACCACCTATCAAAGCTATGTTTGAGAATGGAACTTATGATATGCAAGAGTTCCATGATGTGTTTATTGAATGTGAAGACACTACAGAGTATGAACCTGCTCTCAAGCTTACTGGTAGTTGGCAGGAATGGGAGAAGATCAAGAAGAATCATGCTGAGTTCAGAGCTAATTTAGAAGATTGGCACGAAGAGTTGAAAGTGAAACTCCGTTCCCGCTCGATACAGAAGATTCAAAAGCTTGCTGAAGGGGATAATGCTGCTGCTCTCAACGCAGCTAAGTGGATTGCTGAAGAGGGAGCTTACGGTAAGAAGAAAGGTAGACCTACTAAAGCGCAGAAACGAAGAATGCACGACGAGATGGCTAATGAAACTGCTGAAACGAAAGCAGAGAAAGCCCGAATCCTATCTATTCTCAATGGTGGGAAGTCGAAAGAGGTATAATGAAGAGTTTAGTTACACTGGTCCTTCAAATCTTTTTAAGGTTCTTTGAGTTGTGGGTGTCCAAAGCACCACAACGAGAGCAGAAAGAAAAAGAAAAGGAACGACAAGATGTTCGTAAAGCTATTGTGTCGAATGACGCTGATGCTATTTCTGCTAAGCTTGATAGCCTGCTCGACAAAGCAAGAGATCGTAGTAATGAACGAAGCAAAGACAGTAAAACTGGAACAGGGAAATAAAGCTCCTTGGTCTGGTTGGTTATTAACTGATGGTGCCTTGGCTACTCTGATTGAAGAAGTAGAAAGGTGCCAAGAATAAGGAGATAATATGGAAGAGTTTATCGCACAATATTCGGAAGCGATTGTTCTGATTGTAGTAGGTGTTGCTTATGAGTTTATCGCTAATAGCAAACTCCAGAGTAACTCTATCTTTCAACTTGTAAAAAATGTTTTTAAAAGTCTTATCAATAAGCTTGAGAAAAAATAAGGAGTTCTTTTGAGCAATTATTATTCTGACAAACATTTAACCCCGGCACAGAGGGACATTCGAGAAATTGCGATGGCAGACCTCCGGGCGTTTGTTGGTCTTGTTGCTCCTTACCGAATGTTTGGTCACTGCCACCATGACCTCATGAACTTCCTAATGGAAGAAGATAGCCATCAGCTAGTCCTGTGGCCTCGTGGCCACCAGAAGAGTACACTAATCGCATACTGGGCGGCTTGGTGGCTTATCAAGCATCCAGAGAGCACCATTATTATAGCATCTGCCACGGCAGACTTGGCTGAAAAGCAGCTTGGGTTTATTAAAGATACAATCTTGGATACTCCTATCGTCAAAAAGTACTGGAAAGAATTGATTAGCGACGAAGAGGGTAAGCGATCTATGTGGAGGAACAGTGAGATTGCTGTAGATCATCCACGAAGAGCGCAAGAAGGTATCCGAGATCCTAGTATTAAAGCTGTTGGTATGGGAGGAAACCTTACTGGTTTCCACGGTGACGTCGTTCTACTAGATGATATCGTAGTGGATGAAAACTCCCAAACTAAAACAGAAAGGGATCGAGTTAAACGATGGGCATCTCTCTTGGTGTCTATCCTAAACCCAGGGGGGATGGTCAAAGCTGTTGGAACACGCTATCATCCTGATGATCTTTATAATGATCTGATTAAAATGGAAGAGGATATCTTCGACGACGAAGGTGTTAGCATTAGATCAGAAGCTGTATATAAAGTTAGCACTAAGGTGGTCGAAGAGGATGGCCAGTTCCTTTGGCCCAGGCAGCAGCGTAAGGATGGTAAGTGGTACGGCTTTGATAATAAAGAGCTTGCTAGAATCAGAGCACAGTATCTAGATAAATCCCAGTTCTACGCTCAGTATTATAATGATCCATCAGATCCAGATAATAAACGTATTGAAAACTTTCAATACTACGACCGTGATCGAATTAAGATGGAGCAGGGGCAGTGGAAGATCGGCAGTAAAGTTTTGAATGTATATGCTGCGATTGACTTCGCAGCCACAATCACAGCCCGATCTGACTACACTGCGATTGTAGTTATTGGGGTTGATGATGAGCATAGGATTTATATCCTAGATATAGATCGCTTCAAGACAAACAAGATCTCCGAGATGGCAGAGAGACTAGAGAAAGCCTATAATAAATGGAGATGGATTAAACTACGAGCAGAGATTAATGCTCAACAGGGTTTGATTGTCAGCCAGATTAGGGAGTACAACAGGAAGCGTGGAGTCTTCTATACGATAGACACCATTAATCAAGTTGTGAATAAGCAGATTCGGATCATGACAAATCTTGAGCAGAGATATGCTGAGGGGGTTATCTTCCATTTCAGAGGAGGTAACTGCCAAGTTCTTGAGGATGAGTTATCAAGTTCTAAGCCAGCGCACGATGACGTGTCCGATGCTTTCGCATCCTGTGTAGAGATTGCAACAGCACCTTCAAAGAGGCGTACAGAAATGAATACAGTAACTAATATTAGATATCATCCTAAATTTGGTGGAGTATCTTAATGGCAACAACTACTATTGAAATCACAGATCCTCGCCAAGACAAGGCAAAAGTTATTGATGATGTCTGGCGAAGACTTAGCTTTGAGCGGACAGATTGGCTCAACAAAACACAGGAAGTACGACGCTATCTTACTGCCCATAGCACAGCGGACACAGAGGTAGGTCAGACACTCCCTTGGAAAAATAAAACTACTATCCCTAAGCTCACACAGATTAAAGAGAATCTACAAGCTTACTATATGGCAGCTTTGATTCCTCATGATGAGTGGTTTCGTTGGGAAGGGCGAGATGAGGAATCTCACCAGAAAGCAAACCTGATCGAAGAGTATATGCGAACTAAAGTTCGTATGGGTAAATACAGAAATGCTCTTGAGAAGATGGTTACTGATTGGATTGTGTACGGTAATTGCTTCGGTGGGATTACTTGGGAACATAATACAACAATTTCAAATATTACGGGAGAAGAAATCACAAACTATGTTGGTCCTAAACTATTCAGGATTAGCCCACTGGATTGTGTAATTGATAAAAGGGCTCCTAGTTTTGAGAAGTCTCCTTTTATTCGTAGGAAGTTTATTCCTATAAGTGAGCTGCTCCAACATAATGAAGTCTCTGATTTCAAATATGATGAGAGTTCCCTTGAGCAACTAAGGGATTATCGAAGCGGAGCACGGGAAGATTGGACGGAGTTCTTCAAAGAACAGGGCTATGAGATTGATGGCTTTCAATCCTATACGGATTACTTTGATTCGCAGTATGTTGAGATCTTAGAATACTGGGGAGATATCTTCGTCAAAGAGACAGGAGAGGTAGAGCGAAATAGGGTTGTGGTTGTCGCTGAACGATCCTTTGTACTTCTTGATATGGAGAATCCTTCATGGAATGGTAAGAAGCCTTTCGTGCATGCGGGCTGGCGAGTACTCCCTGACAATCTTTATGGGCAAGGGCCACTAGATAATCTGGTGGGTATGCAGTATCGCTGCGATCATCTAGAAAATCTGAAAGCGGATACCTTCGACCAAATTGTTCATCCTGTAATTAAGATTCGAGGAGATGAGGTAGAACCTTTTGAATGGGGGCCGGGAGCTAAGATTTATGTAGGCACCGATGGCGACGCAGAGGTCATGCGACCTGATGCTACTGTTCTCCAAGCGAACACAGAGATTGCTATTTATCATGGGATGATGGAGCAGATGTCCGGCAGTCCCAGAGAGATGATGGGCTTTAGAACCCCTGGGGAAAAGACAGCGTTTGAGGTTGATGTTCTCCAGCAAGGAGCCAATCGAATGTTCCAAGATAAGCTTAATCGCTTTGAGGAATATGTGATCGGACCCTCACTGAGTATCATGTTTGAAATGATTGTTCGTAATCTTGACATCGAAGATGTAGCTAGAACTTTCAACGATGATACACAAGCCCTTACTTTGACAGAATTGACGAAAGAGGATGTTGTAGCAGATGGTGTTCTTCATCCTATGGGAGCTAAGTATTTCTCTGATAGAATGAGACGAGCACAGGAGCTCCAGAACTTTATGATGATTCTCCAAAATGAGAAGACAGCACCTCACGTATCGGGACTGTCTGCTGCTAAAGCTATAGAGAATGAACTCGGTTTCGAGAAATATAATATGGTCCAAGAGAATGTAGGGATTATGGAGCAGATGAATACACAACAGCTTATTCAGCAGTTTCAACAGATGATGCAAGCGGGTGCTCCGCAGGAAGAAGAGGTAACTGATGAAGCTATCCGCTAATATAGAACTTCTGTTTGAACCTGGAGAACTAGATGAGATCAGGCATATTGGGAAACGAGGATACGTCCCTGCTTACGCACTCGAAAGAATTCTAACTAAACGACTTAAAGCAACGTATCCTACACCTGAACTACTGAATGAAACAAACTACGCATACAAGCGGACGTTTTATGACGGGAAAGCGTCTGAGATTGTATTTATGTTGAACTTACTGAAAGAAGGAGAAAAGGCTAATGACCGAGCCGAAACAAACTAAAGACCAAGAACAGACCATTCTTGGGCAGAGTCTTGAAGAGAATGACAACTCTAATGGACAGAATGATCCCAACCCTCAGTCAGAAGAAAAACAAATCGAAGGACAAGAATACTTGTCTCAGTTTGTAGGGGAGGGAAAGAAGTACAAGTCTGTTGAAGACTTGGCTAAAGCTTACGCTAATGCAGATAACTTTATCGAGACTATGAAGATCGAGAATAAAGCTGCAAAGCATGAGCTAGAAGAGCTTCGTAAGAAAGCAGAGAAGACGCAGGAAGTCGATCAGATTGTGGCAATGCTTCGTGGGAAACAATCCTCTGACGAAGGATCTGATGACGCGGACACCTTTACCAAGGAGAAGTCCCAGCAGAAAGCTGCGCCCTCTGAAGAAGAGATCGCTAATGTGGTCACTAAGCTTATGGAGCAAAAGGAGAATGAGAAGAAGACTCTAGAGCAGAAACGACAGATTGAGGAGAACCAAAAGAAAGCGTGGGAGATTCTTTCAAAGAGCGAAGAAGAAGGTGGGTACGGTTCCATAGAAGCTGCTAAGAGAGCAGTTCGTGAAGCTATCGAAGCCAATCCCTCTCGTAAAGAAATTATTAACCAGCTTGGTTCTTATGATCCTGAAACTCTTGCTCCGTTTCTTCGTACTCTTATTCCAAATAAAGGTAAAGAGTATATCCCAGGTGATGATTCTAAACTTTCAGTTTCGCAGCCCTCTTCTTTTGATGGGCAGCTTACTTGGAAGAAAGCTAAACAGATTAAAAAAGAAAATCCACGACTGTACAAATCAGTCAAATTTCAACAACAGATGCACCAAGCTGCTGCTAAACTTGGTGACGATTTCTTTAAAAACTAAGGAGAATTTAAATGGCACTTACAACTGCATGGGATGCTGACAATCATATCATCAGGGCTGAAGTATGGTCTAAGATGATCCAGGATGAGCTTCAAGAAGAGTTGATGGCTCAAACTCTTGTTGATTGGATCACCGATTTTGGTGATGGTGATCAGCTTAATATTCCTACTCTCGGCTCGCTGTCTGCTCGTGATTATGCTGAGAATCAGCCTATCACTGTGGATGATCCTGCGACTGGTGAGTTCAATCTGTCGATTGATAAGTATATCCAGTCTGGTATCGCTATCGTTGATAAGCTCAAGCAGGATACTTATTACATGAATATCCTGACTCAGAAATTTCCTGAGCAGGTTATGCGAGCTATTATGGAGCGGCTTGAGTCTGATATCTTCTTGCTTCATAAAGAGCAGACTAGCAACGATGCCAATACTATCAATGGCCAGGCCCATCGTTATGTGGCTACTGGTACTTCCGGTGTCATTACGCTGGATGATGTGGCTAAAGCTAAGCTGGCTCTTGATAAAGCATTCGTACCTAAGAACGGTCGTGTTGCTATTGTCGATCCTACTGTGTCTTACCAGTTGGTAAACATTGATAATGTAATTCGCCAGGATGTGTATGGTCCGAATACTAACTTGAAAGAGGGCTTCGGCGGAACCAACTTTATTGGTCGCTATCTGGGCTTTGATTTCTACGAGTCTAATATGCTGGACCAAGCCACTGCCCTCGACCATGCAACCGGCGGGGAGTATATCGGCAATATGTTCTTTGGTCCTGAAGCTTTTGTTGGGGCTATGCGCCTTGCTCCTGAGATTGAACAGTCCCGTGACTGGGAGCGTAAGCGTGATGTGTATCATGTTACCTCTCGTTATGGCCTGGGTCTGTATCGTCCTGAGAGTCTGGTGACCGTACTGACTGCTGCGTAAGTTTAATAGCTCCGCAAGCATTGATGGTGATGCAACTGACTTGTAATCAGTAGAGCTGGGTTCGATTCCTGGGCGGAGCCCCACTTTATAAAGAAGGAGAATATAATGGTGACAACTATTAATGGTGTAGAACGCTACGCTCAGAATTTCACCGACACTACAGATCCTGGCAATGATAATGTCTATGATCGCGGTGCGGTAGTAAATGCAGATCTTCCTGCTACAGGAGCTGCTACTGTTGAGTATCACTTTGTGGCTCCCTATGATGGAGTTCTCAAGTTTGCTTATGTGGCTGCGGATGTAACGTCTGACGCTACTGCTACTTATACTGTAGATATTGATAACGTTACTAAGTCTGCTGCTATGGTGAATGCAGTAGTGTTTGGTGCTGATCCTGTACTTACCGCTGGTACTCGTGCTGCGCTGACCCTCTCTACTACAGAAGCTGATCTCGCAGTATCGGAAGGCGACGTGATTAAGGTTACGGTAGCCGGTGGTACTGGTGCTGGGGATGCCACTGTTCAAATGGCGTTTGCTTGGTCGTAATTTAAACAAGAGGGGGAGTGAGATATCTCCCCCTCCTTTAAGGATTTATTATGGCTAATATCGAACATAAGAATATCCCAGATCCTAATATACACGAGCCTAAAGGTATTTCCTCAGCAACAGCAGGAGAGATCTATGTAGCTGATGGTGCTGGGTCTGGTGACTGGATTGTACCTGAACCTCGTAACATTGAGCTAGCATCTGCTGGAGATGTCTACGTAGCCGATGGAAATGGTTCTGGAAAGTGGCGATCTAATCATTATTTTATCGAACTCTATTTGGATCAGTTGTCTACTCTCACGAGAAATATCACAACAATTAATACTGATTTAGATTTTGAGTTGGATTATATTTCTGATCTAGCAAACAATTTTGCATATGACAACATCACACATGAGATCACCTATACAGGCGATATCCCTATTGTGATTAAGTTTGAATACAATATCGCTATTCAAAGAACAGACACTGGTGGATCTCCAGAACTCACATTCTTTGTTAGTAGAGACGGAGGGACTGGTTACGAAAAGCTGACCAAATCTATCACAGCGAGTCAGTTTACAGGGACTGATGTTACGCATCTCGGCAATTCATTTCTTTGTGAGATACAAACTGGCTGTAAATTGAAGATGGGTGTACGAGCGGATGCCGCTCTGAATACTGCGGTTCGTAATATTGTAATCCATATCAACACAACACTCTCGCGTGGTGCTTAATATGGCGAAACTGACATTACTACAAATTGTTCAAAGGGTTCTATCTGCTATTGATTCAGATAATGTTTCTTCTATTGATGAAACTCCAGAATCAGAGCAGATAGTACATTTGATTAATACTATCTACTCTGAGATACTTGATGATATTCCTTGGTATCATCGCAGGGAGTTGGGAAAACTAGAGGTTACTCCTGATCCCCATATCATGAAGATACCTAACGGTAAAGATCATATTCTAGATCTCAATATTTGGTATAACGGAAAACAGATTCAGTATATCGAACCAGCGGATATGGTATATAAGTTCTCTCGGCGGGATAAAACACTTTCAAACGTAACAGATGGCGGTGTGTTTAATGATAGAGATCCTATCTACTGGACCTCTTACGATGATGAGCATATTGTTTTTGATGCGGCTGACGGGACTTTGGTAGAAGACTTGTCCCAAGTTCTGTTCAGTTATATACCATCTTCTCAATTATCGCAAGATACAGATGTACCAGATCTTCCGGATCGGTTGAGTTCAGTTCTCCTGTGGGGGGTTCTTGAAGAAGCCTTTCGTACTCTCAAAGGAGATGAGGTAGCTGCCCGGTCCTACCAAGGGAAGTATTTGAAAGCAAAAGCTAAGGCAAAACGATGGGCGCGTAATCTTAACAAAAAAGAAACAACGCATGGGGTTTCGTATGGTCGTAAACAAGTACGCCATATCAATGAAATCTCCAGCCATAATATTATTGAGGGATCATAATGGAAGAAAAAGAAATCCAATATCCTATCTATCATACCGTACCAAACGGGTATCGAGTTCAAACTAGCGCAGGGGCGTATCTCCCTGGTATCTACACAAAATTTACTGTAGCAGAGCAAGCATATAATAAACATCTTGGAAAGACTAAGCAAGCGGCTCTTAAGCGCAAAGCAAGAAAGAGTTAAACTATGGGTGAGCAGAGAAAATCAGTAACATACTTTGCATTCAACGGTGGACTTAATACAAACTCAAGTTTGTTGAGTGTTCCTCCAGAGGATGCTACTGATATCTCCAATATAGTTCTGGAATCTGATGGCTCTATCCGCAGGAGACGTGGTATAGAGCCTATTCCAGCCAAATTTAATTCCGAATACTTTGTGGCTACTGATGTTGAATCTCCTTCTGGAGATTCGTGGTTGTATCCCGTAGTCTCTTCTCATATTTTTAAAATTACTCTCAGCGACGGAACTCGCCAGCAATGTGTAGCGGTAGTCTGTAAAGATGAGATTAGAATAAATGTGTTCGATAACGCACAGAACATCGGAAGTTTTGATGATCCTTTGTCAACTTATTATTTAAAAATCCCGGATGTTCTGGAGAAAGCTTATTATCACCCCACGAAGATTATAGATAATAGTGGGAGACTTTATATTATTAATCAGTATATACCTCTTATCGAAATTAATTATAATGAAGAGGATGATACTTGGGAAGCAGAAACTCTTTCTATATTTGAGAGAAATCTTACGGATAATCCAAACATAGATTCTTATGTAACTTATGGTGATAAAACTTGGAAGTGTATTAAGACACACGATCCTAGTGATAATACTATTCCTGGTGAATCTGAGTCTTGGGAATCTTATTGGGAACTGGTCGGATCAAAAAACACATCCTACGATGCTTGGGCATCTGTACCAGAATATTCTATAGTAAAGATTACGGAGAGCGAGACTTATACAGACCCAGAAACTAGGCAGGAATACGAAAGAGATGTCACCACTTTATATAAATGCAAAGTTACACATCTCAGCTCCCAGAATAATAAACCGCCTAATTCAACATACTGGGAGGTTGGTCCTGGCATCTCCGTTCACTGGTTCTCGATTGGACTCAGAGATACCCCAGAGTGGGAACCTGGAGTAAATTATAGTGGATTCGGAGCTACATATACCTCTAATGTTCAAGAAGTTTCTTGGGCTGGAAGTGAGTTTAATCCTGGGTTCAAAGCCGGATGTTTTAGTATAGGCAGGCTGTGGCTTGCGAACCATCTTGGCAGCAGAAATGTAATTTACTTTTCAAGGGTAGCTAAAGAGCCCAAAGAATATCAGTATATGTTTCAGTTTGCTGATCCGTACAATAAAGAAGATTCTGATCTAGTTGCTACCGATGGTGGTAGGATAGAGATCACAGGGGCAGGAGAGATTGTACAACTTCAGCCCTTTAGAGGCGGTGTTCTGGCCTTAGCTGACAACGGAGTTTGGTACATCTCTGGGGACGTTGGTTCATCTTTTACAGCTACTAACTATAGTATCGAAAAGATATCTGACGAAGGTTTGGTTGGATCTGCTGCTGTCACAGATGTGGAAGAATCTGTAGTGTATGCTGCCCGTAATGACATCTATGTTGTATCAGTTGGTCAAATATCAGGACTACCAGAAGTAAAGCCAATCTCAACTAAGATCTCGGATCTGTGGAGAGGGATTGGTGAAACCAATAAGGCAGCTTCTTTGTTCCTGTATGACACAGGTTCTAGGAAATTATATATTTATACAAATATTGATACTGCTCCAGAAGTTCAGTCTAATATCTACACAGATGGTGCCGGACTATTCACCAGTATGTTAATACTGGATATCCAGTTAGGAGCGTGGTATAAATTTGACATTGATCCTGGGGATCTTTCCGCAGGAACCTTAGGAGATTATCCTCAAGTTATAGGAGGTATTCCATATTCAATCACAGAATATAGTACCGATGCTGTAGTAGCTGGAGAAGACGATATTATCGCTACTATCATGGGCATTGAGAGGGATGTTGTTATCAATAGGAACAATCTTGGTACAACACTCGATACACACTTCGTAGTGATCGGCATGGAAGTTGGTGGGAAATTTAACTTCTGCTTTGGATATCTAGAGGGCAATACATTCAAAGACTTTGAAATGAATTCTGGCATCTTTACAGATACAGAGAGATCTTACGAATCTTTTATAGAAACCGCCCCTATGGTGTTCAATGATGTTGCCCATAAAAAACAAGCACCCTATTTGTACACAGTATTTCGTAGGGTGGAAACTGGAGTAGATCCAGAGACTGACTTGTTTATAAATCCAGGTTCTTGTTATTACCGAGTTCTTTGGGATTGGGCAACTTCGACAAACGCATCTAAGTATGGATCTGCATATCAGGCATATAAACCCAGGCTCATCGGTACTGAATTTCTAGATGGTAGAGATACTGGGTATGCTACAGTCAGATCTAAACATAGAATCAGAGGTCGTGGAGATACCTTCCAAATTAGATTTGAATCTGAAGAGGACAAGGATTTCCATCTGTTGGGATTCCAAGCTGATATCTACGTTACCCCAAAGGTATAATATGCAAGTTAAAACTTTTGAACAGAATATATATTTGGATGGAGAGGTAATCTCGAAACTAACATTTAAATTCTGGCCGGAACTTCTAGAGAACGTAATGGAACTGCATCAAGAAGTATACCACTGGAGCCCTGCTGCTTTCAAAGAAATGTTGAAAGTTTGGGAAGATATTAAATCTAATCTAAAGGAGCAAGGAATAGAGAAGATTGTGTCTGCTTGCCCAGCATGGAACTACGATGAGACTACTCTCAAGTATTGGAAGAGGTTGGGAGGAACAGAACCACTAAAGTGTTTAGCACTCTCAAAAGAAGTTTGGTATACAGAATTTATTTTGTAAAGGATTTATTATGGCTACAGGAATAGCTATAGCTGGTCTAGTTGTAGCTGCTATTGGTACTGGGGCTAGTATTATTAATGCCCAAGAACAGAAGCAAGAAGCCAAGAAGCAGAGACGAGCGCAAGAACAGCAAGCAGAATTGCAGCGAAGATTGCAAGAGAACAGAGCTAGACGAGAGGCCCGTATTCGTAGAGCACAGCAGACAGCTCAGCAAGGTGCTTCTGGTGCTGCTACAAGTATGGTTGCTGGTTCTGATATTGGTATCGAAACTAGCTTACAAACTAATCTTGATATCTCTGAACAACAAGGACAGCTCCAAAGCGAGCAGTTTGAATCAATGATGAATCAGCAGATTTCACAAGCTAATGCACAGATTGGGCAAGCAGTAGGTTCGTTTGCTGCTCAAGCTCTCGCGCCTACAGGTGCTGGTACGGGAGCAACTAATATTGAAACCGCATTTGGTGTAGGGAGGGCTGGCTAATGGCAGAGCGTGGTAAGTTTAGAGTGAACACACAAGCTCCGCTTGATGTGCAAGCCCAGCCTGTCAGGATGGCTCCTGTTAGTAGGACTATCTCTCCTATTGAAGCTGCTGCTTCTCAGATTGGACCTGCTATTGGGAGGATTCCTATTCCCGAGCCGACAGAGGTCGAAGAGGGTGGGAGCAGGGCTGTTGCTTTGTGGGAGAATATCGTTCAATCAACAACACAAGAACTTGACGAAGCTTTTGAGGCAGGGGCTTATAGTCCCCGAGAGTGGGAAGATGCTCGGGCTAGTGCTAGATCTACTGCACTCCGAGCTATCAATGAGTATGGGTTTACTAAAGAAGAGCGTACTGAACTTTCAAACCTTATGTCCGCAGATTTTGGTGGAGAAGGGAGGCTCCGTAGAAGTCGTGTTGAAAGAGAATCCCTCGAAGGTGGAGCATCCCTCTTAAAGATTGACGGTACTCCTATAGGGGGTGGGATAGACTTTAGTAAAGAAGAACTGGTAGCTGCCCAGTTTTCTAAGATGTATGAGCAGTTTGGAGCAGCAGCCTTCGGCCCTTTGATGAAGTTGTCAGAGGGAACAGCCACTCCAGAGGATCTTGATAAACTCTTTGAAATGCAACAGAGAACAAGAGCTTTTGATTCTATGACAGCACAAAACGAGGAATTGAAAGCTATAGTTGCTGGCGCAGAGAATGAGCAAACTCTAGTATCCCAAGCAGCGAACAAGAAACTTCCCCAAGTTCGCAGTCAGATCCAACAGAGCGTTGGTTTTAGACTGAGAGAGCTTGTTAATAGTGTACCTGCTGGGGAGCTTACTCCAGAGGCAGTTAAAGCTGCGGCTGAAGAAACTATTAATAGTATTCTGTTCTCTGATAACCTGACTGCCTTCGGAAGCTCCCTTGGTGCTGAGCAGTGGGATAACTTTATTATCAAGACTAAACAAGCCCTTATGCAACAGGCTCAAACTCTTATCACTGCGAATGATACTCTAGCTAACCTGCAATATAGTAGTGATGTAAAAGCCAAGACCCTCGATCTTATCACACAAGCAGTTGATATGGGATTGGCTAATCAGAGTCCCGAAGCTTTCCATACGCTGAGAAATGCCGGTAAGCTTAACAGCATTGCCCAAGCGTTTCATGTTGGAATGCTGGCTAATGTATCAAATGAAAGTCTACCAGGATTTCTACTGTATAATATGAGTAGGACAGAGCAGCAAAATACTTATGAATCTAATCTCCGGCTTATGGATACTGTTCAAGAAACTGATGAACTAGAAACCCATGTGTTCAATAACCTGGATGTTTTAGCTGGGAACATTAAGAATGTATTCCCGTCCTCAACAACTAATCCAGAACTAGAACCAGTTCGAGCTCAGTATGCTTTGGAAGATCTCTATAAGTATATCACAAGCCCTGGAGTCAAGCGGTATATAGAGAATCAATCAGTTGAACCTGAATATCGCTCTGGTCTTGTAGATAAACTGATGAGCCTAGAGAACCAACTTACAACAAGATCGAACCTGTCTTCTTCTCAAATTGAATTTCTACGAGATGAATACAAGGTTGGAGATGGTACTTGGGAAACATTGAGACAGTCTGCTGAACTCAATTCACAGGAATAATTTAATGGCAGATAATAGAATTAATACCAGAGACAGATTGCGCTCCGTTGGGCGCACTGATATTCTAGGGAAGCTAGATGAGCTAGATGCTATTATAGAAGAAGTGTCTGCAATGCCAGCCAGATACCATAAGGAGAGTTCTGCTGGTCGAGCTGCGTATAATCTCACAGCTTATCAGACTGGTAAAGAAGCTGAAAGAAAGGCCATGACCGAAGGTGTGATGGCTGAAGATATGATCGAACAGCTTTGGAGAAAGCGTCAGGAAACTCTCAGATACACTGGTGGTAATCCTCTCAAATCAAAAGAGCTATCTGCTTTAGATACGGCTAAATTGGAGGGAACAGCTAGAAGTAAGATTGAGCAGATGCTGCAAGAAGATCGCTCTGTCTTTTTGCCGGGTGAAGAAGGACAGCCGCAGGTAAGGCTGGCTGAAGATCTGAAAAGTTTGCAAAGAGCTTTCCAAAGAGCTGAAGCTACAGGTCAAGCCTTCTCTGAAATCTGGCTTGAGAACGTAGATCTATCCCAAATGAGTCAAGCTGGTAGATTGTCTACACTTAGACATGCCAGAAAAATAGAGCTTAGTGTCGAGGGTTTAAATCAAAATAAGGTACAGGAAATTCTAGATGAAGAGTTTCCCTTACCGCAGGAATTGAATCCTGAGAACCCGAACTATGATCCGCAGCTTGCTCAGCTATTTGCTATGGCTCCTGCTGACTTTGAATTAGGATGGAAAGCATTAGAGAAAGGGAAATCTCCTGTCTACTTCGACAGCGAAGTTCCTCTTATGCTGGAGCAGATTAATAATGTAGCTGCGATTACACCAGAGCAGGAGCAGGAACCTCTTTCAAAAGAATCTTTGGCTATGCTTGGGAGTATGGCCCTGGGTATGACCGGTCCAGGAGCTTTGGTTGATGTGGTTTCTGGTATAGCTGGCAGAGATCTGATCTACGAATCATTATCTGGGGAGGAGATGAAGCTGGCTTGGTGGGAGCGGGGTCTCTATGCTATCCCTCTAATCGGAAAATCAATATCGGGTATCCGCAGAGCGGGTAAGCTGGCTCAAGAGGGCAGCTTAACTGCTAGAACTTCTGGTGAATTAGTAAGAACTCTAGGAAAAGAAGTAGCTAAAGATTTCTTTGTGGGCGATACGAAGAGAGTTATCAATGCTGTTAAGGCTCTCAAGAAAGCTGGACCAGTAGGGAAGATTGATGATATTCTCAGAGATATTGATACTGGTATTATCCATGTACCTGCTGATGAACAGGCACTGGCTACTATTCTAAGAACTGTCAACGATAATCCTAATGCTTTTGATAATCTGGGTCAGGAAGCGTATCAGATAGTAGACACAGGGATCAAACAGATTGCCAAACTTGCTAATACCACTGGTGATGTAAAAGCGAAACAGTATATTAATGCTCTAGTAGTCGATGCTCTTGGAAAACAAGGAACAGCTAAAACTAAAGCTGCTCTGAAAGCCCTTGGTAGCACAGGGGATACAAAGGCTGATTATCTCTTGGCCAATACAATCCTGCGAGATGCTAGATCTGCTCAAGATCCCAGACTGTCACACATTGAGTTTGGTAAAACTCTTGAGTACATGAAGGATCAGACTCAAGCTCGCAAGGATTGGTACGAAACTATGATGGCAGCTCAAGCTAAGAAGAAAGCTGAGAGAGCCCAGATCGTACAGAAAGAATCCGATAAAGCAGAGAGAATCAAACAGGCTAAAGAAGCGGATCTCTTTGAAGAATCTACTACCAAGGATGTAACTGCACCAAATAAAGGTGGTAAGTCTATCACAGTAGAAGAGGCAGCAACTGAAGGTGCGCCGACCACCGTATCTCCTGGTGCTAGGATGAAGACTGCCGATGGTGGAGATGCAGTAATTGAATCTGTTGATACTGTGGCTGACCAAACGGTGTTGCGTCTAAGTAATGGTGAAACAATAAATCTTTCTGTCAAGAAAGAAGTTGACAAAGTAGAAGAAGGTCTTTCAACTGCAACTGGTAAACCACAGGTTATTAACACTAAGTCTACTAATCTTGTTGATCTGATTGACGAGATGGAGATGAAGGTGTATAAGCCTGGGAAATCTGATAGGATTAATCTCAGATTTGCTGGTAGGCCAGATGGGAACGCAGCTAAACTTCTAAAACAAGCTGGCTTTGTGTGGTCAAAGAAGATGTCTGGCGATGGATTCTCCCAGTGGTTTGCTAAGAAAGAAGCAGCCGAGGTTATTGATAATTCCCTCGGGCATTTGGTTCAATCTAAGAATAAGAGACTGACTATTGAAGATGCCTTCGGTATCTCACCGGAGGAATTAGATCTCACTGTCGCTTATATCAGAGAACTGAATGATGATTTCCTAACTATTGCTCAAAACTTTTCTTCAAAGACTAGCGATGGTGACACGATGGCAGCCATTTGGTCTGCCAAGAATATGAGTGGTATTGACATTGAAGAGGCTAATGATATTCTCAGAGATCTCGGGTATCCATATACCATTCAAGATCTTGAGATGAAGGTAAAGCCGCAGAATAAACCCGCACCTCCTAAAACTATTAGAAGAACAAAAGAAACTAAATCTAAACTGGAGATAATTGACCAAGCAATAGCTGAGTCAGATGATCCTGAAGTTAT
>Ga0194137_10001076_pt1 | contig 17193 bp, 15 predicted proteins | sample TARM_MetaG_T3_14_FD_134025 | JGI IMG/M metagenome (GOLD analysis project Ga0194137, IMG submission 134025) | Freshwater microbial communities from Pennsylvania, USA, analyzing microbe dynamics in response to fracking - TARM_MetaG_T3_14 (version 2) | ecosystem: Environmental > Aquatic >... | reverse complement strand
GTGCATAGAATTCGCCGGTCATGAAGGTGAGGAATTCCATGATGCGGCCCTGCTCCACCCTTGCCCATTTGCTGTGCGTACCGGGCAGCAGGTACCAGCCGCCCTTGTCCGCGGCATCGCCGCCGCTCAGGGACAGCGCGCCCAGCAGCTGCGCCTCTTCGCCGCGCATCACGTCCGGGATTCCGTTGGGGTCGATGTACTTGTAGCCCGGCGCCACGCGGCAGCGCACGCCGTCGATGCCGGTTTCGATCGGCATCAGGTTGTCATGCAGGGCGGTCAGCGGCCGGTCCACGCTCAGGTACGGCGCCTCGCGCCAGCCGTTGCGGCTGCCCACCATGCCCGACATCACGATATCGGACCGCTGCAGGCCCAGCGTTCGCAGCAGCTCCCGAAGCGAACCGGCGAAATCGCCGTTGACGTTTAGGATGCCGGCATCGTCGTCATGCTGCCGCAGCAGCTCGCCGCGCCCATCGAGAACATAGCTCCTGCGGTTGCTGGTGCCCCAGTCGATGCCGAGCAAGGTCGTGTCTTGTGCTGTCATGAATGGATCTTCCATCGGGGATGCATCGTCGTTGTCATTGTGATTGTCATCGCATGAAGCCACGCCTGCGAATCACGCCCAGCCGCCGTCGACAATATACTCCTGCGCCGTGCACATGGCGGCGTCATCGGAGGCGAGAAACAGCACCATCCTTGCGACATGCCAGGGCATGACCCTGCCCTTGAGGCACTGGTTCTCGTCGATCGCCTTTTCCCCCGCTTCATCGACCCACATGGTCAGCTGGCGTTCCGTCATGACCCAGCCCGGCGTGACGGTATTGACCCGGATGTTGTAGGGGCCGAGATCGCGGGCGAGGCCGCGCGTCAGTCCGCTGACAGCGGCCTTGGTCGTGGTATAGACGGGATAGCCGCCGTTGGCGATGTGCCAGCTGGTGGACCCGAGATTGATGATGGCGCCGCCGCCGCGCCGCTTCATGCCTTCGATGACCGCCTGGCAGGTGAAGAACATCGGCCGCTGGTTGATGGCGATGCGATCGTTCCAGTAGTCGAGCGTGACTTCCTCGGGCTTGTGGCGCTGGTCGTTGCCGGCATTGTTGACCAGCACGTCGAAGTCGCCGATATCGGCAGCGACCGTGCGCATGATTTCCTGCAAGGCCGGAATGTCCCTGATGTCGCATTCGCGAAACACCGGCTTTTCATGGCCGGCCACGGCGAGCTTTTCGCACAGGGCCAGGCTGGCGTCGACCGCGATATCGACGAAGGCCACCTTCGCGCCCTGTTCCGCAAAGGCGGTGACGATGCTTTCGCCGATGCCGGACCCGCCTCCCGTAATGAATACCCGCTTGCCCTTGAGGCTGCCGAAGCGCGCCAGCTCAGCTTGTGCTGCCATGATTTTCTCCTGAACTTTCGAATCGATGACTAATCAATATTGATGCTAAGTCGAAACCCTTCCCTCGCAGTTCACAAATCACCCTGATCATCCGTTTTCACTCAATGTCCCCTACGAGAGCTCTATGACCATGGAGAAACCCAAACGTCGCAGCCGCGCCTGGTTCGAGAAGCAGGACCGCGATGGATTCGTGCATCGAAGCTGGACATCGAAAGCCGGCCATCCTCCTGATGAGTTCGACGGGCGTCCCGTCATCGGCATCTGCAATACCTGGTCGGAATTGACGCCCTGCAACAGCCACTTCCGCGAACTCGCCGAGTTCGTCAAGCGGGGTGTACTTGAGGCAGGAGGATTCCCGCTGGAGTTCCCCGTCATGTCGCTCGGGGAAACCCAACTCCGGCCCACGGCCATGCTGTTCCGCAATCTTGCCAGCATGGATGTCGAGGAATCGATACGCGGCAATCCGATCGACGGCGTGGTGCTGCTGATGGGCTGCGACAAGACCACCCCGGCGCTGATGATGGGCGCCGCAAGCTGCGGCCTGCCGACGATAGGCGTTTCTGGCGGCCCCATGCTCAACGGCAAGTTCCGCGGCAAGGACATCGGCTCGGGCACCGGCGTCTGGATGATGTCGGAAATGGTGCGCGGCGGCCAGATGACGCAGGAAGAGTTCGTCGAAGCCGAAGGCTGCATGAACCGCTCTTCCGGCACCTGCATGACCATGGGCACCGCTTCCACGATGGCAAGCATGATCGAAGCGCTCGGCATGTCGCTGCCCGGCAATGCGGCCATACCGGCGCCGGATACCCGGCGCAACAGGCTTGCCCAGCTGAGCGGGCGGCGCATCGTGCAGATGGTCGAGGAAGACCTGACCATGGACAAGATCATGACGCGCGAAGCCTTCGAGAACGCGATCCGCGTCAATGCCGCCATCGGCGGCTCCACCAATGCAGTGATCCACCTGCTGGCGATGGCGGGCCGCATGGGCATCGAGCTCACGCTGGAGGATTGGGACAAGCTCGGCAGCCACCTGCCCTGCCTGGTCAATCTGCAGCCCTCGGGCCACTACCTGATGGAAGACTTCTACTATGCCGGCGGCGTGCCGGCGGTCATGCGCGAGATACAGCATCTGCTGCACCTCGATGCGCCGACGGTCAACGGCAGGACCATCGGCGACAACATCAAGGATGCGCCCTGCTACAACCGCGACGTCATCAAGACCATAGACGAGCCGTTCAAGGAAGCCGCCGGAATCGCGGTGCTAAAGGGCAATCTCGCACCCGACGGCGCCGTCATCAAGCCGTCGGCCGCATCGCCCCAGCTGCTCAAGCATCGCGGGCGCGCAGTGGTGTTCGAATCGATCGAAGACCTGCATGCGCGGCTCGACGATCCGAATCTGGACATCGACGAGAGCTGCGTGATGGTGCTCAAGAACTGCGGCCCCTGCGGTTATCCCGGCATGGCCGAGGTGGGCAACATGCCGCTGCCCAGCAAGGTCCTGATGAAAGGCATCAGCGACATGGTGCGCATTTCCGATGCGCGCATGAGCGGTACTGCCTACGGCACCGTGGTGCTGCACACCTCGCCCGAAGCTGCCGTCGGCGGTCCGCTTGCGCTGGTGCGCACCGGCGACATGATTCAGCTCGACGTGGGAGAGCGCAGCCTGCACCTCGAAGTCAGTGATGAGGAACTTGCGCGGCGCCGCGCCGAATGGACGCCGCCGGAGCGTCCAACGAGAGGCTACGCGAAGCTGTATGTCGATCATGTGCAGCAGGCTCATCTCGGCGCCGACCTCGATTTCCTGGTCGGCCGCAGCGGCGCGCCGGTGCCGCGCGAATCGCATTGATCAAGCCAGACAACAACAGACAAGGACAGGAGGCGCAAATGAAGACGCCCGAATGCATATGGGAGGCCCGTGCGCTGCTTGGCGAGGGGCCGCTGTGGTCGGTCAGGGAGCAGGCGCTGTACTGGGTGGACATTCTCAATCACCGTCTGCACCGCTACTCGCTCAGCGATGGAACGCGTACCTGGCAGTTCGAGGAAGAAATCTCGGCCATCGCCGAGCGTGCCGATGCCGACGGCCTGGTGATTACCCGCAGGCATGGCTTCGCCTTTTTCAATCCGCCAAGCGAGGAACTGACGCCGGTGGCCAGCGTCGAGGCGGATCTGCCCGGCAACCGCTTCAACGACGGCAAATGCGACCGCGCCGGCCGCTTCTGGGCAGGCACCATGGATTTCGACGTCGGCAAGCCGACCGGCTCGCTTTACCGCCTCACCGCCGGCGGCGAGTGCAAGCGCATGGATACCGGCTATCTGGTGACCAACGGTCCCGCCTGGTCGTCCGACTATAAAACGCTCTATCACAACGACAGCGCCCAAGGCCATGTCTACGCGTTCGACTATGACCTCGAACGCGGCGAGATTTCGAACAAGCGGCTGTTTCTGCAGTTCAGCAAGGAAGACGGCTCGCCGGACGGCATGACGACCGATGCGGAGGGCGGGCTCTGGATCGCGCACTGGGGGGCCGGCAGGGTCACCCGGCACGACGCGCAGGGCAAGGAGCTGCAGCGCATCGACCTGCCCTGCAGCCAGATCACCAGCTGCGCATTCGGCGGTCCGTCGCTGCGCACCCTGTTCATCACCAGTGCCAGCGTCGGACTGTCGCCGCAGCAACTGGAACAAGAGCCGCTGGCCGGCGGTCTATTTGCGCTCGATCTCGACATTGCCGGGGTCCCTGCCAATCCATTTCGCGGATGATGCCTGCTGCCATGAAAACCGACACCCCGACGCTGGAATCCGATCGACAACGCCTCAAGCTCGCCCCGGAATACGGCGGCAGCGTGATCGCCTGGGACTGGAAGCTGGGCGAGCAATGGTCGCCGCTGTTCCGGCCCTGGAACGGCGAGTCCGAGGACCGCTATACGCTGTCCTGCTTTCCGCTGGTGCCGTGGTCGAACCGGATCACCGGCGGCGGCTTCGAGCATGAAGGCGTGTTCCATCCGATACGCCTGAACCGCACCGGCGAGAGTTATCCGATACACGGCGACGGCTGGCTGCAGGCCTGGCAGGTGAGCGAGCAGGCGGATGACAGGATCAAGCTCATGCTCGAATCGGACAAGTTCGACGCCAATCCTTACCACTACCGCAGCACCCAGACCTTTCTGCTGCTGCCTGACGGTTTGCAGATCGATCTGACGGTCACCCACCTCGGCCAGGGCACGCTGCCCTACGGGCTGGGCCTGCATCCGTATTTCATGCGCAATGCCCAGACGCGCTTCATGGCCAAGGCCGAAGGCGTCTGGCTATCCGGCGACGATCCCATCCCGGTCGAGCATGCGACGAGCTTTCCTGAAACCTGGGACTACAACACCCCGGCGCCGCTGGAAGGACCGATGATCGACAACTGCTTCAGCGGCTGGAACGGCAAGGCGGTCATCGAATATCCTGACCGTGCGCTGACCCTGACCATGATCATGCCCGACTGCAACGGCTACAGCCTGATGTACCGGCCGCCGGGTTACGACTTTTTCTGCTTTGAACCGATCACCCATCCGATCGACGCCTTCCACATGCCGGACCAGCCCGGCCTCGCCATGCTCGGACATGGCGACAGCCTGGCGCTGCGCGCCAAGTTCCTGGTCAGCGGCTCAAGCGCCGGCTAAGCGGCGGGTATTCAGTCCGGGATAGCCGCTCATCGTCAGCACGGCGCTGCGGCCGTCGGACTGGAGCCGCGCATGGCTGCCGACGGCAAGCGTGGCCTTGTCGCGGATATGGCCGAAAGGCAGGCCGGTGAGGATAGGCAGATGCAGCGTGGTGCGAAGGTAGGCCAGCATCGCATCGAAATCGTAGCCGTTGTCGTAGTCATACAGCCGGTAGGCGGAAAAATCGCCTAGCACGATGGCTTTCTGGTCCAGCAGGCCGGCATGCGCCAGCTGCAGCAGCATGCGCTCGACCCGGTAGGGATGTTCATTCACGTCCTCGATGAAGAGGATGCCGCCCTTGATATGCGGCAGGTACGGCGTTCCCACCAGGTGCGTCAGCATGGTGAGATTGCCGCCCCAGAGGATGCCTGAGACATCCACCTCGGGCTGTGCGGCGTGTGCGGCATGTTCGGCGGTCGCCAGCGCAATCGCATGCGACGGCGACGATATGCATTCCCAGAAATTGCCGAGGGTGTAGCCGCTGGCCTCTTCCCGTGAAAAATCATCGCAGATCATCGGCCCGGCGAAGCTGATGGTGCCGTCATGGGCGAGCATGGCCATCTGCAGCGCGGTGAAGTCGCTGTGGCCGACGAACAGCTTGCCGCTCGCGGACAGTGCACCGAGATCAAGCCTTGGCAGCAGGCGGGACAGTCCGTAGCCGCCGCGCAGCGCGAACACGATGTCGATGTCGGGATCCGCCGCAGCCCGATGCAGCTGCGCGATGCGCGCGTCGTCGGTGCCGCCGAAACGCTGGAACTTCGCTTGTGCGTCATAGAAATTCCTGACCTCGCAGCCCTGCTCCTCCAGCCTCGCGGTCGCCCGCCCGACGGCCAGAGGATCGGCCGCATAACCGCTCGCCGCAACGATGGCGACCGTCGTGCCGGACAGCTGTGCTTCTTTCCCCATGCTTCCCTGATGTCGTGTGTTGTTGATCTTCGATCGCGCCCGCTCGGTCGCCCTACGCTCCGCTGGCCGCGGTGATCAGTTCCCGCCGGCAATGCGCGGCAATCAGATTCGCGATCGACACTTCAAGCTGCGGCGGAATGTCATGGCCCATGCCTTCGATCTCGTGCAGGAGCGCATGCGGAATCCAGCGTGCGCTGTCGCGTCCGCAGGCGACCGGCACCAGCGGATCTTCGGTACCGTGGATGATCAGGGCAGGCGAACGGATGGTGCGCAGCTGCGCTACCAGGTCGCCAGTCGATGCCACCGCCATCATCTGGCGCGAGGTGCCGCTGATGCTGGGATTGCGGCGCACGCTCTGCATGATGCGCCGGCGCAGCACCGCTTCCGGCGTCGGATAGGCAGAGCCGCCCAGTACCTGGAACAGGCGAATGTAATAGTCGACGACGCTCTCGAAGTCGCGCGGATTGGACGGGGTCGACAGCATCGCGGTGCTTGCCTCCAGGGTCGGCCCCGGCAGGCCCGGCCGTCCGCTGGTCGACATGATGGAGGTCATCGTCAGCGTGCGTTCGGGATAGCGCGCCGCAATGATCTGCGCAATCATGCCTCCCATCGACGCCCCGACAATGTGCGCCTGCCTGATATCGAGCGCATTCATCAGGCCTATCGTGTCGCGCGCCATGTCGTACAGCGTATAAGTGCTGAACATGGGCATGCGGAACAGGGGTTTGAACATGGCAAGATGCGGATGCGTCTTGCCGAAATGATTCATCCTGGAAGACAGTCCGCTGTCGCGATTGTCGAATCGCACCACGCGAAAGCCTTGCTTGACCAGCGTCTGGCAGAACTGTTCCGACCAGGAAATCAGTTGCAGGCCGAGGCCCGAAATCAGGACGACCGCTTCGCCTTCGGGATTGCCCTGCACATCATAGGCCAGCTGGATGCCGTTGGTTTCAATTACAGGCAATGGGACCTCCCCTTTGCAGTGACAGTGTTTTCATTGTTGAACCCGGATTACGACATGGCGGCGACATGGCGCCCGGCATTGCCGGTATCGGTATGTTTTCGGCCATGCTGCATTGTTCCCATGTCAATCACCATGGCAGCAAGCGGCGTGCCCGAGCGACGCGGGCTTCGCAACGCCATTGGCAAGCCGCTCAATGTAATTCCGGCGCTACCCGGCGGCAAAATCTGCTCGCACCGCAGCAAAACATGTAATTAACTCGAAGAAACATATGCACCGATACACACTGTCAGGTGCCGAGGCTCCACTCTACACGAGCGGACATGGGCCTGCAGCATGAGTATCAGGCAAGCGGCGCATCGCTTCCGGACAGTTCCGGCGGCAGCGGACTGACCCCGAGTTTGCGCTGCAGCGCGCGGCGGCGCTCGGCGAAGAAGCTGCGCAGCAATGTGCCGCACTCTTCGGCCAGGACGCCGCCCTTGACTTCGGTGTGGTGATTCAGCCGCTCCTGCGCAAACAGGTCGACGATGGAACCGCAGGCGCCGGTCTTGGGGTCGTGGGCGCCATAGACTACCCGCGCCAGCCTGGCGTGCATCATCGCGCCGGAACACATGGCGCAGGGCTCCAGCGTCACGAACAGCTCGCAGCCGGGAAGGCGGTAATTGCCCAGGATGCCGGCCGCGGCGCGCAGGGCCATGATTTCCGCATGCGCGGTCGGGTCATGCGTGCCGATGGGCTGGTTGAAGCCGGTAGCGATCACTTCGCCATCCTTCACCACCACCGCGCCGACCGGCACTTCCCCGAGCGCCCAGGCATTGTGCGCCTGGGAGATCGCCTGCCGCATGAAGACTGCGTCGTCCATCGCCGCCTCAGTCCGCCGTGATCTCGGCCCAGCAGTTGGGCGTTTCGTGCAGCACCAGCTTCTGCAGGCGCAGCCCTGTGCCATAGCGGTCGTGAAATACGCTCTTGAGGATGTCGAAAGCGGTCCGCGCCAGGTTCTCCACCGTGGGAATGCGGTCGATCACGACGGTCTTGTGGTTGGGCAGGCTGGCCAGGAATTCCAGCACGGCGGTATCCTTTTCATAGGCGAGAAAGGCATGGTCCCAGACATCGACCAGGTGCTGCTTCGCCAGCGTCTTGACGTCGGAGAAGTCCATGATCATGCCGTTGTCGGAGCTGCCCTCCTCTTCGACGACGGCACCGACGAGAGTGATTTCCAGCGTATAGCGGTGGCCGTGCAGATTGCGGCACTGGCTCTTGTGATCGGGGATGCGGTGGCCCGCATCGAATTCGAGTTTTCTTGTAATCGTCAGCATCGGGATAATCAGGGTATTTGCAGTAGCTTGTGCGTCTGGATGCTCAGCTTCCAGCGCGGATTCTGTTTGCAGGTCTCGATGGCCAGCTTCGTATTGCGGGCAGCGTCGGGGCCGTCCATCGGTTGCAGGTAAAAATGCTCGAAATCGAGGCTTGCATACTCGTCCAGCGGCTGGTCTTGCTGGGGAATGACCACCTTGAGCTCATTGCCCTTGGTGACCTTCAGCTGCGAGCCCATCTTGGGACTGACGCAGATCCAGTCCACGCCGGCGGGGACTGGCAGCGTGCCATTGGTCTCAATCGCAATCTCGAAGCCGCATGCATGCACGGCGTCGATCAGCGGAGCGTCGAGCTGAAGCAGCGGCTCGCCGCCGGTGAAGACGACGAACTTACTGCCCGCATGGCTGGCTGGCCAGAGCGAATCGATGGTTGCCGCCAGCGATGCGGCATCGTACTTTCCGCCGCGTTCGCCATTGGTGCCGACGAAATCGGTGTCGCAGAACTTGCAGACGGCCTCGCTGCGGTCGGCTTCGCGGCCCGACCACAGGTTGCAGCCGGAAAAACGGCAGAACACCGCGGGGCGGCCGGCGTGCGTGCCTTCGCCCTGCAGCGTATAGAAAATTTCTTTCACACTGTACGTCAAAATGTGTTCCTACAGAAAAACGATGGGACGAGGCGCGTCATGCCAAATTGACAAAACACGGCGGCACCCTGATTGCGGCAGGCGCTCGCCATGTGTCAACTGTCAGAGGTCAAGTCCGGGGAGACAGAATGCAAAGAGGGAAAAAGTCCGCGAATTTCGGATCAATCCGCTATTTTCGCATTTAACGGAGAAATCGCCCAGCATCGCGCGCATATAGCGGGAATAGCCGGCAATGCAGGGCGCGAACGAGATGCGCGTCGCTTGCGAGTGAAATTTTGAAAAGGCTGCCGCCGGTATCGTAACTACAGCCGGAAGCCGGATGCGCAGTTCAATGCGACACCCCTTCGCGGCGCATGACCTTGTGGGCCGTCAGCACAAGAATCTTCAGGTCGAAGGCCAGCGAACGCCGCTGCAGGTATTCCACGTCCAGCCTGACCTTTTCGACAATGCTCAATTCATCCCGGCCGTTGACCTGAGCCCAGCCGGTGAGCCCGGGCTTCAGATCGTGAACGCCATGCCGGGTGCGCAGCGCGATCAGATCCGTCTGGTTGTAGAGCGCCGGCCGCGGGCCGACGAAACTCATGTCGCCCTTGAGAATGCTCCACAGCTGCGGCAGTTCATCAAGACTGCTGCGGCGCAGGAAGCCGCCGAGCGGCGTCAGGTAGAGTGCCGCATCGTTGAGCAGATGGGTGGCCAGCACCGGCGTATCCAGGCGCATGGTGCGGAACTTGGGCATGCGAAACACATCGTTGCCGGCGCCTATCCGGTCGGACCAGTAGAACACCGGCCCACCCGAGGACAGCCACACCATCGCGGCCAGCAGGAGAAATGGAAGCATCAGCGCAAACATCAGCATCAATGCAAGCAGGACATCGACGAATCGTTTCATGAGCAGGCCGCAACCGTAAATCTTGCCATAGTGTCAAGGAAAAACCGCCTCAATGCCGAGCATGTTCCACTGCCTTTACCACGGCATTGACGATGCGCTCCAGGTCGGCGTCCTGCAGATAGGGTCCCATCGGCAGGCTGAGCACACGTTCGGACATGAATTCCGCCACCGGAAAGCGCGGGCTGGCATTGAAGCTGGAATATGCGACCTGCATCGGGATCGGCACCGGGTAATGAATCGCGGTCGGTATGCCCTGCCGCTTGAGCACATCCTGGACCACCGGGCGGTTTTCGACGATGACGGTGTACTGTGCAAAGACGCCGGTGCGGTCCTGGCGCTGCGCCACCGTATTTACCTTGTCCTTGAACAGGCTGTTGTAACGCGCGCCGATGCGCAGGCGCTGCTCGATCTCCCAGTCGAAGTAATCGAACTTGGCAAGCAGGATCGCGCACTGCAGCGTGTCCATGCGGCCGCCGACGCCGACGCGCGTATGCACGTAGCGCTGCGACTGGCCGTGGATGCGGATCTCGCGCATTGCCTTGGCCAGATCCGGATCGTTGGTAAAGATGGCGCCGCCGTCGCCATAACAGCCCAGCGGCTTGCTCGGAAAAAAGCTGGTGCAGCCGACGGCCGACAGGTTGCCGCTGCGCCGGCCCTTGTAGGTCGCGCCCAGGCTCTGGGCCGCATCCTCGATCACCATCAGCCCGTAGCGGCGGGCAATGCCGTTGATCACGTCCATGTCGGCCGCCTGTCCATACAGCGAGACAGGAATGATGGCCCGTGTCCTGGGCGTGATGCAGGCCTCGATGCGGGAGGCATCGATCAGGCAGGTATCGGGTTCGATATCGGCGAATACCGGTATTGCGCCCAGCATCACGATCACCTCCGCCGTTGCCACGAAGGAAAACGGCGTGGTGATGACTTCGTCGCCCGGCCGGATGCCGATGGCCATCAGCGAGATCAGCAAGGCTTCGGTGCCGGACGACACCGAAATGCAATGCTGGGCGCCGGTGAAGGCGGCAAGCCGATGCTCGAGTTCCTCGACTTCGGGCCCCATGATGTAATGGCCATGGTCGAGCACCTGCTGAATGCGGCTGGCGATATCGCCGCGCATTTCCCGGTACTGGGTTCTGAGGTCGATGAACTCGATCGGAGAGGCAGGCGCCTCGGCCGCCAGGACGGAGGCGGCACCGGATGCAGCGGCTGCGGACGAAGACTCAGCGTGGCGCGGATAGGACACAGACATCCTCCTTCAAGAGATAACGGTCCCCGGTATGGGGACAGATGGTTTCGCCGCTGCCCCTGAGCGGCAGATCGAGCCTTTCGCCATGCCGGCTCATCCAGCCGATCTGGCGGGCCGGAACCCCGGCAACCAGCGCGAAATCGGGCACGTCGCGGTTGACCACGGCGCCGGCGGCGACGAAGGCATAGGCGCCGACGGTGCTGCCGCAGACGACCGTGGTATTGGCGCCCAGCGTCGCGCCGCGCCGGATCAGCGTGCGGCGGTACTCATGCTTGCGGCTGACACCGGAACGCGGGTTGTAGACGTTGGTGAAGACCATGCTCGGACCGCAGAACACGTCGTCTTCAATCCGTACCGCGTCGTAGACGGAGACATTGTTCTGTATCTTGACGTTGTCTCCGATCTCGACATCGTCCGCGACGAACACGTTCTGCCCGAGCGAACAGCCGCGGCCGATGCGCGCGCCGGCGCAGACATGGCTGAAATGCCAGACGCGCGTGCCCTCCCCCAGCACCGCGCCGGCGTCCACAATGGCACTGTCATGAACCTCGGCCGCCATGTCAGTACTCCAGCGGCAGGGCAACGCGCCTGCCGTCGCGGGCCGACAGATAGGTCGCGATCAGCACCTCCAGCGTCTTCAAGCCTTCGCGGCCGTCCGTATGCGCCTCCTGCTCGCCGAGCAGGGTGCCGATCACATTGTCGTAATACTGGGCATGGCCGAAGCCGTAGACCGAGCCGGTCTGGTAACTGGCGGCCTTGACCTTGTCGTCGCCTTCGGCACGGTCGGCGAATTCCCAGTGCAGCACCTCGTTCAAGGCCACCCCGCCGATGCGCACGCTGCCCTTCTCGCCGAGCACGGTGATGCTGCCTTCCATGTTCCTGGGGTAGGTCAGCATGGTGACGTTCACCGATCCTAGCGCCCCGTTGCGCCAGCGCAGGCACATCACGCCGCTGTCTTCGACCTCGATGTTGCGGGCCTGCGTGGCGGTATAGGCATGCAGGCTTTCCACCGGGCCGACCAGCCATTCCAGCAGGTCGACATAATGGCTGGCCTGGTTCATGAAGGCCCCGCCGTCGTATTCCCAGGTACCGCGCCATTTCGCGCTGTTGTAGTACTCCTGCGGCCGGGTCCAGAAAACGTTCACATTGACCATGTGCACGCGGCCGAAGCGCCCCTCTTCCAGTGCCTTCTTCAGCAGCTGCAAGGTGGCGTTGCGCCGGTTCTGCTTGACCACGAACAGTTTCACGCGCGCTTCGTCGCAGGCGGCGACCATGCGCTTGCCGTCTTCCCAGCGCGTGGCCATCGGCTTCTCTGTGATCACATGCCGGCCCGCCGCGGCTGCAGCGATGGTCTGGCTCGAATGCAGGCCGGACGGGGTGGTGAGAATCACCGCATCGGCCGCGCAATCGCTCAGCAGGCTGGCCAGGCTCCTGTAAGGCTTGGCGTGCGTCAGTTCCACTGCCTCTTCGAGCGCGCGGCCGTCGGTGTCGCAGACGCCCGCCAGTTCGCACCGGTGTGCATGCTGCTGCAATGCGCTGAAATGATTCCTGGCGATGCGCCCGCAGCCGACCAATGCGAAACGCACCTTGTCCTTGCCGTGAAGAGAAGCTGGAGATGAGAAATGATCCATCGGCCTCTCATCAGGATTTGACGACATTGGCCGCTTCACCGGAGTACACGCCGCGGGTGTCGACGATGACTTTCGCATGCCTGCGGATGAATTCGTAGTCAAAGGCATCGTGGTTGGTTGCAAGCAGCAACAGGTCCTGCTGCTCGATATTCTCCTTTGTCAGCGGCGTACTCTCCAGATCAAAGCGGTGCTCGCGCATCTTGGGAAAGACCTGCACATGCGGGTCGGAGTACGAGACCACCGCGCCCTTGTCGCGCAGCATTTCCATCAGCCGCACCAAAGGCGACTCGCGCATGTCGTCTACATTCTTCTTGTAGGTGATGCCGAGCACCATGATCCGGCTTCCCTTGAGCGCCAGCCCTCTTTCATTGAGCGTATCGGCGACCTTGCCGATCACCCAGTTGGGCATGTCGTCATTGATTTCGCCGGCCAGTTCGATGAAGCGGGTGTGCAGACCGAACTGACGCGCCTTCCACGTCAGGTAGAAGGGATCGATCGGAATGCAGTGGCCGCCCAGGCCCGGACCGGGGAAGTAAGGCGTGAAGCCGAACGGCTTGGTCGCCGCCGCGTGGATGACTTCATAGATGTCGATGCCCATGCGGTCGGCGATGATCTTCATTTCATTGACCAGGCCGATATTGACGGCACGGTGAATGTTTTCAAGCAGCTTGGTCAACTCGGCCGCACGGGTCGAGCTCACCGGCACCACGCGGTCGACGGCCGCCCCGTACAATGCCAGGCCGGCCTGGCGGCAGGCCGGCGTCGAGCCGCCGACGATCTTGGGAATCGACCGGGTCTTGAACTGTACGTTGCCCGGATCCTCGCGCTCCGGCGAAAACACCAGGAAGACATCGCTTCCGACTTCGAATCCTCTTTCCTCCAGGCGAGGCCTGAGTTCTTCCTCGGTCGTTCCGGGATAGGTGGTGCTTTCCAGCGACAGCACCTGTCCGGGGCGCATCGCCGGCACCAGCGCATCGGCCGTGTTCAGGATGAAGCTCAGGTCCGGTTCCCGATAGCTGTTGAGCGGCGTCGGCACGCAGATGATCAAGGCATCGGCTTCCGCCGCACGCGAGAAATTGCTGGTGGCCTGAAAACCGCGCGCCACCGCTTCACCGACGGAACGCGCCTCGATATGCTCGATGTAGCTCTCGCCGCGGTTGAGCTTGCCGACCTTGTCGGGATCGATGTCGAAGCCGATCACCTTGAATCCCGCATAGGTATAGCGCAGCATCAGCGGCAGGCCGACATAACCGAGGCCGACGATGCCGATGACCGCGGTGCGGTTTTCCATCTTCTGCAGCAGGCGCTGCAAGGTGCCGGTTTCCGACAGCGTGACAAGGTTGAGCCGGGGACGGAGCCCGGCGGCCTCGGTGACATCTTCGGGCAACGTGGATTCGAGCTGCAGCGTTTCGTCATTCATTTGATGGCCTTTCTCGGGTTGTACAAAGCGGCCTGGCGGCTTGCCAATGCCAAGGGGATTGCCGACAGGCTGGAGGCGGCGCCGTTGCCGGCAACCGCTTCCACGTCAGCACTGTTATCTCGTGTCTGCGCAATCAGGCTGTGCGGGGCGTAGCCGCGCACCAGCTTCTGCACCAGGAACAGGATCATGTTTCGGTCGTTGCTGCTGCAGGCAAGCAGCAGATAGGCCAGCTGCTGGCGCAGCTGCTCCGGCTCGACGGTGTACTCGGACGTGGTCATGATGCGCGGATGCCGGCTTGGCACCGCATCGTTGCCCGCGAACAGTTCCTCGTAGAGTTTCTCGCCGGGACGCAGGCCGACGTAGCGGATCTCGATATCGCCGTCGGGATTGGCCGGCGTCTTTTCGGTCAGACCGCACATTGCAATCAGGGTACGGGCCAGGTCGGCGATCCTGACCTGCTCCCCCATGTCCATGACGAACACATCGCCGCCGGTGGCCATCGCGCCGGCCTGCATCACCAGCTGCGCCGCCTCGGGAATCGACATGAAATACCGGACCACGTCCGGATGCGTGATCGTGATCGGCCCGCCCTGGGCGATCTGCTTCTTGAACAGCGGGATGACCGAACCGGAAGAGCCGAGCACGTTGCCGAAGCGGACCATGCAGAAGGTGGTCCGGTTGCCAGGCATCATGGATGCCGCCTGAAAGATCAGTTCCGCGATGCGTTTGCTTGCGCCCATGATGCTGGTCGGCCGTACCGCCTTGTCTGTCGATACCAGAACGCAGGTCTTAACCTTGTATCGGCCTGCGGCGTCGGCGACGACCTGCGCGCCGAGCACATTGTTGCGCACGCCTTCGGCAACATTGCTTTCCACCAGCGGCACATGCTTGTAGGCGGCGGCATGGTAGATGGTGTCAATCGCATTCTCGCGCAGCACTCGATCCACGAAATCGGCATCGCAGACCGTACCGAGGTGGCATCGGATCTCCCTGCCAGGGAAGCGGCCGACCAGTTCCTGCTCGATCGCATACAGCGCGTATTCGCTGTGATCGAGCAGGTGCAGCATACGCGGGCCGAGGCTCATGATCTGGCGGCACAGCTCACCGCCGATCGAGCCGCCCGCCCCGGTCACCAGCACGTTCTGGCTGCGCACGCATTTCGCGAACAAATCCGGGTGGGGCCGGATCGGCGGGCGACCGAGCAGGTCCTCGATCTTGACGTCGCGGATGGACTGCGTGGTGATGCCTGCATCCGCCAGTTCCAGCATGCTGCACAGGGTCTTGACCGGTGCATTGCACTGGCGCGTGCGGTACAGGATGTCGCGGCGCTGTTCAGATGTTGCCGAAGGAATCGCGATGACCAGCATGTCGACGCGGTGCCTGTCCACGGCTTCCGCTATTCTGCTTGAATGAAATACCGACAAGCCGGCGACATTGCGGCGGTCCAGCGTCCGCAGGTCGTCAATGAAGCACAGCGGCCGGTATTTTCCGCTGCGGCGCATTGCCTGCGCCAGCTTGACGCCGGCGGTGCCCGCCCCATAAATGGCCACGCTGCAAACCGCATCATGGCGTTGCAGCGCGCCGCCCTCGCACAGCAGCATGCGCGCGCTCATGCGGGACAGCGCGACGTAGGACAAGGCGATGAACCAGTAGATCACCAGTACGGTATGCGGAATGCCGTGGTAGGCGAAATACGCAGCAGCGGCAAAGCATGTCAGAACGACGATGCCGAGGCCCATGCCGGTGGCGACAAGAAGACGCAGATCGATGAAACGGATCACGGCGTCGTACAGTCCGGCACAGCGAAACGCCAGCATGGATGCGAAGGCAATCACGATCGATGTCGTCCAGCCGTCGACCAGAAACTCGCTTGAGCCGACGCGAAGCAGCATCGCTAGCTGGAAGCAGCATGGCAGCGCCAGCATGTCCGCACCTAGCATCAGCATGACTTTGGATCTGCGATGAAGGGAAAGCAGCTCTTGGCGGAGTACATGCGTCGACGGCAGGTTGGTATTCATTCGCGCTCCATGTCGTTTGGCAGGTTGTGGGCCGCTGCGATGCCGGCGGGAGCGAACGCTCGCCGCTTATCAGCTTAGTGCAGTCTAGATGTTTAATTAAAAAATTAAAATTACCGATTTTCGATTGTTAAGCATGCAGTTCATGCGCTTGCTTTAACCCTTTCGATTCAGCGAGCCTCCGGAGCGCCATGCGGCTGCATTCAAGTTTCGAAGGTCAAGAACGCACGCGCCGCAATAGAGGCTGTCGCCGCCTTAACTCAATCTCGGAACCAGTCCTGGAAACCGTTTGAAAACTGCAGCGAGCGGTTTGGGCCCGGTGCGAGGCGCATGCGTACGCAGGGTACGCCGGGCGCCAAGCGCTTCTGTGGCGAGTTCCGGCCGAGCAGTAAGTTTTCAAGCGGGCTCTAAGATCAGCGCAGCAAGCCGTGCTGCTTCATTTCACGCACCAGTTCACCGATCCCCTGCTCGAAATCGCGCGGCACATAATTGAATTCGGCGACGAAGGGATGCAGATCGATATGCTTGTTTTCCTGGAAGCGCAATACCTGCTCCCGGGTGATCGGACTCAGGCGCAGCCTTGCGAGCAGACCCACCGCCATGCCCATCAGGCCCGCGGGCAGCGGCAGCAAGAGCGTCTTCTTGCCGAGGCTGTGTGCTGCACACCGTATCAAGTCGCGGTTGGAGTAAGCCCGGCCTCCTGCCACGTCATAGGCCTTGCCGTAGCAGCGCTCATTGAACAGCGCGATATCGTAAGCGGTCACGAGGTCATGAATGAAAACCGGCTGTATCAGGCTGCTTCCATCGCCGATCAGCGGAAAGACGCGCAGGCGGTCGAGGACTCGCACCAGCCTGGATATGTTCCGGTCGTCCTTGTGGCCAAAGATCATGGTCGGACGGATGATGGTCCAGCGGCACTGCATGTGGCTACGGATATAGTCTTCCGCCGCGCGCTTGCGTTCGGCACTCTCCGAAGGCAGCCTGGTATGGATTCCGGTCGAGCCGGTGAACACGGCATGACGGGGCGGTGCGGCGCATCGCGCAAGCGCATCGTTGATCGCCGGGCGGACCCGGATTTGG
>Ga0194137_10001075_pt1 | contig 17213 bp, 4 predicted proteins | sample TARM_MetaG_T3_14_FD_134025 | JGI IMG/M metagenome (GOLD analysis project Ga0194137, IMG submission 134025) | Freshwater microbial communities from Pennsylvania, USA, analyzing microbe dynamics in response to fracking - TARM_MetaG_T3_14 (version 2) | ecosystem: Environmental > Aquatic >... | reverse complement strand
GGTCAGCGTACAGACAAAAGTTGATAACGCATTTTTACAGAAAATTGCAGATTTGGATTTTGAAAAAATTATAGCCGATAAATATCTCTTGAGCGACGACTATTTTATTTTAGCAAAACCTCTTTTGAGTAGCAGTGACAAGAAAGTGGGTGTTATTATTGTCGGGGAAAGTATCGCAAAAGAGAATGGCTTGCCAACAATGATCAAAAAAATATCAACAGGACTTACGACTGCTGCGCTTGGTTTAGTGGTTGCTTTATTAGTTTTAATGATTTAAGTGTATTTTTTATGGCACATCATTCAATCGTTTTTTAAGAGGGAGGAATAGACAATGGCAGCTACACCTGAAGTCAATTATAGCAAGAGCACTATTAGTCTCAAAAGCCCCCCTCAAAAGGGCGAAAATATCAATCTCTTTTTACGCCCAGGCGATGAACTCTCTTTAGCGATTGATATTTCGAAAGCAACACTGCAAATTGTAGGAGGCGATGTTGTCGCAAACCTTCCTAATGGAGGACAAATTACCTTCGTTTCATTAGGAATGATGGCGTTTGAAAGCAATGCGCCTATTCTCAAACTTCCCAATGGTACGGTTTTGCATATTGAGCAAATCTTAAATCAAATCCATGACATTGGTCAAGCGCCTAAAGATAGTATTCTTGTCTCTGGCCCCGTTTCACTGGAGATGGAGTCAGAAAAAACGTTACAGAATGAACAATCGAAAAAAGAAGAAGCGCCTGTTAATGATTACAATGCCTATTATAGTGATCCCGTCCCTTTTATAAAACCTAATGATGATGTTAATTCAAAAGATAATAGTGGCAAATATTTGCAAGAAGCCGTTACAAACTACACAAGTGATAATACGGCAGTTGATGATAACAGTGAAAAAAATAAATCAACGGATGACCAAAGTAAATCGAAAGATAATGTCGCAGATGTCTCAGCCGCACTCTCTTTCGATATTGGGTTTTATCAAATTGAGAGTTCGGATACCACAAGCGCAAATGTTACAACCGTTTTAGGTGGAACAGGAAGTGCCTTAGGCAATGTGAGTAAAAGTGCGGCGGCTCAGTTTCAAGCAGAGACACTGGATTATCGTAACGATGCTTATTCAACAGTGATTACGGCAGATAATTCTAATTTAGTCAATGCCACGTATCTTACAAAATTGGTACGACTCACCGTTTCGCAACCGATAGGATTTGCTATTACTGATATTACGATTTTGGGTCTTTCCAATGGTTTTCAGATTTTAAATTCAGATTTTACTTCGGCTAATTCAACGGATGGTGGATGGAGCCTGAGTGCAGGTACAGGGTTTACTTCAACCCTTACCGATGGTGGACAGATTATCGAATTTTATATTCGCTACGAGCCATCTTCTGCCAATATGATACTTTTGAATGATTATTTGATGAAAGTGAGTTTAACGTCTGTCTTTGATATGAGTAATGTTCCTGCCGCCAATCAAGAAGACGTGGTTGTTCCTGATTTAACAACATTACATTCTTATAAAGACATAGGCGTAATTGTTAAAGATGTTACAGGCGAGTCTGATTATACGTATTCTGGAAAGTATTCGACTGGATTTGTGCTTGATACAACGCCAAATGATAATATTATTTATACATCAAAGTATGATTCTACCGTTTATGGAGGCCTTGCAAGCGACACCATTTATGGAAGTATAGGAAATGATACCATCAATGGTGATGCTGGAAATGATACGCTTAGCGGTGGAGCTGGCACAAACATTATCGATGGTGGAGAAGGGATTGATACCATCAGCTATGACTTTCTCACCAAATTCAGTGATGATTTCTTATTTGCTAATCAAACCTTTAGTAATGATAGTAAAGGCATTATCGTTGATCTACAAGCAGGAATAGCGACGGGTAAAACCGTTTACGATAGTAACACCGGTGATGTTACTGCGGGTGAAATTTCTAAAGATATTGCTGATTCACTCAGTGGAATAGAGTATGTTGTTGGTTCCAAATACGATGATACCATTCGTGGAGACAATGAGGCCAATAAGCTTTCAGGCGGGGAAGGAAACGATACCTTAGAGGGAAGGGGTGGTACTGATTGGTTAGATGGTGGCGCTGGAAATGACTGGCTCATTGGCAGTACAGATGATTATATGATCGATGGTGGCGATAATACGGATACGATCGATTTTTCAAATAATTCTAATGGTATTACGATCACACTTAATAATTCTGCGAATGGATCACTCGGAAATATTGGCAGTACAACAGCAACGACGATTATCAAAAATGTTGAAAACGTTGCAGGAACGCAATACAAAGATATTATCAATGGAGATAATTCAGACAATCTTTTAATTGGTGGCTACAATCATAGTGCCACAGCCGTTACCGCGAATGATGATACGATCAATGGAGGGGCAGGAGCTGATACCATTGTGGGTGATATGCAAGTGGATTCAGTGATTGTTGGAGCGATGTATGGTGGAGATGATGTGCTCCAAGGTGGAAGTGAAAACGACAAAATCTATGGTGATTCTGCCCCTGTTTCAAGTAAAACCGTTGTGGACGTTTCTTCAGATCAAAGTGTAGAATATATTCGCAATATCGATACCAATGCAACGCTCGCAACGATTTATGGTGGTAATGATACCTTGCAAGGTGGTGCAGGGGATGATTATATCAATGGGGGAAGTGGGTATGACACCGTTGATTTTAGCTCATCAGCTTCCAAAGTCTATGTCAACCTCAACCTCAATTCGGCGGTGGGTGAAGGAAGTGATCAAATCTATAATGTTGAAAATATTATAGGTTCTAGCTCTAGCTTGGGCGATACGCTCGTAGGTAATGCCCTTATCAATACGATTGTTGGAAGTTTGGGTGGAGATACACTGAGTGGTTTAGACGGCAATGATACGTTGGATGGAAGAGGGGGCAGTGACTGGGTTGATTACAGTTATGCTTCGAGCGTTACGGTTAATCTTGCAAGCGAGAGTGGTAGTGCCTCTATGAGCGATACCGATCGCTTGATTTCAATTGAAAATGTGATTGGCTCCAGTGGAAATGATACCTTGTCTGGCTCTTATGGTGTTGTTAATACCCTTTTAGGAAAAGGGGGCAATGATCTTTTCTATGGCTACTTTGATGGCGATACTTTCGATGGTGGTAGTGGCATAGATACGATTGATTATGTCAATATCAGCGATAAAATCAATGTGACGTTGGATGGATCCAGTAACTCCAGTGACAAACTCATTGATATCGAAAACATTTATGCCTCTTCCAATAAAGATACCTTAGTAGGGAACAGTGATGCCAATATTCTTGATGGGCGTGGTGATGCTGATACCTTAAATGGTATGGCAGGTGATGATACACTGTACGGAGGCGATGGCAATGATACGTTAATTGGTGGATCAGGCGCTGACCTTTTAGAGGGTGGCTCAGGTTCTGATATGGCTGATTACTCTTCTTCCAATGCGATTACCGCCAATTTAACAACCAACAGTGTGATTGATGGCTTAGGGGGTACCGATACACTTGTGAGCGTTGAAATGATCAAGGGCTCTTTATACCAAGACCATATGACCGGTTCTATTAATGCGGATACGCTCATTGGTATGGGTGGTAATGATACTTTTTATGCAACGTTGGGCAATGATCTTTATTATGGTGCTGAGATTGGCGTCGCGACAGATAGTTATCAAGATCGCATTGATTATTCCACGTTAACCAGTATCGATAATATCTATGTTGATCTCTCTTTGAACAAAGTTTTTTTAAGAGACGCTTCCAATGCAACACTTTCAGCCGATACGCTCTATAGCATTGAAGAGGTCTATGGAACCGTTGGCGATGATACCATGATTGGAGGGAGTGGTGCTTCTAATACCCTTTATGGTGGAGATGGGAATGATACGCTAACAGGCAATTTAGATGGTGATTATCTTGATGGTGCGAGTGGGGTTAATTTGGCTGATTATTCAGCACGTACAGAGAGTTTAACCGTTGATCTTTCTACTGCTTCTAAAAATATTTATAAAACAGGCACTTCACCTACCACAACCAATTCAGATACACTCAATAATCTTCAAAATATCAATACGGGTAGCGGCAACGATACGATTATTGGTAACAGTGCTAACAATACGATTAAAGCAGGGAGTGGGAATGATGTTCTCTCTGGTGGAATAGGGGATGACTTACTCTATGGTGAAATAGGCAATGACACGTTTATCGGTGGTGCTGGCAATGACACGTTTGTCGGTGGCACAAATATAAGTGTTGATAGTGGTAATGACACAGCAGATTACACATCCGCACTTTTTAGTATTAATGCGAATCTTACAACTGGAACCGTTGTAGGCAATGCCGCAACGGAAGGTACGGATACCCTTTATGGTATTGAAAATATCATTGGCTCTTCGGGGGATGATACGATACGAGGTAAAGTTGGTGTTGCAAATACTCTCAGTGGTGCTGGGGGAAATGATACCCTTTATGGCGGGCTGGATGGCGATTATTTAGACGGTGGAACAGGCACAAACAGTGTTGATTACTCCAGTGAAAGTGCTAATGTTTCGGTTAATTTGGCAAACAGTCAAGCCAACTATACAGGTTCAGCTACGTATGACACTCTGGTAAATCTTCAAAATGTAACAACCGGAAGTGGCAATGATACACTCATGGGTAAAAGTGGAACGATCAATACGCTTAAAGGAGGTCTGGGAGATGATCTTCTCACAGGTAACTTTGATGGCGATATATTGGAAGGTGAAGGCGGTGTGGATACCCTTGCGTATGGAAGTGAAACAGCATCGTTGAGCGTTGATCTGAGTGTACAAAGTATCGCTAAAACAGCTTCTTTAGCCAATAAAGACACTTTTAATACTATTGAGTTTATTCAAACAGGCTCTGGCGCTGATACGATTACGCAAAGTGCAAGTTCGGATACGCAGTCCTTTTCCATTGATGGTGGAAGTGGCATTGATACGATTGATTACAGTACCCTTTTAGAAAACATCACGCTTACATTAGCAGGATCATCGGATGCAACGGTTGTTGTGGGTACTGCTGGCGGCGGAAATGATGATGTGATTCGAAATATTGAAAATGTCAAAGGCTCTAAAGTCGCCGATACCATTATGGGTGATGCACTCAGCAATATCATCTATGGCAATGAGGGCAGCGATACACTCAGTGGTGAAGGCGGAAACGATACCGTATACGGTGGCGCCGATAATGATACCTTGTACGGTGGCACTGGCAGCGATAACCTGTATGGCGATGCAGGCGATGATACGATTGTGATTGCGGCATCCGACATTGATGGCAGTTCTGACCGTTATGATGGAGGAACTGGAAGCGATACGATCGACTATAGTCTTTTACATGTAAACGAAAATTTGACTGTTATGTTAAATGGCTCAAGTGCCGGTAGTGCGATAACCAGTGGTGCAACAATTGGAGCTGACGCGCTTTATAACATCGAAAATGTTGTAGCAGGCAGTGGCAATGATACTCTCAATGGCGATTCTCAAGCCAATATCTTGATGGGGAATGCAGGTGCAGATACGCTCAAAGGTGGCGCAGGGGCAGATACACTTTATGGCGATGATAGTCTCAATACACTGAGCGGTAATGACATTTTAGAGGGTGGCGATGGTGATGACATCCTCTATGGTGGCGGTGGCGATGATACGCTAAGAGGTGGAGCAGGGAACGATACGTTTAATGGCGGGAGTGGAATTGACACCCTTGATTATTCAACCGCAGGCATTGCGATTACCGCGACATTAAATAGCACTTTGATTACCGGTGAAGGTGCTGATAGTGTTGATATTACCACGATAGAAATTTTAAGAGCGGGCAATTTAGCCGATGTCATTACAATGGCAAACAGTGGTGTCTTATCAACCATTTATGCAGGCGCTGGAAATGACATTGTCACAGGTGGAAGTCAAGTCGATACCCTATTTGGTGAAGCAGGCAATGATACCCTAAAAGGTGGCGCAGGGGCTGATATACTTTTCGGCGATGATGGGGATGATCTTTTTTATGGCAATACGGATGGTGATGTCATTACCGGTGGCGAAAATAGTGAAGTTAATGGTGATACACTAGATTTTTCAGATGTTTCCACGGCTTTAGTAATCAATATGGCAACAGGCAGTGTGAATACGAATGCAAGTACCTTTAGTGAAATAGAAAATATCACCGGCGGTGCTGGCAATGATACGATTTACGGTGATGATCAAGCCAATACCCTCAAGGGTGGGGCAGGCGATGATACCATTTTTACCAGTATCGGTGTTGATTACATTGATGGAGGTAGTGGCTCTAACGATTGGATAGATTTTTCTGCCATTACCACGACACCGATTACGATCAATTTATCCACACAGAAAATTATCAATGATGGCTATGGTAACACGGAGACCATCGTGAATGTTGAAAATATCAATGCAGGGAGTGGCAACGATACGCTCTATGGCGATGGCATGGCAAATACTATTTATGGTAATGCCGGGGCGGATACACTCTCTGGTAATGATGGCGCGGACTTACTTTACGGTGGTATTGGTAATGACAATTTAGACGGTGGTGCCGATAATGATACGCTCTATGGCGAAGATGGTAATGATATACTCGTTGGTGGTTCAGGCAATGATAGTTTAGTGGGTGGCGATGGTGATGATAGCTTTATTGGCGGTATTGGTAATGATGTTTTTGTTGGCGGTGATGGGATCGATATTGCAGATTACCGCAATGCCACAGCCAAAATCGTCATTGCCCCCGACGCTACCAATGGAAATGTCCTCTCTACTGGCTCACTAAGCACTTCTGAGGGAACCGATACGATCAGCGATGATGTTGAAATCATTTATGGCAGTAACGGTTTTGGCGATACGATTACGGGCAATGATAATGCGAATACCCTCTACGGATGGGGTGGTAATGATATTCTCTCAGGTGGTGTGGGTGCTGATGTTATTTACGGTGGTGATGGAAACGATACCATCTCCGGAGGTATTGGCGCAGATACGCTCAGTGGAGGTAATGTTGGTAGTGCAAGTGGAACCGATACCATTGATTATTCTGCTGATAGTGCCGCTGTTACCGTAAATCTAAGCTCAGGATTGACGATCAATGGCGTTGTTCAAAACAGTGCTGTTGATGGCAGTGGAGCGGTTGATAGTGTCACCAATTTTTATAAAGTTTTAGGATCGGCCTATAATGATACTTTGATTGGTAATAGCGGCACTGATCATCTTCAAGGTAATGCGGGCGATGACTGGTTTGTGATGACAACGGGTAATGATACCATTGATGGCGGATCTCATAGTACTTTGGGTGATACCGTTGATTTTGCTCAAATTGGTGGCCCTGTTATTGTGAATCTTGTGAATAACAATGCCACGGGAAGTGCGGGTGTTGATTATATTACCGGTATTGAAAATATCACAGCCACCCTTTATAATGACACCCTTACCGGCGATAGCAATCGCAATACCCTTGTTGGTCGTACAGGCAATGATACCATTTTAGCTGGAGCGGGTGCTGATCTCCTTTATGGAGATGATAATACCAACGCTTTAGCCACAGGAGGCGCTGAAAGTGGTGCCGATACGATTTGGGGAGAAGCAGGTGCTGATACCATCTATGGTGGCAAAGGAGATGACTCTTTATACGGTGGGGATGATAACGATACGATCTATGCTGGAGAGGGTAACGATTTCCTTGAAGGAAATGCCGGTACCAATACGCTTTATGGAAATGAAGGCAATGACTATTTTAGAGTCCATGAGGGGAATGATACGATCAGTGGAGGGGATGGTATTGATACGGTTTCGTATTATTATGCAGGAGCTTCCATTAGCGTAGATATTTCCAACACTTCCGTTCAAACAACAGGTGGTGGAGGAAGTGATCGTTTTATTGCCGAAGATATTGAAAATCTTGAAGGCTCAAACAATTACGGCGACACGTTAATTGGAAATAGCCTTGCGAATATTATTCACGGCTATGGAAGCAACGATACTCTTTATGGCAATGCCAGTAGCGATACGTTGTATGGGGATGATGGTAATGACATTCTTTACGGTGGTAATGACGACGATACCCTTTATGGTGGTGCTGGGAGCGATCAACTTTATGCAGAAGCAGGGAATGATAGTGTGTATGGAGGCAGTGGGAACGATACCATTTACGCTTCCTCTCTAAGCGATGGTACCGATTTTTACAATGGTGAAGGTGACAGTGATACGGTGGATTATTCTGTTATTACGGACGCTATTACACTTGCCCTTAATGGTTCGACCAATGCAACTGTAACGTTAAGTGGTGGCGATACGGATACGATTGTTAACATCGAAAACGTTACAGGTGGCAGTGCTAATGATACCATTACGGGAGATAGTAACGATAATATCCTCATGGGTAATGCAGGGGACGACACACTCAAAGGTGGCATAGGCAATGACATCCTTAATGGTGGAGATGATAATGACATTCTTATCGGTGGTACTGGAAACGATACGCTGATAGGGGGAGTAGGCAGTGATTGGATTGATTATTCCCTTGATGGCATAGCAGAAGCCGCCAGTACGGATCTACGCACTACATCAAATACGCAGTATATCTCAGCATCGCGTGGGAACGATCTTATCAGTGGAATGGAAAATATTAAAGGAACGGCCTATAGCGATTCGTTTACTGGCGATGCTAATGTTAATACCATTTACGGTGAAGATGGTAATGATGTCATTATGGGTATGGGTGGTAACGATGTCCTTGATGGTGGCAATGGCATTGACACCGTTAGTTATGTCTATCAAAATAAAATCAATGTCACGTTGAATGATTCAGGAACAACAACAGTTTCCGTATGGAATGGTTCAAGTTTTGTGGCAGAAGATACCATCAGTAATTTTGAAAATATCAGTGGTTCTGACGTTACAGCTACATCCTCCAATGCAGATATTATTTATGGCAATAATGCCAATAATAGCATTTGGGGAAATCGTGGTAATGACAGTTTGTTCGGCGATGAGGGTAATGATTATCTCGATGGTGGTTCTGATAATGACATTATCGCTGGAGGAATGGGTGCCGATATAATTGTGGGTGGTGATGGTAATGATATTCTTCGTGGTGGAGGGAACTCTGTTACAGGAGCGAATACCGCAGATGGAAGTAGTGACATCCTTTATGGTGGCAATGGAAGCGATACGATTTACGGTATGCTAGATAACGACACTTTATATGGTGGTGATGCTTCAAGCGATACATCTACCGATATTCTAAGGTATGATGAATTAAGTGGCAAAAATATTTATGTCAATCTCTCAACCAATGTCGCCTATCAAATTGGGAATAGCAGTGTTAAAGATACCATTAGTGGATTTGAATGGGTGTTTGCCAGTAATGGTGATGATAGCCTTGTTGGCAATGCTTCAAGCAATACGCTCGTTGGTAATGGCGGTAATGATACGCTTGACCGAGGAACTTTAGGTGGAACAGATGTCTTGTATGGCGATGATGTTGCAGGAACCTTAAGCGGAAATGATACTTTCTTAATGAGTAAAAGTGATCTCACTAGTAATCTTACGATGATTGGTGGATTAGGTGTCGATACGATACAACTCAAAGATACGATAACAACAAGTGATAATCCACTCTTTACGAATGCTTTGGGTATCGAAAAAATACAACTTTTCACAGGTAACAATACCGTAACGATTGATTTTAACGATGGAACACTCTTGGGTAACAGTGGGGATGATACCTTTAAATACACCGCCACGACGTTTGATAGCCATGATACGCTTGATGGCGGAAGTGGTGTGAATACACTTCTGTTTACCACCGCAGGAACACTCACCGAAGCAATGTTTACAAATATGTCAAATATTCAAAAAGTTCAACTGGCGGATGGCGGTGGCAATACCATTACCTTAGATGCAAGCAGTAAGGGTGCAACACTTTTGGGTGGTAATGGTGCTGATATCTTTAACTACAGTATCAGCACCCTCAGTAGCAGTGATACCCTTTATGGAGGATTGGGTAATGATACGCTGAGCTTCCTTGATACAGGCACCATTGATGCCGCCAATCTTTTACATGTAAACGAAATTGAGTACATTCAGCTTGCTACTGGAACCAATACTTTAAACGTTGGATCTGGGTACAGCATTCTTGGCAGTACCTCAGATGACACGATTATTGGGGGTGTGGGATACAATAATACCGTCAATGCAGGCAATGGTAATGACACCTTTAAATTTGCACTTGCCGATTTTACAGCGGGCGATATTATTAACGGTGGTCTTGGAGTTAATACCCTTGAATTTACAGACAATGGCACGATAAGTGTGATTGCTGGAAGCTATACCAATATTCAAAAAATTCAATTTTCTTCTTCGGGCGCCAATACGATTACCCTCAATCTTGATGGAATCTCCCTGATCGGGGGCAGTGATAATGATACGTTTAATTATGCCATTGCCAATTTAAGCAGTGCAGATATCATTGTCGGTGGCTCAGGTATTGATACCTTGGCGTTTTCAAATAGTGGGACGATTGATGCTTCTTCGATGTTTAACTCTGTAAGCGGTATCGAAGTGATTCAGCTTTCAAGTGCGGGAATCAACACCGTAACCAATTTTTCTAAAACAGGGGTTTCTTTAATCGGAGGCAGTGGGGCAGATACAATCACTGGAACCAGTGCGTCTAATACCATTTATGGTGGCAACGGCAATGACATCATCAATGGTGGCGGTGGAGTGGATCTTTTGTATGGTGATGATGGGGATGACACGTTTAATCTCAGCATTGCAAATCTCACGGCAGTGGGTACATTAGTCGGTGGTAGTGGCAATGATACGATTGTTATGAGCGATACGGGAACGATTGCGACGACAAAAATTGATAGTTCGGTTGAATTTTTACAACTTGCGAGTGGAACCAATACCATTAATGTGGGTAATATTTCGATTCTTGGAACCAGTGGCAATGATACGATTATTGGGGGAAGTAGCGTTAATAATACACTCAATGCAGGAAATGGAGCCGATACCGTTGAATTCGCACTAGGTAATTTAACTGCGAGTGATACCCTTGATGGTGGTGCCAATACCGACATCCTCAAAATAACAGGAAGCGGTACGCTTGGTGGAGCACTGTTCCAAAATGTTTCCAACTTTGAAACGCTCAATCTCTCAGGTTTTAGTGGATCAGTAACGCTTGATAGCAGTGCCATCAATAAATTTGCAACCATTGATGGTGCTTTAGCATCAGGGAATTTAAGCATCGACGTCTCTTCGTATACCAATGCTGTAACGATCACCACAGGCAGTGGTTCCGATACGATTAGCATTACATCAACGCAAAATGCAACGATTAACGCAGGCAGTGGCGTAGCCGATACGGTGATTATGACCAATGCTATCAGCGGAGCAAGTGGTATTAGTGCAACACTGAGTGGTATCGAAATCATTCAACTCGCCAATGGTGGCAATGACGTGACCTTGGATTATAATAATGTTAGCCTCATTGGCGGCACGGGTGCAGATGTCTTTCATTATACCGTTGCCAATTTTAGTGCCAGTGATAGTGTCAATGGAAATAGTGGTACCGATACACTTTACTTTACCACAGGGGGAGCGATCAGTGGTATTGGCAGTAATGTCACCAACATTGAAACGATTCATTTCTCCGATTTAGGCAACTCTTTAACCCTTGCCAGTGGCAGTTACGATGTTTTAGGTGGCAGTGGAAATGATACACTAACCGTTTCAAATGCAAGCGCCATCCATAGTTTTGATGGTGTGAGTGGAACCGATAACCTCACCGTGACATCAACTATGGATTTAAGCAGTGCAACGCTATCCAATCTTGATACGCTAAGCATCAATAGCGGTGTTGCTTTAACGATGAACGCATCCCAATTAGATCAATTTAGCACTATCTCTGGAACAGGCTCTTTAGTAACCACACTCGATACATCACTGGATATGAGCACCGTTACGCTCTCTGGTTTAGGGGGAATTACCTATAATGATACAACCGGTGGTCATACGATATCAGGTTCAAATAGCAGCATTGCTGAGACCTATAATCTTTCCGCGGCAAGCAGTATTGATGGTAATGGAGGAGCTGATACGGTCAATCTTTTAGGCTCCATGGATATGAGTGGTAAACTTCAAGATATTGAAGCACTGAATATCAACAGTTACGATGCAACGATCACGAGCAGTGATGACGCTAGTTTTGCACTGAGCGGAACAGGAAATTTGAGTATTAATTTAAGTGCTAATGGAACCTACGATGCTTCAAGCATTACAGGCAAAGGTGTGACAATCAACGATACCACAGGGGATGATACGATTACGGGAACAGGACAAGACGATCTCATTCATAGCACGGGTGGTGCCGATGTGATCCAAGCAGGAAATGGTAATGATCAGTTGGTTTTAGATTTTAGTAATTTAGCATCATTTGACCATTTTGATGGAGGAAGTGGGAACGATACGGTCAGTCTCACAGGTTCCAACGCATCTGTTTTAAATGATTCAACACTCTTTAGCCATATCGAAACCTTAGACATTAGTAATCTGGGGCTCGATAGTGGTTTAGGTCTAAGCATCAATGCTTCATCGTTATTTGCATTTGACTCTTCAACAACTGCGAGCGATATGTTAACACTGGATGTGGCGAATAGTGGAACAACGGTGAGCAATATCTCCTTAGATAATGTCGCCAGTGTGAATGGAGTTACGGATGCGGATCACTCATGGGCTTTGAGCGCTATAGGTGATTACACGATTACAACCACCAATAACGAAACACTTTATATGCATGTTGTTTAAAGGAAAAAAAGTGCAACAGCACGACACGTTAGTAGAAGTACCTTTGCATAAAACAGAAGATAGATTACTCCTTTGTTTTAAGTACATTCTTGATTTTTATTATGGAGATGTCTCTTATGAGACCATTCAAAATATCTTAGCGCACGAACATAAGCAGACGACTGTTGATGATTTGAGGTATGGTTCCAAAGATTTTGGGTTAGAGTTTGAAGAGATAGCACTCTCCTCAGATATGGTGCATTCCCATGTTTTTCCCTGCATTGTTATCTCTGAAAATGAAGAAATCGCTATTTTGAGCTCTTTTGAAGAGGAGACGATCACTCTTTTGAATCCTCTAACGCATGAAAAAGAGTATCTAGAGATGGAAGCTTTACAAACGCGATTTACAACGCTGTTAACTTTTTTCAAAGATATTGCCTATAAAAATATTTTAACGCATCCCGAAAAGAGTAAAGAGTGGTTTTGGAAGCATCTTTTAGATGCAAAGTCCGACATTATTCGCGTAGGGATTTTAACGGTTTTTATCAATCTTTTTATTATTTTAATTCCCATGTACGCGATGAATGTCTATAACAGAGTCATTCCTAACTTTGCAACCGAAACACTGTTTGTTTTAACCCTTGGCGTAGGGCTTATCTTTATTTTTGATGCACTGTTTAAGATGGTGCGTGTTTATATCTTAGAGAGTATGGGAAAGCGTATTGGGAGTATCTTGGAAGAAGAGGCATTGAAGCGGTTACTCCTGATTCAAAGCGGGCATGACCATCTTCTAGCAGGCTCTAAGGCGAATCTTTTTAGAGAGATTGCCCAAATACGCGATTTTTTTATGTCAAAAAGTATTGGCACGGCACTTGATTTGCCTTTTGTGGTGTTAACCCTTTTTGTCATCTATCTGATCTCTCCCATGATCGCTTCCATGGCACTTGTCTGTGGGTTGATTATCATTGGGATTAATATGGTCTTTCAGATTACCATTTTTAGTTGGAGTAAAAAACTCTTTAAAGATGGACAGATGAAGCACAACTATCTGTTTGAAACCATCAAAGGCATTGAGACACTTAAGCTCACCAATGCCATTACGAAACGACTTTTTAAGTGGCGTCAGTTAGTCAATTTCTACAATTTTATCAATCTTAAAATTCAGATGCAATCGAACCTTGCGATGAATCTTTCTGCTATTGTGATGCAACTAGCAACAGTTCTGACGTTGGTCATTGGTGTTTATGAGATTCAAGATAAAACAATGACGATAGGTGCTTTGGTCGCTTTAGGTATTTTGGTGGGGCGTGCGATGGTGCCTATTGTTCAAATATCTACGATTTTGAGTAAGTACAAAGAGTTCAAAGAAGCCCTAGAGTCGATCAATCAATTTTGGCACCTCCCTTTAGAGACGCAAAAGTCGATTGAGATTGGCATTCAAAGCCTTAAGGGCGATATCGAATTTAACACTGTCAGCTACACCTATTTAGGTTCTAAAAATCCTTCACTTCAAGCGGCAACTTTTAAGATTAAAGCAGGTGAAAAAGTAGGGTTTATCGGGCGTACAGGAGCGGGGAAAAGTACGGTTTTACGACTTCTCTCAGGACTTGACATCGCACAATCAGGGTCAATTTACATTGACGGGCATGAGATCAATACAATTCACCCTGTTGAACTGCGCTCTCATATAGGCATTATGCCCCAAGAGCCTTTTTTATTTTCAGGCACACTGAAAGAAAATATTGAGATTGGCGTTAATATTGGTAAAGACAGACTCATTAAACTTTTAGCTATGACGGGACTCGAAGAGCTAGTGAAACGCTCAGGCGAAGGGGAAAATTTCCAAGTCGGCGAAAATGGCAACCGTCTCTCTGTCGGGCAACGTCATCTTGTGGGACTTGCACGTGCCTTGATTAGCGATCCTTCGATTGTTATTTTGGATGAGCCTACAACGGGTATGGACGTGGGGCTTGAAAAAGAGATGGTGGAACACCTTAAACCTATGATGGAAGATAAAACGCTTATTGTCATTACTCATCGCTTTGCCGCATTGGAATTAGTCGATAGGGTGCTCGTGGTCAATAATGGTCGCATTGTTGCGGATGGCGCTAAAGATGAGATATTAAAGCAGTTACAAGGCAAACCAGCATGATAAACAGAATGATGATTGAAAAACGCTGGAATTATTACATCACGATTGTGCCTATTGCTCTTTTTTTCTTTGTTTTTTTGATCTGGGCGGCGCTCAGTGAAATTGATGAAGTGGTTCGTGGTAATGGAAAGATTGTTCCCTCTGGTCAAACCAAAGTCCTTCAACACATGGAAGGCGGCATCGTTTCTGAAATCTTAGTGAAAGAGGGACAAAATGTTGCCCTCAATCAACCCATTTACCAGCTGAACCAAGCTTTTTTTACGGCGGACATGAAAGGAAAAGATCTTGACCGTGTCTCTTTACAAGCGAAAGAAGAGCGCTTGATGAGCCTTATTGATGATAAAGAGTTGATATTTGACAAAACGCTGGTCGAACAATACCCCGAGATTGTTGGAAATGAGATGCAGATTTTTAGGAGTGAAAAGCTCAATAATTCGGAACGTCTTAACGGAGTGCAACAAAAAATTGAGCAACGACAGTATGAGCTCAAGGAGTTAGAAAGTCGGCAAAAAAACCTTACGCTAGAGCTCAATATGGCACTTGAAAACACAACCATTGCTGAGCAGTTAATGAAATCAGGCGCAGGGTCTCGCAAAGAGTACCTTTTTGAGATGAGTAAAAAACAAAATCTCATTACCCAAGTCGATGAGGTGAAAAATCTCATACCCGTTACGCAAGGCAAATACAAAGAGGTGATGCATGAGTTAGGTTCGGTTCGCTCTGACATTCAATCCAAACTGCTCAATGACCTCAAAGATGTGCGTCTCAAAATAAGCCAACTTTCCCAACAAAGTGAGGCAAGTGTCGATAGAACCAAACGTCTTCTCATCACCTCACCTGTCAATGGTATCGTGAATGTGCTCTATTTTCATACGGTGGGCGGCACGATCAAGTCTGGAGATAAGGTTGCTGAGATTACCCCACTCGAAGAGGGTTTGATGGTCGAAGCCAATATCAAAGCGGCCGATCGTGGTCGCATTTGGGTCGGTCAAAAAGCGAATATTGAGATTACCGCGTATGATTATGCCCGCTATGGCATGATTGAAGGTGAACTGGTTTCAATTAGCCCCGATAGTTTTACAACGCAAAAAGGAGAGATCTTTTATGCCATCAAAATCAAAGCATCCAAAGATCGACTCGGTCCAAATTTGCCCATTATGCCAGGAATGGAGACGGGGATTAATATTATTACAGGCAAACGAACTGTACTTGGGTACATCTTACTTCCACTCAAACGTATGGGGAAAAATGCGATGTTAGAGCCTTGATTCGTTCAAGGCTTTTTACATGTAAAAAAATTACTGCAACACCTCAAATCCCGAAAGCGCCGCACCAACAGCACCAATAAGTTGTGGATGTTCGGGAACAAGAATTTTGCGTTCTAGTTTGTGTTCTAGCATATGGTGTAAAAAAGGATTGAGTGCGCCGCCGCCTGTGAAGACGATGCAGTCATTTTCTTTGACGACAAATTTTTTAGCCATTGAAGCCAAACGTGAAGCGATAGATTCGTGGACACCGTAGCAGATGTTGGCCAAACTTTCTTTTTTGGCGATGAGGGAGATGACCTCTGACTCGGCAAAAACGGCGCACATACTTGATATAGTCAGCTCTTTGTCGTGCTCAAAGCCAGCGTTGGCGAAGGTTTGCATGTCTAAGCCCAGACGATTGGCGGCGATCTCGAGAAATTTTCCTGTACCTGCCGCACACTTGTCATTCATACGAAAGTCGGTAAAGCTGCCATCGTCGCCCATTTTGATGACTTTGCTGTCTTGTCCGCCAAGGTCGATGACGGTTTTGACTTCGTTGTGAAAGAAGTACGCCCCTTTGGCGTGGGCTTTGATCTCGGAGATGACGGGTGCACCGTGCGAGTCTCCTAACATATGCCGTCCGTAGCCTGTGGCGACGAGCATTTTGACCTTTTTGTCTTTGAGGTATTCGCCCACGATGACGTCTTGGTTAAAAATGGTCGGGATCACCGCATGATGGGTGATCTCCTTTTCTCTTCCGATACCGATGATTTTTGTATAGGTTGAGCCTATATCGACGCCCCAAAACATTATTTGTTGGCGAACGCTTCGGCTTTTTGTTTAAACGTGATGCTCTCCAAAAAGGCTTCAACACGGGTTTTGATCTGTCCTGCATCTTCAGGGGAATAATCCGACTCGATGACGAGGCACGGAATGCCTTCTTTCGCTAACGCTTCGGTCACAAGGTGTGACT
>Ga0194137_10001073_pt1 | contig 17223 bp, 14 predicted proteins | sample TARM_MetaG_T3_14_FD_134025 | JGI IMG/M metagenome (GOLD analysis project Ga0194137, IMG submission 134025) | Freshwater microbial communities from Pennsylvania, USA, analyzing microbe dynamics in response to fracking - TARM_MetaG_T3_14 (version 2) | ecosystem: Environmental > Aquatic >... | reverse complement strand
GTCGGGCGTGATTTGAATTCTGGGTGAAACTGAACGGCTAAAAACCAAGGATGGTCTTCGAGTTCAACAATTTCCACCAAGCGCTCATCAGGCGATAAACCACTTAAAATCAAACCTTTTTCCAGCATTTCTTCTCGATAAGTGTTATTGAATTCATAACGATGACGATGTCTTTCATATATAAGGTCTTCACCATAAGCGCGGTGTGCAAGTGAGCCCGGCTTCAATTTACATGGATAAAGTCCTAACCTCATGGTGCCGCCCATGTCTTCAACATCGTGTTGTTCTGGCATTAAGTCAATCACAGGGACTGGTGTTAAACCATTAAGCTCTGCACTGTGCGCTTCTTTATAGCCAATAACGTGTCTAGCAAATTCAATGACTGCCATTTGCATCCCTAAGCATACGCCAAAGAAGGGAATCTTATTCTCTCTCGCGTATTTAACGGCTTCAATTTTCCCTTCTACGCCTCTAAAACCAAAGCCGCCTGGTACCAGGATACCATCGACACCCTTTAGAATAGTCCCTACTGATTCATCTGTGATATCTTCTGAATGAACCCAGTCAATATCTACAATTACATCATTGGCGATGCCAGCATGTTTAAGGGCTTCAGCAACAGAAAGGTAAGCATCTTTAAGTTCTACATATTTACCAACAAGTGCAATGCGCACGCGGTCTTTTAGGTTCTTTTCTATATTAACAATGCGTTCCCACTCTGTAAAATCAGGGGCACCACACTCTATTTTCAAAAATTCACATACTTTTTCTGCAAGGCCTTCTTGTTCGAGGGTAAGCGGTACAGAATAAAGTGTATCTGCATCAAGGTTTTGAATAACGTTTTTCGAACTCACACTACAGAATAAGGCAATTTTTTCTTTCATATCTTGTGAAATCTCTTTTTCTGTACGACATACGATAAGATCCGGTTGGATACCAATGGCTCTAAGTTCTTTAACAGAGTGCTGAGTTGGCTTGGTCTTGAGTTCGCCTGCTTTTGCTAAATATGGCAATAAAGTTAAATGAATATACATGACATTTTCATCACCTACGTCATATTTCACTTGGCGAATGGCTTCTAGGAAGGGTAGAGATTCTATATCTCCTACTGTACCACCAATTTCTGTAATGACTACATCAGCACTAATTTCCTTAGCTGAACGCATCAAACGCTCTTTTATCTCATTGGTGATGTGGGGAATAACTTGTATCGTTGCACCTAAATAATCACCACGACGCTCTTTTGTAAGAACTGACCAATAAATTTTTCCCGTGGTAACATTGCTGTTCTTTGATAGATTAATATCAATAAAACGTTCATAATGCCCAAGGTCAAGATCTGTCTCTGCCCCATCATCGGTTACAAATACTTCACCGTGTTGGTAGGGACTCATTGTACCAGGGTCTACATTAATATAGGGGTCAAATTTCTGAATGGTTACTTTTAACCCTCTCGCCTTTAATAGTTGTCCAAGTGATGCTGCCGTGATGCCCTTACCCAGCGATGATACTACCCCACCGGTAACAAAGATATACTTTGTATTCATGTTTAACTCCTTTCGCCCAACGCTTCTTATAATCGCACTCAATGATTTGAGATTTTAATATCCTTTGTATTTGTTGAATGAATGCCATAGAAAACATAAAAAAAGAGTGAGAAAGCACCTACAAAGGATGACTAACCACTCTTGTTCCTAAGGCTCAAGTAGCCACCCTTAAGGGTGTCACTATACCGATTCAATTAACAATACTTACATAGTATATCCACTTCATCATTTGAAGTCAACTCTTTTTTTAAGAATTTTTTTAAGGTCTTTTTACTCTGTTATAACCTTGATATCGTCCGCCTCAAAAAGGCCTTCTGTAATCTTGCGTCCACTGATTGTGAGTTTATCTCCCGCCTCAAAATTTTCAGCGACTAAGTCTGTATTAGTTGCAAATGCAACCGTTTTAGAGAGGCCATCTTCGTCGACGACAATCATAATGTTTGAAGACGTAATCACACTTGTAACGGTGGCATCAAATGAGATTTTATCTGCATCATCACCTAAGCGGATAACCTCTATGCCATTAAAACCAATATGCACATTTGCGATTTGGTCTAAACGGAGATCGTAAATATTAAGCCCCTCTACCCCTGTTTCTGAAATAATATTAAGCGTTGGACCTACGGGAATAATTTCATAAGCTTCTAGTCCTGTATCGAGTTCGATCTGGGCATCTGCTTTAATGTAAATCCCCTTGATAATGCCTTTAATGTCCCTTACTTCTCCAAGATACGTTATTGACTTAACTTTTCCATAAGCCAGTGTCACTTCAACGATATCATTTTTGTGAAGAATATTGCCCGTCACATTGCTGTATGAAATTCCAGAACCAATTTCCGCGGTAAAATTCGACCCATTTTCAAGTGTGACATTTAACGCATCTGGTGATTTTAGCTTGATTTCTTGTGTGAGCATCCCCTTAAACACATAATTGCCTGAAAAAGCAACGATGCTCATGGCAGAATATTCTTCATAATAAACGGTCATATAGTAGTTTGCTTTTAAGTCATCAATGCTAGCTGATTTACCATCTATGGTAACTGGTGTATCTGCATAAACGCGTTTGAAATCAAAACCACCTGTTTCTAGTGAAAACTTAAGAGATCTAAAATCTTTATTTTCTCCAAGATAGCCTGATAAGGAGTCAAAATGACCTACCGATGCATCAAAGAAAAGTGGCACGTCAACACGTGTTACTTTTGTCTTATCAAGCGTTAATGTCACACCGATATCTTTTTTTAGGCTAGATAAGTCAATGGCAATCTGATCTGCGTAGATTTTGCTTCCTGCAATATTGTAAGTGACTGTCTTGCCTGCATCTGTTTTAACTTCTAGGTAGTTAAGATCTTTAAAAATATCCGTTATGGTACCGGTTATTGTTTCGATTTCGTTTGTCTCACTCGTTACGACATCTCCTGTAATAGGAGTTTTTTCAGTATCTAGGTCACTCTCTCCATCTGTAGAATTGTCCTCTGGTGTGCCATCACCCGTTTGAATTTCAGATACACCCGTTGTCAACGCTTCAAAATAGCCATTTGTAAACACGGCCAATACAGCGCGGTTCAAAATAGTCTTAGGGTTAAAGTTGCCGTTACTATCTCCCTTTGCCGATACCATATCATAATCGATTAATAGGTTGACATACTTAAGGGCACTTAAAGAAATTTCAAAGGCATCCTTGTAAGATAGTGAGATGATCTTATTAATATTTTCATTTTTGTACAGGTTGAGCGCCTTTCCAAAAAACACCGATGCTTCTACCTTGCTCACACTTGTAAAATTGCCACTATTGACGAAATATTTCACCTCGTCAAGCACGACGATTTCATTCTCTAGGGCATATCCAAGTGCAGGGTAAACATCGCCACTATAGGGCGCTAACATTTTTGGAATACCAAGTGTTGCCAGCTGTGATTCATATTTAGCTGCAAGAACAGCGCCTTGAGACGGTGTCAACAGCCCTGCTTCAATGGCTGAACGATAGATAACAACTAGCGTTTCTGCTTTTGTCGCCTGCTGATCAGGTTTAAAGCTACCATCGTCATAAAGACTCATAATCCCCTGGTCTGTCATATTGCTTACAACCGTATTCGCCCAGTGTGTATCGTTTACGTCAGTAATTGCTGCTGCAAAAGCAACTTGGCTTAGCATCATTACCGCTAAGCACAATGCTAATATTTTATAATAAAATTTTGTCTTTCCTAAAATCATCATGACCTCCTAAATCAATATTCTCTCCTTATTATACCATGTGCAAATAAAATGTTTATTACATTTCAATAACAGTATTTTGCTAGCCTCTTATGTCCTTAACCCATTTGTGGTAAAATGGTGATTGAGATAGGTTTCTATCTTTTATCATATGAAAATTGAGGTTGTTTATGACTTATTTTAACTATAGAGCACATAGCGTTGCTTACACACATAAAGTAGCATCAAAAGATGCTAATAGTGCGTCCCATACGGACTTGCCACCACTCCTCTTGTTACATGGCTGGGGGCCGTCTAAAGAAACTTTTGATGGGATTATAAAAAACATTGGTAACTCTAGAGACATCTATGCGCTCGATTTTCCAGGGTTTGGAGATTCTGACGAACCAAGCACGCCGTGGCGTCTTGACGACTACACGGATATGGTCATTGCCTTCATCGAAGCCATGTCTCTTAAAACCCCTATTGTCATCGGACATTCTTTTGGAGGACGGGTTGCCATAAAACTTGCTAATCGTGTCACACTAGATAAAGTCGTTCTGACAAGTAGCGCAGGTATTGTTCCAAAACGTCCACTCTCTTATTATACCAAAATCTATGGGTACAAGACGATGCGACTTTTGAATCATTTACCTCTTTTGCATTTTATTTTAAAGGAACCTGTAAAGGCTTATAGTGAAAAGTATAGCTCTTCTGACTATAAAATGGCCACCCCTATGATGAAACGCATCTTGTCTCTTGTGGTCAATGAGGATTTAACCCCGCTGTTAAAGCATATAAAAGTCCCAACGCTACTAATTTGGGGAGATCAAGATACGGCAACCCCGATTGAAGATGCCAAACTCATGCTAGCAAAGATCCCCGATTCAGGCCTTGTAACATTTGAAGGTGCAGGTCATTTTGCTTACCTTGAACAACCTGAAAGATTCAACACGATTATAAAATCATTTATTGGAGAATAAACCTATGCCAATCATTGCACTTATCGTCATCTTGCTCATCCATTTCAGAGGAGAAGATGATCTTCATAAATTTCAACAAAATAGTTACCGAATGAAGCGCTATTTAAAATGGCGTTTTGGCGATTACAGCCGCATTCTAAGGCCGCACGAACTCCTTTTTTTTCTAGGCCTCTGCCTTGCATCCTTTATAGATACACCGTGGTTAAAAGTCATAGGTCTCGTTATGATGCTCGTCGATACTTATTTTTTCTGGCTCATCAAAACGGCTTACCCTATAAAAAAAGCACTGGTCTATACAGTGCGTGTTAAACGCCTCAAAGCAACCAAGACGCTTTTACTCGCCGCTCTAGCTGTGACGTGTTTTTATTTTCCCACCCTTTTATTTATAATAGGCCTGACGTATTTTGTCTCCTTTATCTATACCTTTATTGCTGCCATTATCAATAAGCCGCTCGAACATTATATAAGTGAACGTTACTATAAGGACGCTCAAAATGAACTCTCAAAAGCCCCTCATTTAAACGTTCTCGGCATCACTGGAAGCTATGGTAAAACCAGTACAAAAAATGTCATCAACACCGTCCTTAGCAAGGATTTTAACGTTTTGATGACACCTGAAAGCTTTAATACCAAGATGGGACTCACACGCACCTTACGAGAAGGGTTAAAACCCATTCACCAAGTTTTTATCGCTGAAATGGGAGCAAAGGAAGTTGGAGACATCAAGGAACTTTGTGATTTTGTTCATCCAACAATGGGAATCATTACTTCTATTGGCCCCCAACATCTTGAAAGTTTTAAGACACTTGAAAATGTCATACAGACAAAAGGCGAACTCTTTCAGGCGATTCCAAGTGGCGGCACACTCTTTCTCAACTGTGATGATGAAAACATCATGAAACTCCCCGTTCGAGAAGATGTAACCATTTACAGATATGCCGTCGGCGAAAAGGCCAAGTCGCCAGAAGCGCACAAGCTCAACGTGTTTATTAAATCCTTAAAACTTGGTTCAAGGGGTGCCGCTTTTACCCTCTGTTATAAAACAGAAAAAAATGGGACTGGGTCTGTTGACCTCACGACAAAACTACTTGGACGACACAACCTTTCAAATATTGTGGCGGCGTGTGCTGTAGCACTCCACCTCGGGGTTGAACCGTCAAGATTGCCAGTCCTCGTAGCCAGTATAGAGCCTGTTGAACACCGATTATCGCACCGCCTTGTTGCTGACAAATACACCCTACTTGACGATGCCTTTAATTCAAATCCCGTGGGGTCAAAAATGGCACTTGAGGTCCTTTCCCATTATGAGGGAAAGAAAAAGATTATTATCACACCTGGTATGATTGAACTGGGCGATCAGGCAGATGCCCTTAACCACGCTTTTGGGGTGGCCATGGCCAAAGTGTGTGATGTGGTCATTCTCGTCGGCCCTAAATTGACCCTTCCCATACAAGCAGGTTTAAAAGAGGAAAACTATCCTGAAGAAAACTGTCACATTGTAAAGAGTATCCATGAAGCTTACACCCTGTTAAACGATCTTGTTGACCAGGGTGATGTGGTACTGATTGAAAACGACTTGCCAGACGCTTTTAACGAAGCCTTATTATAAACAATTGATTAATCCAACTTATTGGGAGGCACCATGATTCAACTCGGTATTTTTTTCGGAGGCACCAGTGTAGAACACGAAGTCTCTGTTATAACGGCACAACAGGCTATTGCACAACTTAAGAAATTACCCGGCTACAATGTGGTTCCCATCTACATTTCCAAGGACAATCACTGGTACACCGGAGACTATCTCCACGAGGTAGAACACTTTAAATCACTCCCCACCGTCATTGAAAAAAGTCAACGCGTCAGTATGATAAAAACAGACAAAGGGGCTTGTCTCATAAAAAACCCACTGGCTACTCGTGGTCAAAATATCATCTCTGCCATTGATATGGCCTTTCCCATGATACATGGCACAGGTGGTGAAGACGGTAATTTGCAAGGTTTCCTCGAACACATGCAGATTCCATATGTTGGCTGTAACGTACTCGCTGCCAGTATGACCATGGATAAAATTGCTAGCAAGCTCTTTTTGCAAAGTGCAGGCGTTCGCGTTGTCGACGGCGACTGGTTTTACACACACGACTGGATGACTTACCCAGGTGCTATCCTCGATGATCTTGAAAAAAAACTTGGCTATCCTATGATTGTCAAGCCCGCAGATATCGGCTCCAGCGTGGGGATTAAAACCGCTAAAAATCGCAAGGCTTTAATGGAAGCCATCGATTTTGCAAAACAATTTACAACACGTGTCCTCGTCGAAAAAATGCTTGATGATATGCGTGAAATCAACATCTCTGTTTTAGGAGATTGTGAAAAACTTCAATTGTCGGTCTGTGAAGAGCCACTTACAGACAGTGATATACTAACATATGAAGATAAGTACATGAGTGAAGGCGGTAGCAAAGGGATGTCAGCTTCAAAAAGGCAAATACCTGCTGACCTATCTGAACCCCTCTTAAAAGAGATAAGAGAAATGGCGACAGTTGCTTTTACTGCTCTTGAATGTTCAGGTGTCATTCGCATAGATTTTATGATTGATAACTATACGGGCAAACCCTATATCAATGAATTCAATACAGTGCCTGGCTCACTTGCCTTCTACCTTTGGGAAGCAACTGGGTTAAGCTTCTTGGACATGTTATCAGAGGCCATAGAAGCTGGCTATAGAACATTCAGACGCAAAAATGGCATTCTGCGTTCAAACCATCTTAATTTGCTCTCAAAAAAAGATTTGAAAGGTTTAAAAAAATAGGAGGTGGCTGTAATGGCTTCTGAAAAGATACTTATCGTTGAAGACGATCAACAAATTCAAACGCTTTTAAAAGATTACGTCGGTGCTTCTGGCTATATTCCCATTGTAGCATCTGATGGTGAAGAAGCACTTGAAAAATTCATCTCTGAATCGCCACAGCTTGCCCTGCTCGATATCATTCTTCCCAAGGTGGATGGCTTTGAAATCTGCCGACAAATCAGGCGAGACTCTAATATTCCGATTATTATGTTGAGCTCAAAAAAAGAAGATACTGATAAAATTTTAGCACTGGGGCTGGGAGCCGATGATTACATTGAGAAGCCGTTTAGCCCACGTGTTCTCATTGCAAAAATACAGGCACAATTTCGACGAATTTACGAACTTTCCGGCACCCCTCAATCAGACCTTTTAAAAATAAAAGACCTTGAGATTGATTTAAAAGCACGAACCGTTTCATTAAAATGTCCAACAAAAACCAAGCGCTTTCACGTGAGCGAATTTTTGACGAAATCTGGGGTTATAATGAGTTTGGAGATATCAATATCGTAACCGTTCACGTCCGTAAAATCCGCGAAAAAATAGAGGAAACACCATCAGAACCAACCTATATTGAAACGGTATGGGGAATTGGGTACAAGTTTAAGGGGTAAATATGAAATGGCCAAAACTAACACTTAAAACGAGCATCTTGTTTTTTTCATTCCTCTTCATACTAGCCACTACGGTTCTATTTGTGCTCATGGTTTATCAATTTGGTGTAGGGCCTTTTTCAGAGGAAACCGCTATTAAAAACCCTTATTTATTATTGGCACTTATTGTGGTGTTTATACTTATTTTTTTCATGATACTTATTTCTATGGCCACCCGCTACATCTTTGTTCCGCTTGATGAAATGAAGCGTGCCGCAAGTCATATCAAAGCTGGTAACCTCAACTATGAGTTCACTTATTTTCCTAATAATGAGATTGGAGAATTCTATGAAGAATTTAACAAAATGCGCATACGACTTCGCGATACTATTTTAGAACAACACGAGCTAGAAAAACGTAGAAAACGTCTTATCGCAAGTATTACCCATGATTTAAGAACACCACTTACTTCAATTCAAGGCTATGTTGAAGCGCTTCAAGACGGCATTGTGAAAGACCAGGGAACCTATGAAAATTATCTTGAAACCATTCATGAAAAAGCATCAGAACTCAACCATCTCATTGACGACTTGTCCGTTTATACGAGACAAGAGCTCGGTGAATTTACGCTGAATATCGAACGCATTCATTCAGGAAAACTTCTTAACCACTACTTTGAACACAAGATGTATGAATTTAAGTTTTCAAACTTAAACCTCAAGCTGCACAAACCCTTTATTGCCACTTTTATCAATGTCGATCCCTATCGGTTCACTCAAATACTAGATAATCTCATTGGCAATGCAAAAAAATATGCTAAAACAACAGTAAACATTGCAACTTTCGTCAAGAATTATCAGTTGCATATTGAAATACACGATGACGGCAACGGTATTCCCCAAGACTACCTACAAAATCTCTTTGATCCCTTTTTCATGGTCAACAAGAAAAAAGATCAAAGGGAAAAAGGTGGATCTGGCCTCGGGCTTGCCATTGTCAAGCAATTGATTGAAGCCCACGATGGTGAAATCAAAGTCTCAAGTCAACTCAACGTGGGATCTACTTTTACAGTGGTCATCCCTATAGACCGCTAAAGCGATCATTCGACTTAATGAAAAGGAGCGATATCATGAAATGTCCAAATTGTAGTTTCCTTAATGCTGACGATGCAGAAGTATGTAAAATTTGTGGTTACGACTTAAACCCCGTACCACCTTCAAAATCTCGCTATTCTCTTGATGATGCAGACCTGGACAAAAGTGTTGATGCACTCTTTGGCACTTCTGAAAAGCGTATGTCAAAAAAACTTGATAAGCGTTTTGAAGCCTACGCTGATATGCCAGATGATGATGAGGCCAACGGGAAAATGACTGACAAAGAACTTCATTGGCTAGAAACGCTACAGCGCGATATGGCCACTGTTGATGAGGAGTTTAGTTCTCTAAGAAGCGGTAGTGTTAAGACTGAGGAGGGACCGGCTGACACAGCGGCATCTGAAACAGTATCTTTTGACAACCAAGGCCCCAAAGGGGCAGAGCATACACCAGATCAGGAAGAAAATCTGCAACATGAGCAGGATGAATATAAAGAGCAAAAGCCGGAAGAAAGCCGTGAACAGGCTCAAGAAACCTTTATACCAGGATTGGATTTAACACACGATCCTAGTGAAAGTGCATATCAAGAAGAAACTTTAGAAACTGAACCATCCGAGACACAGGAACGGTTTGGTGATGCTGATGCCTATGATATTATCAACTTAAATCTGCTCGCTAAAGACCCAGAAAAATTTGAGAAGAATGATGAAACAGTCTCCTCTAATCGCGATGAACAAGATGAAATATTAGAAGATATTGCCTATCAAAATGCCACAAGACGTAATCGAATCATCATTCTTTTGGTTTTAGCGGTAATTGTTTTTCTTATTCTCTTCAAACTCATCTCTGGGTTAGGGCAAGCAAAAACACCCGTTGATGACGAACAAAACAATCCACAAATAGAGGAACCCGCTGGGTTAGATGACCATATGACTTCTGAAGTTCTTTCAGAGCAAACGGGTATCTTCTTTGGTCAATTAAAAGCCTATGTAAACGATGGCAATATTGCTGTTCTCTCACGTTTTGAGAATAGCCAAAATGCCCTTGAGCAACTTAACCAGTTTAAAAATGAAGGAACACTTGATGATTTCCGATTAACAATGCCTGCTATTGATGACGTCAATCCCTTGGGGACACCTATTACTATCAGTGTAGCAATTGATCGTACTATCGAAGGTAAAAGCGTTACACGAGAAGATACTTGGAAATTTAATTGGGTATATCTTGAAGAGCAATGGCTTATTAAAAATCTAGAAATTCAATCGCAAGAAGGGACTACAACCGTCAACAGCAATGGCGATACTGAAGAACAGCCATCGCCTACAGACAACGCGGGTTCAACGACTCCTAGTACGAATAATTCTACATCAACGGCTAACACGATTAAACCTGAGGGATTTGTCACAACAGGCAGTTTTACAGGTGGCATCATTACCGATGGACAAGATGTTTCGAGCATTCGCTTTGGAAGACATGATGCCTTTGACCGACTTGTCTTTGACCTATCTGTATGGACAGGGTCATCAGCTTCTGGTGATGTGGTTGAAGAAGCCTGTCATTACGAGGCCAAAATATCAGATGATGGAAAATCTATAACCCTCTTATTGAGCGGTGCGCGAGGTGCCAGTGCAACACTTCCTAATTTAACGGGGAGCAATTACTTAAGTGGCATTAGCGTCTTTTATCCTGAAGATGACTCTGCAGTAGGCTTTAATATAACTCTAAACCAATCAAGTGCCTTTAAAACGTTTAGTTTAAAAGCACCCGGTCGAATCGTCATTGACGTGATGCCAAAATAACTTATCCTTTGGGGGGTGAACCCATGTTTGCAACAACGCCAGTTCTTAATAGTGTCACCTATAAATTGATTTTTTCCCTTGTAATGATCCTTATTGCTTGGGGATTAAATCAAATTATCGTTACACTTATCCACAGAAAAATTACAGATATGAAACGCTTTTATCATATTAAAAAGACTTTGCAATACATTCTAACCCTCTTTACCCTTTTAATGATTGTCTTTCTGTGGATAAGTCAATTAAGTGCACTGCCTACTATTTTAGGTCTCTTTTCTGCGGGTATTGCCATTGCATTAAAGGATCTCTTTGCCAATATTGCCGCTTGGATTTTCATTGTATGGCGCAAACCTTTTGAAGTTGAAGATCGCGTAGCCGTTAACGGTGTAGCAGGAGACGTTATAGACCAACGCCTATTTCAGTTTACCATTAATGAAATTCATCCCGATAGCGGAGACCAGAGTACTGGCCGCATTATTCATATTCCAAATGCTATCATTTTTACAACGAATGTTACCAATTACGGGCAGGGCTTTCAATATGTATGGAGCGAGCTTAAAATCGTACTTACTTATGAGAGCAACTGGCAGAAAGCAAAAGCGGCCTTTCTAGAGATTGCTGAAACGAAAACTGAAATACTGGATTTCGATGCAGAAAAGCGCCTTCGGGAAGCTGCAAAAAAGTATATGATTTACTATTCAAAGTTAACCCCCATCGTCTATACCAGTATTGAACCCCAAGGTATTGCACTTGATATTCGTTTTTTATGCGATCCACAACAGAAAAGAACTATGAATGAACGCATATCAGAAGCCGTTCTCACCTATGTTGGCAATGAAAACGACTTACACTTTGCATATCCAACGTCGAGAATTATAGTTGATTCCAATCAAGTTCCCTCTCCTTAAAAAGGAGACCACACTACAAAATATGAAAAGTCTCATGAAAACGCCCTTCTTACGGCAATTTTCATGAGACTTTTTTAATAATCCTATACCTGCACACACCTTAAAGCCTTCTGTTTACAATACCATTTTAAAAACAATCCATATAATTGCCAATGGGACTAAAACAACTACTCCAATCCCAATTAGTAAGCCTACCATACCAAATGCTAGACCGACAATACCACCGACAAGGCCGACGACTAAACTGATGGCTCCAGCAATAATACCCATTATGCCTCCAATTAAGCCACCTATACCACCACCAACGGCCCCCAGTGCACCTGCTGCAAAACTAAGTGCTCCGCCAATTAGTTTAAAGGGCCACGCGAGGATGGCACCAAGGGGGATAAAATAGGCCATTGCCGCAGCAATGAGTGCTACTGGCATAAGTTTTTCCATCGTATATCCTCTATTATAAAGTATCCCAGCCATCACTATAAAAACAATAATTGATAAGATCATCTTAACGCCTCCTAACATAAAAGCCATTTGCTTTTAAGGTTCTTTATTTACTCTATCATATCTTATCTAAATGTAAATCAAATTAGGCCAAGATTAGAATTACGTAAGAATATATAAGAAAAAAATTCCCGCCAAATTTATCTTTGGCGGGAACTTCTTTATATTTGGAATGAAAAGGTTAATAAATTAATAGACCTTCTTAGTCCTCAATCACTTTAGAAGCATTAATTTTCTTAATTTCTTCCACAACGATTGGTAGGATCTTAGATGCATCACCTACAATGCCAAGGTCAGCAATTGTATTAATTGCAGCGCCTTTATCTTTGTTGATTGCAATGATAAGTTCTGCTTCTTCCATACCAGCAACATGCTGAATAGCGCCTGAAATACCACATGCAATGTAAAGATCAGGACGTACCGTCTTACCTGTTTGTCCTACTTGACGATCATGATCCATCCATCCCATATCAACTGCTGCACGTGATGCAGAAACCATACCGTTAAGTTCTTTAGCAAGGTCTTTAAGAACATCAAAACCTTCTGCAGAACCTATACCACGACCACCTGAAACAAGAACAGTTGCTTCTTGGATATCAAGTTTTGTGCCTTGTTCTTTCTCAAAAGAAATAACTTCAACATAGTTTGCATTTTTTTCAAGTTTAAGCTCAGCCTTAACAACTTCACCTTTTCTGCCTACTTCTCTCTCCATTTTTGTCATTACGCCTGGGCGTACTGTTGACATTTGTGGACGATGATCAGGAGAAACAATCGTTGCCATGATGTTACCACCAAAAGCTGGTCTAGTCATTAACAAAAGTCTGTCTTCACTTATTTCAAGTGATGTACAGTCAGCTGTAAGACCTGTTGAAAGTCTTGCAGAAACTCTAGGTGCTAAATCTCTACCAATTGATGTTGCACCAAAGAGTACGATTTCAGGGTTTTCACCTTGAATCGCTTGAACAAGTGCTTGAGTATATGGCTCTGTGGTAAATAACTCAAGCGCTGGGTCGTCTAATAATATAACTTTATCTGCACCAAATTCTATGAGTAATTGTGCATGTTTTTCAATGCCGCTACCTGGTATTGCAGCTGTTAAGCTCACACCAAGTTCATCGGCAATTTTTCTACCTTTACCAAGCAACTCTAAAGAAACGTTTTGGACTTCGTTGTAGCGCTGCTCAATGTATACTAATACACCTTTGTAATCATTAATATTCATGACACGCCTCCCTATATAATAAATTTCTCTTGTAACTTATCAACGATCGCCATAGCCACTTCTTTAGGTGAGCCTTCGATAACTTTACCAGCTTGTTTAACACCCTTTGTAAATGACTTTTTAACTTTTGTTGGCGAGCCTTTAAGTCCCATTTTAGCAGGGTCAGCATCGATATCCTCAAAAGTCCATGTTTCAATTTCAAGCTCTCTATTAGCGTCAATAACACCTTTGACATTCATATAACGCGCTTCGTTAAGTTCTGCAAGCGCTGTAATAAGACAAGGGTATTGAACTTTTACCATTTGGAATCCATCTTCAAAGCTTCTCTTCACAATAGCATGATCACCTTTGTTCTCAATTGCAGAAACATATGAAATTTGTGGAATTGCCAAATGCTCAGCAATTTGTGGTCCTACTTGAGCTGTATCACCATCAATCGCTTGACGACCAGCAATTACAAGGTCAAAATCAAGTTTCTTTAATGCTGATGCAATTGTTGTAGATGTTGCAAGCGTATCTGCACCCGCAAAAACACGGTCAGTTAATAAAATCACACGATCTGCACCCATAGCATATGACTCTTTTAAAGCCATTTTCGCTTGTGGTGGACCCATTGTGATTACAGTAACGTGTGCGCCAAACTCATCTTTTAATCTAAGTGCTGCTTCAAGACCTGCCTTATCATCTGGGTTGATGATACTCGGCACGCCATCTCTAATTAAAGTACCTGTCTTTGGATCCAATCTAACTTCATTGGTATCTGGTACTTGCTTTATACAAACAACGATTTTCATCTTAAATCCCTCCATTACTTCAATTCAGTTGCAGAAATAACCATGCGTTGAACTTCACTTGTACCTTCGTAGATTTCAGTAATTTTCGCGTCTCTCATCATTCTTTCAACAGGATACTCGCGCGTATAACCGTAACCACCGAATAGTTGTACAGCTTTTGTTGTAACTTCCATTGCGACTTCAGAAGCAAATAATTTTGCCATTGCAGCATCTTGTGCATAAGGCATTTTCTTTTGCTTTTTGTCTGCCGCAGAGTAAAGTAAAAAGCGTGCAGCTTCAATTTTAGTTTTCATATCTGCAATCTGGAACTGCGTATTTTGGAATTGTCCAATGCTTCGTCCAAATTGTTTTCTCTCTTTTACATACTTAACAGCTTCGTTATAAGCGCCTTGAGCAATACCGAGTGCTTGCGCAGCGATACCTATACGACCACCATCAAGTGTCATCATTGCAATTTTAAAGCCTTTTCCTTCAGCACCGAGCATATTAGCTGCTGGTACTCTACAGTCTTCAAAAATAAGCTCACAAGTACTAGAACCTCTAATACCCATTTTCTTTTCTTTTTTACCAATGCTAAAGCCTTCATATCCGCTCTCAACAATAAAAGCACTGATTCCTTTAAGTCCTTTAGACTTATCAGTCATTGCGATAACGATGTATATGTCTGCGTAACCTGCATTTGTAATAAAGATTTTACTGCCGTTTAAGATGTAGTCATCGCCATCTTTTATTGCAGTTGTTTGCTGACCAGATGCGTCAGTTCCCGCATTAGGTTCAGTTAAACCAAATGCGCCTAATTTTTCACCTTTAGCAAGTGGCACGAGGTATTTTTGTTTTTGTTCCTCTGTACCAAATTCATAAATTGGCGATGCACATAAAGATGTATGTGCAGATACCACAACTGATGTTGTAGCGCATGCAACTGCAAGTTCTTCTACGCAGTTGATGTATTGCCAGTACGTTCCGCCAGCACCACCGTATTCACGTGGATATGGAATCCCTAAGAATCCAAGCTCTGACATTTTTTTCACAGTTTCCACTGGAAACTCTTCTGTTTCGTCGACCTCTGCTGCAATTGGTTCTACTTCGTTCTCTGTAAACTTTCTGAACAAATCGCGCATCATAAGATCTTCATTTGATAAAGTAAACTGCATTTGTCTCCCTCCATTTGTTAAAATTTTAACTTTTTAGAGCAAAAAATAAATCATCCCCATGTGATAATTGTACCACGTGATATAGATGATGTGTAGGGGGGAATGCATCTTTTTTATGTTTTTTTATCTATACATTATCGGGGCATATACTTAAAAAACGTCAAAAGAATAATGATGAGGATACCCATATACATATAATAGCGCGTGCGAAAATGTTTTCTGCTACCACTATAACGTTGCCAGCTCTTCTTTTCACGCTTGGTGCTCAAATCATTGCGAAAGACATAGTACTTATCTTTTGGAACGTCAATAATGTCTTTGACTTCACCTGTTAACAAGGCTTTAACCACCCTTGCATCTTTGCTTGGAACCAATAGACAGTGTAACTTCACATTTTCCGCAGGTGTATCTTTGTACAAATCTGCTGGCAAGACAACACGTTTCATCTCATCTACCTCAGCCATCAACGTCTCCAGCGTTTCTATTCTTGTCTTATAAGCGTGTTCGAGAAGGCTTCGTTCCATATCGTACAGGCGGCTTGCTTCTTCTGATATCTCTACAACTTCCCACTGAAATAATTTTTCATAAGCCATTTTATACCGTCACCTTCTTTATAAATCGCTCTAACCCAAAGGATAGGAAAATAGTGATTAGGGCAAGCGCAAAAACGCGCTCTGTTTGAATATTTATTTTCGCCATCTGAAAGGCTTTGCCAAGTGACCCCTGCGTCTGACTAAGAACCTCTGATGCAATCATTACCTTCAAACTAAGAGATGTAATCGAAACTGCACCAGCCTTGACAAATGGCTTTACAGAAGGTATGTAAAGAAGTTTTAAGGTTTTCATTTTAGAAAACCGATAAAACGTTGTCATTTCAACGAGCTCTATTGACGTATGGTCATAGCCTTCGAGAACGTTGGAATAGATAATGGGCAGTGAAATAAGAAGCGTCACAAAGATAGGAGCAGAAGTACTAGACATCCAAATAATCACATAGACAATAATAACAATCGTAGGAAGTGTTCTCATAACCTGTAAAAAAGGGGCTAACACCCCTCTTAAAGGCTCAAAGGTACCTGCCGTAAGCCCCAAAATTACACCGCCCATCAAACTTAGCACAATACAAAAAAACGTCCTTATTAATGTACCCATCACGGCGCGATATAACGAAGGCGTTTTTAAAAGGTCCACTAAAGATGACAATACCAGTGGTGGCGAAGGCAAGATATACGCTTTATTGATTATAAGTGCAAACGCCCACCACAGGCCAATCAATCCTAAAATTGAAAATATTTGATTTCTAACGTTACTCACTTTTAAAGTAGAATGATTCATCTGGCACCTTTCCCCCTATTGAATCAGGCGAAGACAACATCAGTATATTAAATAGTGTCTCTAGTTCTTCTCTTGACTCCTCTATAGAAACGTGTTCAATGTTTAAACCCGGAATGGCATTGATTGCTACCGGTTCCGGAATACCTAAATCCAGTTCTGTAATATATTCTGCCGCAGTCTCAGGATTTTCATTGACCCAACTACACGAATCCTGTATCCCCTGAATAAAAGCTGCAACTACTTCAGGTTCCGTCTCAATTAGTT
>Ga0194137_10001071_pt1 | contig 17242 bp, 31 predicted proteins | sample TARM_MetaG_T3_14_FD_134025 | JGI IMG/M metagenome (GOLD analysis project Ga0194137, IMG submission 134025) | Freshwater microbial communities from Pennsylvania, USA, analyzing microbe dynamics in response to fracking - TARM_MetaG_T3_14 (version 2) | ecosystem: Environmental > Aquatic >... | reverse complement strand
GTGCTGGCCAACAAAGGCGTGATCCGTCACCGGGTCAAATGACCAAGTTGTCTTACTGGACTCAGCTTGGGGTTTTCACTCGGTAGAAAGCGGGACTTTCTGCGCCGAAACCGAGATCACCCCCAGTAGCGCGCACCGGCATGTCGAGACTGACGTGTGTCATGACAGCTCCTTGGTTGCGTTTGGTGTTTCGTATCGTAACGCATTCCTTAATGTTGTCAATGTATCCACACACTTAGCCGTGATAATTGCAGTTATTGCCGGTTATGGGCAGAATGAGCCATCTCAAAAAACAGAGGACTTGAAGCCATGTCCACCACCCGCATGCGCTACTTCAGCGATCAGCCCAGCGGCCCCGTTGAGCTGCTGACCATCACCACGATGGACAACGTCCAGTTCGCCCAAGTCTTCCCCGGTGTGTGCGGCCTTCGGTCCGATGGCTTTCAGAAGTTGGTTGGCAGCGCCGTACCAGGCGCCCCTTACCTGCCCGTCACACGCCGCATCGACTACAAACGCCGGCCTTCCCTGCATGTGTGCAACGCCAAGTGCGTAGGTGGCAAGCCCACGGGCACCTGCGAGTGCCAGTGCGGTGGCGCCCACCACGGGCGCGGCCTCATCACCGGCCTGCTTCCCTCCACTGCCAGCCACTGAGGCGGGCAAAATGACACAACCACAGGAGCCTCATGTGAACATGCCCAACACCGCGGCCACCACCACACCCACGATGCCAGCCGCGCCCTGTCCCAGCCCCATAGAAACTGCCGCCTTCTGGCTAATCAATGAGGAGCAGCGTGACGGCTTCAAACACTTCCTGTCCCAGTACATCACCGCACATTGCCCGGCCTGCAACAGCCGCAAGGTGTTCGTGGACGGCATTGAGCACCAGGTCACGGTCAACGACCAGGCGCAGATGCTGGCCGCGTATTTCGCGGTCTGCGACGACTGCAGCCATGTCTGGTGTCGCTCGGCCAGTCCCGACGACGTAGCAGCGCGCTGCATCGAGCACACTGCCGCGCTCGATGCAGCCAGCACCCCTGCGCTGAAAGACTTCAGTCGCGATGAGCTGTATGAGGTCAACGACGCCCTCAACGAGGTCATCCACCGAATGTGCAAGCAAGGCCAGACGCCCCAAGAGGTGGACTACAGATCGCTGAGCAAGATGTGGTCTGCCCAACGCAAGCTCATCGCGCAACTGCTCGGCCCAGGTGACACGCCTGGACTCCAGCAGATCCGCCCCCTCGTGGAGGCCAACATCGCCAAACCACGCCGCTTGCGCTCAAAACGGCCCCAAGACTGAGTTGCCCGGAGATCTCCATGACCTACCTCATCGACAACCCCGGTTTAGCCGGTGCCGTGGCCAGCGCCAAACCTCACCCCAAGCACACACACCTGCTCGCGGCCATTCGCCAGGTTCCGGGCATGGAGGCGGCCAAACTCACCGCCACAGGTGACATGGGATGGTTGAGCCGACGCAAGGTGATGGATAGCAACGGCAAGCTCATCAGCGAGGACCACGAGGCGTGGCTGCGCAACGAGGCTGCTCGAAGCGGCGTAGGGGCCGCGTGGAGATACCTCAAGATGCAAGGTCACACCCTAACCAAGTGCGAGGTGAACAGCCTGTATGTGACCGTCGATCGCGGTGGTGCCCGCCAAGATGACTATCTGCAGCTCGACATCAGCCTGTATGACGAACGCCTGAACCGTCGCTTGTTTGACCAGGACTACTCATGGCATGCACCTCAGGACGATCGCGAGCTGATTGAGCTGGCCATGCAAGGGCCGCAGCTGCCTGATGACCAGCGTGCAGCGCTCAGCGAGCCTTACTACCGCCTCGGCCGAATTGTCGACGTCGCGGTCTTCACCAAGACCGCTGAGGACCTCTACAACGAGAACAATGCGCGCAATGGCGCCAAGGTGGTCACCGCCACCTACGAAACTGGCGAGTCGATGACTGGCACGATCGCCGAGCTGTTTCCGGAAGCCAAACCCGGGCAATGGGGTGGGCGGCGCCTTTTTGACGATTGGGCGTTTTCTAGCGCCGGGCGCAGCGGCGCACGGCTGTGCGACCACTGGGCCCTGAGAATGGACGACTGGACGAATCCCCGCACCCAAGAGCGGGACATGGCGATCATTCCGATCTGGGGCTTTTCTGGAAAACTCGCCGAAGTGAAATCCAGATCGCTTAGCGACTACGCTCTGTACGGCAAGCTCGAAGCCATGGATCGGCGGCTCGGTGTGCCCTTCGGCTGGTTCACCTACATGCTGCACGGCAACCGAGTGCACGCAAGCGCTGGAGAGCGAATTCTCTGCGCTGCGGAGGAAGGCAAGATCGTCTTGCCCGAACATGACTACAAGGTGCTAAAGGCCTGGCACGCTTGCCCGTACGGGTTCTGATTCAGATACCCAAATGAGCCACACGTCGCCATCAAAGCTTGGTCCATTGAGCCACGCTCAGCGCAAGCTGATCGAGCACCTGCAGACGGGCGCGCAGCTCCGTCTTGAGCAGTCCACGGGACTGTACATGCTGCGCGGTGGCGCTGCCGCCCCTTCAAAGGTGGACACCCGAACCGTAGAAGCGCTGCTGAAATCCGGCGTGCTCAGCAGCGGCATTTCAGGCCTGTGCTGCCTAGAAGACTTCAGCGCCTGGAACGTTGGCGACTCAATGCGCACCGACAAGCGTTCCACCCCCGCACCAGCTGAGGAAAACGTGTTCGATGTGGTGGAACATCTCCCACAGGATGTGTCCCCGGCAGCGTTCACCGAGGCCTTGGCAATGCTGCGCCCGACAGCGACCACCGTGCCCCTCGGCGTCAGTACCACCGCCGTGGAACAGGACCGCAAAGCGGTTGCGCAGTGGCTCAATGAGTTTCGCCGCAAGCGCAACACGCTCGCTGCTTATGCCCGGGAGGCTCGCCGCTTCTTGTTGTGGTTGCACACCATCGACGGCGGCACCCTTGACTCATTTGACCGTGAGGCGCTAGACCGCTATGTGTGCTTCTTGGGCAACCCGGATCCAGGCTGGGCCACCCCTGGGCCCGACGGATGGCGCCCCCTCAAGGGGCCGCTTTCGCCCAGTTCCACTCGCCAAGCCATCATCATCCTGCAGGGGATGTACACCTACCTGGTCAAAGCCCGCAAGGTGGCAGACAACCCGATCAGCCTGATGCTGGACAAGGGCAGCCCCGCACCCAGAGCGGCAAGACCGGCACCCAGCGCTCAGGCGATGGTCCGGGTTTCAGCCTGGCTGCCCACCTGGTGCTCCCAGGCGGAATCCGAGCGCGAGCGTCAACAGCGTCAGCGTGATGCGCTGATGTGGACCTGGCTGTACTGGACAGCCGCCAGGCGCTTTGAGCTGGCAGCGGCCACATTTGGACAACTCAGGCCAGACACCATCGATGGGCAAACCGCATGGTGGTGGGAGGTTGTCGGCAAAGGCGAAAAGGTGGAGCGAATTCCATTGGATCACCAAGCGATCGAGGCGCTGCTCCATCATCACGGGATCACCGAGGACCAGCTCATCTGGCACACGCGAAGCCACTCACAAGAATCCCTGTGGCCTCGCCTGCGTCGTGGCAAAGGATGCGCCCCACTCAGCGACGACACCATCTACGAAGCGGTGCTGAGAGTGGCGACGGCAGCAGCCTCAGCGGCTGAGCAGCTGGAGCTGTCGGCCATCGATATGCAGCGCATCGCGCAAACCACACCGCATCATCTGCGGGCATACCGCAACACGCACATGTTCGGCAAGAATGTGCCCGCCCGCTTTGTCCAGCGCCTTATGCGGCATGCCGACTTTGAAACCACAATGCGCTACGACCACACGGACGAGCATCATTTCTACAGAGCGGTTGTCAGCTCACCAATAACAACGGACAAATCGGCAGAGACAAATTCCAAGCTCCCTCCTCAAGGGACTATTTAGGCCAAAGCGCCCTCAGGTCACCAACGGTAGATGTCTCATCTAACTTGTGCTTTTTCGACGGCGCAACGAGCTTCACACTCCCGACAGGCAAACCAAAGGTTCTTTCGATTGTTGATTGCATCTTCGTCACCAATGCGTCTGAACGAGCTGCGCGCACACGCCCTGCAGCACTACGTGTATCAGTTGCGGGCACTTTGAGTTTCTCTTTGACAGCCATTGAATTCCTTTGATATTTGGTCGGAATTGCCGACCACGTTGGTAGGCAGAACATGAGTTGCTATGAGTCCCTTCGGACCATCAGCGCCCTCGTACACGACGACGGCATCTTGCTTCAAGGTGCGAAAGCCATCCATGGCGATAGCAGAGTAGTGTACGAACACGTCGGCGCCACCACCTTCAGGCTCAATGAACCCGAACCCCTTCGCGTCATTGAACCACTTGACCGTTCCCTTCTGCACGTTCTTCCCCTTGCTTTATGAAGCAAGCATTTTGCGATAAACCACAATGTAAGCCAGTCAAAAAAACCCGGCTGCCAGAGGCTAGCCGGGCGATCCAGTCATGATGTTGAAATCTACGATGCGCGGATGCCCGTGACATCTTCTAAGGTTTGACGACCATGCGCCTTGCTGGGCATCAGCATGACCTGGCCGGTACTTCTTTCCAACTCAACATAGCGCCGATATAGCGCCGGATTCAGCCGTGCCGCAGCTTGCAAATCGGACCGGCTAGCCATGATGCAAAAACAGCATGACAACCGCGACATGCCCTGAGCATAGGCCCAGTGCGGCCTTTGCCCTACATGCGCAATGTATGAAAACACCTGCTTGGAACTCCAATGATGAATAGGCAGCCAGTCGTACCACTCTCGACCCGCCTTGCTATTGCGGTCAGAGAACTTGAAATCTGACAGCTTCGCTCTACTGGAGCTTTCCTGGGCACGCATTCCCATGCAATTGACAATAAGTTTGACGCCCATCTGGCGAATGGTTCGCTCTATCGGCCCTCTCTTTAAGTCACTCGTGCATTGCCTCAATGAAGGGCTTGGGAACATCCCTCGCTCCTCAATCATCTCCAAGAGAGTTCGCCTGGCTCGGCAGGTATGCAATTCATGGTTGCCAATAGTTGCCCTGATGTGATCCTCGACCCCATCCCACTCAACTTCAGGTAAGACTGCATGCACAACTCGAATCTGATGATCGGGCACGTGCCTTCGAATGAAGTGGAACATCGCTTGGCTGTCTTTGCCACCACTGTGATTGACCACGAAGATCGCACCCCGCTGGATGAGATCACGAACGGATGCGGGCAAAGCACTATCGAAGCAGCTTACCCAGTCTCTAACTTCCGATCTTTCAAACATAACGATCCCTCTATGTGTTGCAGGGACCGCTCCCAATGGGGAACAGTCCCCATTGGGTTTAAGAAGTAAATGAACAGTTAGATCAGGCCACGCTCAGCAAAAGACAACGTGCCACCTCGGCCAACAATGATGTGGTCCATCACATTCACATCAACCAGGCTCAGACTGCTCTTGAGCGTCTGGGTCAAGTTCTCATCTGCACGTGATGGCTCAAGATTGCCGGATGGGTGGTTATGGACCAGGATCACCGAGGCGGCGTTGTGCCAGAGGCACCTTTTAACAACCTCACGGGGGTACACCGATGTCTGCGTCAGTGTCCCGCGAAACATCTCTTCCCACGCAATCAATCTGACGGCTGCGTCCAGAAAGAGAACAGCAAAAACCTCATGCTCAAGGCTGCCGAATTTGAGGTGCAGAAACTGCCTCACAGAGCTGGGCCCATTGAGTATGGGCTGTTGAGTCATGCTGGCCTCCAAGATGGAAATTGCCAACGCAATGATTTCTTCATCTGCGGGCTTGAAAGCCCTCGCGTGGCGTGGCATTCGTGCCAACGCACAAGACCCATACTCGCTTTGAATCAGCGAGCAATCAGAAGCATGAACTTCCATACGTCCTCCGTTTGAAATTGAGGCTTCCCCCAGAGGGGAAGGCCTCAGGGGGGAAAGTGCCGTCAAACTCTCGAATCGACGGGGTAGAAATCAAAGACGGAGCGAACCTCAGCCAAGTAGCGATGAACATCAGAGCAACGCACCTCGGTGACATCGCCCTCTGCATAAGTCATCACGATGTGATCGACATCATTCGTCCAAACTGACACGTAGCCGGTATGAACCAGGCACTCCATCCCACGTCGTGCAGCATGTGCGTCAAATGAGTCAATGCCAGCGCCAGAGAAGCGCCTTTCGACCGTGTTTCCTCGCTCATTGACTTCAAGTGGAAGCCAGCGAAGCGCCTTCTTAATGCGCCGATGTTGACGAGCCACCGAAGCCATGTAGCGACGACTTCTTCGCCCCCAATGCTCTTGCCAACTCATCTTTGAGGCCTTACGAGCCCAGTACAGATCACCAAACAAAGCGCTGATTGCGCGTTGTGCTGTGGACTGATCCAGTCCAGAAACCTTGCAGCGCAGGGCTGCCTTGGATGTGTTGAGAATCATGCGTGCTCCAAAAAGAAAGGGCACGCAACCCCTCAGGGCAGACGTGCCCGTGAGGGAAAGGCTTGACAAGCAAGCGGCTTAGATGGCTTCAGGATGCCTGGCGGCACCCGCACGGGTTTCAGAAGCTGACCCGATTACTTGCCATGTGGCTAGTGAACAAATGGTAGCAGAACCACCATGCCAGTTCACCTTGAGTCAGCACGTCAACAGACCTTCACACCCAAAGGTCAAGCCATTACACTGCGGGCTGTTAATGGCGCTTCCTTCGGGAAGACCTAGTGCGAGGTAGCTCCCACATCCCTCGCACGTGCAGCATGTCTGCATTGGGAGTTTTGTAAGGCTGGGTGGTCATCTCCCGTGGCACTGCCCCCCGAGCGCGTGAATGCGTGCTGGGGGGGCAGTGTCGCCCGTTCACGGAAAAGGAGATGAGCATGTACAGCACCCATTTGCACGAGTTGGTTTTCGACGAATGCACCCCCGAAAGAATGGCCGCTGCCGGCGTGCCTGAAAAGGACGCCCTCTGGTACCACACCAAAGGACGACACCTCGCCCGCGTCTCGGCCCAAGAAATGATGGTGATCATGGCTATTCGCCACAAGGTTCGATGTGCCCGCTAAATGCGAGACACGACAGGCCATCAGATCCCTGCCACACCTAACCCCCGTGTACGTTGTACCGGGGGTTTTTTCATTGCCTCGCACATTTCAGGAGTCAAAGGCAGCCGCTAAACTTCAGTTGAACATCAATAAATCAGGCTTATGACCCCCCCATCGACACACACCTCTCCCCTCACTGATAAGTGGTACCACGGCACCGATGCCGCGCCGTTTGTGGCATGGACGTTCCCTCCCCCGGCACCCAGTCCAGCGGATTTGGCCCATACAGCCCTCTTCTTCACGACAAATCGCGCATTTGCAGAGGGCGCTGGCAAGACGATATGTACCGTTGAGATCAAGCCTGACATTGCGGTCATCACACCTGCGTTAGGTGGTAGTCAAAGTACTGAGCTAAGAAAAAGTCTGCTAAAGAGCAACCCTCTGGCCGCACGTTGCACTTGGCTATCAGACGACGACACATGGATTCGGTCTTGGAAGACGGGTGAGGTCATGCGCTTTGCCTGCGATATGAGCGACCCAACAAGCACCTTGCTGGTAAGCAAGGGCCTGGCTTTAGTCGAAGCCAACTTGAGAAAGATAATCGCGTCCCCTGTATCCGATGCAGTCATCAAGGACCAAGCGATGCAGTGCCTCACCCGAGCATGGATTGAACAAATTGTCGTGGAATCACGGAAACTTGGATACCAGGCAATTCTCGGAACTGAAATCGACAGATGGGGAGGCCACGCGGCCCCCCCGGCTGAACCATGGTTGGCCATCCTTGATCCAACGGCTGTGTCAGCCCCGAATTGGCTCTGACTTGACATTCATAGCCATCGGAAATAGTCTATTCAGGCTTTTTGAGCCGTATCGGCCACAGCAGCACAAGTCGCTCCCATCACCTTGTGCGGACGCCATCAGCGTCTTGGGAGTTCTGTAATTCAACCCTGTGGGTAGCTTGTCTACCCACAGGGACTGGCACCCGCGCAACACCATCGGATGTGCCATGAATTCACTACACAACCAATCGTGCGCCAGCACGGTTTTGCTTTTTCGCAGCGTTTTTGTCGCGAGTCTTCTCAATGAGAGAGAAGATCCCGACGACCAAAGCAGGCTCTATGTCTGCACGGTGCCCGGCGATATGGAGCTGTCTACTACAGCTTCGCTCCAGCACGCTGTCAATGAAGCAATGCAAGCGGACATCGCTGAATTGCGAGAGATCTACGTCGATCGCATTGTTCCGGGACGTATGCCCACCGAGGCCGACTACACCTGGCTAGCCATTTTCGACGGACACCCTCAAGTTCTTGCTTGGGGGTAGTACACCCTGAATTTTCAACCCCATCGGGATAGCGGCCCGATGGCGCGCTTTCCTGATCCTCTGAAGCGAAAGGAAAGCTCGTGACTCAATCTACTTATATTCAAACGCTTGTCAGCAAGCTACAGCCACTGCACCGCGCGCACAAAACCATGTATGGCCAGAAGTTTGGCTTTTTCATGTCGGACATCACAAGCGAACTTGGCAGCTTGGACAAGGCTTCAAAAGCCATCATGGCCCTGTCACTCGAAAATCTGCTGATGGCTGAGTTCGTCGTCTTCAAGAGAAATGAAGACGCCCACACGCTATACCGTCTGGTTGGGCACGAAGCACCATCTGCCCACTGAACATAGCAAAGCGATCAAATCTCAACCCCATTGGGAAAGCCTCCCGATGGGAGCTTTCCTGTTCCCATCAATCGAAAAGGAAAGCTCATGTCACAACACACTCTCATCACCAAGAAAGCAGGCTGCAGGATCCGAATCAGCATCGGATGGGACCGTCCTCTGCAAGGCTACTTCATGAACATCTGGCAGCTCGCACCGAACTGCACAGAGCAACTTCTCTATGAATCTTTGAGCGATCCGACGCTCAACAAACACGGTCATACCGACAACTTAGACGACTTCGTCACCAAACTTGAAGAACTGCGCATTCCTGGTGATCACCTGGATGCCGTTCTTGAATGTGTCTATCTCGATGGTGTGTTCAATGAAGGCAACCGCGTTGTAGACCATACCAGGTACATCACCATCAACGAGTCGCTCAAAGGTCTTGCCTCCGAGGTCAGCGATCAATTGGCCTGGCCAGCCGAGACAACAGGTTGTTCGGATCTGAATATCTTTGCCAGTAATGGGCAACTGGTACACACAGTACGCCCAAGTGTCGAATGGTCAGATCAGAATTTGCGAGCAACCCTTGCTGAGGACAGTCCTCAGTTACCAGCAGACTTGCTATGCAGCCGTCAGGCGATACACGTCTTCCTTGGTCCTGAATGGATCGCGTCAACTGGTCTTTGACCCACCTAGTCCACGAGTGAACCCGCCCTCACGGGCGGCCACACTCATTTCAATCCAACGCCAATGGGCACCTGATGCCCAACAGGCAAGGGTGCTCCGATCAACATCAAAGGAGCCACAAGTGAAATACACCCTTGCCTATACGCCCACAAAACCAAAGGACGGTCACAAGGTCTTCCTAGATGAGGCAGGCCTGGTAGTCCTTGCTGATTGGTCTGGCCACTATCCGGATCAAACGGAGGATGGCCCCCTCTACGTCGACGCAAACCGAGTCATGACTATCACGCTTCACCGTGATGAGCTGATCTGCTGTGTCCCGGTCAAAAGCCTCGCCCATGAGCCTTACGTTGTGTGGACTACAGCAGGCACCGCTCGCCATGTCCTCTCGCGCATCGCCATTCAATACGAGCTTGGTCCCCTATTGATTGAGTTAATCAAGAAGGTCCATCACCTGGGTCTTCTCGAAACGCTCACCAAGCAGGTACACGCTAGTTCAAGTATTGGATTGCCGCGCGGGCTCATAGACCAAACCTAGATCTCTTCGAATTCAGTGGGACCACGCGTCTCATCGTCATTCAACACGGGGTGCCATTCGGCGCCCCGTTTTCATTCCAGAAACAAGGAGAAATCAAATGCTTCAACACTACATCCTCAGATCCGTGGGACTGCACCGAAACGCTCCACGGGTCTATCTCGATGACGGTTTCCTCAATGCTACGGCCTTCCAGCCTGGCACCCTGTACAACGTGCACGTTGAAGAATCAGGCTGTCGAATCGTGCTCAAGGTGTCTGAAACAGGCAGTCGGAAGGTCAGCAGCAAAGACAAGCGTGGACGTCGACAGCCTGTCATCGACATCAATAGCCGAACGGACCTCGCTGGCTTCGACGGGCAGCAGTTGGTTCGTATCGTGATCACTCACGCAGAGGTTTACATCCTCATCCCTGCTAGTGAACGAAACCGTCGCGAACGGCTGCGGAGATTGCTTGCTAAGTTCAATGAGGGCCAGGATCTACGAATGGCAAGCTTTGCCCACGGCATCGGTGTCATGAGCAACGCTGCGCACGCTGGCCTGACCAAGGCAGGCGTGAACGCCACACTTGCAATTGCCAACGAACTGGAAAGCATCTTCATTGGCCAATCAATGCAATTCAATGATGCCTGGTCCGCGAACACTCATGCGTTGGCTGCGCCAATGCAGGAGGTCGTGCAAGACCAATGGTTGATGAATCGGCTTGGAACTGTCGAGATCATGGAAGCCGGCATACCTTGCAGCGGAGCCAGCAAGGCAGGTAAGGCCAAGAGGGGGCTGCATCACATGGAGTCGCACCCAACAGTCGGCCACCTCATCGCACCAGTAGTCATGGCCATCCAACATCTCCAACCAGTGGCTGTTTGTATTGAAAATGTCGAGTCATATTCGACCAGCGCTAGCGCAGATATTTTGCGCAAGATGCTCAACGACATGCTGTATGCAGTGCACGAGATTGTTCTGGACGCCCGTCCCTTCGGCACAACAGAGGGACGGACCAGGTGGTTTCTAGTTGCCGTTACCCAAGGCATTGAAATTGACCTGCAGGTGCTTCTGAACACAGCGCCAGAGCCTGCACCAACCGTAGCAGAGCAACTCGATGACATCGCACTTGATGCCCCCGCTTGGCGCTCTTTCACATACCTCATTAAGAAAGAGGAACGTGATGCCAGCAAGGGCAATTGCTTTGCAATGCAAATCGTCAAATCAAGCGATTGCTCTGTTCCAACATTGCGCAAGGGGTATCACAAGGGTGGTTCAACAGACCCCCTGCTTGAGCATCCTACACGCGAGGGCCTTTACCGACTCTTCACACCGGCAGAACATGCCCGCTTCAAAGGAGTCCCCGCGAGTTTGATTGCTGGCATGTCTTCTGTGCAAGCGCACCAGGGACTGGGGCAGTCGGTCTCATACCCGGTTGTTTCAGCAATATTTGAGCTGCTAGGGCGCTCACTGTCCGCGTTGAGGCAGCAAGACGTCGAAGTTAAACAAGCAGCAAGCCCAAGCTACAACCTTGTAGCGACGGGTTAAATAAGGGGCTCGTTTTTTTACGAGCCCCTTTTTCTGCACTATGAAGCTTCATCCCTCCCTGGGACGTTTCTTGCCGTGGTTAGTTGATGCCCTGGTGGGCAAAGCCGTCCCACTGATCAGGTTTGGCCGTGCCGAGCACGAATGCGATCCGCATCCCGACTGGCCTCCCGCGTTTCGTCAACAGAGCGGCAGCTCCAACACACATTGCTTCGTGGCCAGAGGGGATGGGCAGTTTGCGCATGGACGCTTGGTGATTGGCATGGCTCTTTCCTTGGTGTCAGGCCGCAAGCAGTGCACGGGCCTGCTCATACTTGACACGCAGCCGGCTGGCCACGTCCTCGTCGAGTTGGGCCAGGCGCTCAGGGTCGGAGTTGTCCTCCAGGTCGCAGCGCTTCACCAACACGGCCTTCTCGTGTACCTTCACGCCTCGCACGTAGTCGGCATAGCTCCGGCGCTCATCCTTAGTCAGGACGAGCACCAGACCCACAGCCGTGGGGGGCACACCCGCAATCACGAGGCTATCGGCCGTAGCCTTGCCGTCTTCCACCGAGTCATGAAGCAGGGCCGCAATCTGCTGATCCCGGTCCCCACCAAGTTCACACACCCGCAGGAACACGCGAGACAGATGCTCAATGTAGGGTCGGCCGGCCTTGTCCATCTGGTCGGCGTGCAGTGTTGCGGCTAGCTTGTAGGCGTCGAGGATCTTCATGGTCTGCAACTTTCCAGATCAGTAGGTCGGCCTGAGGCCGTTCCGTTCAAACAGGTCGTGTCGGTACTGGTCAAAGTCGATCCAGTTGCCCACCGCGTCGCGTAGAACGAAGCGTTGACCCACGGGGTTGCCGTTCGGTGTCAATCCGTCCTCGCGCCGCGCAGTGAAGCCGTTCGCTGCGCGGTAGACATCCAACTCGACTTCGATCATCACGTTGTCAGGAGGGGCAACTTCGCTCATGGACCTGTTTCCGATCACTCTTGAGGCTTTGGGGCCGCTGCAAAGTCAGCGTCCCGACCAAGCTGGCCCCGAAGTTCGGCGAACGTCACGCCTCTATCGAAGATAGAGGCCTTCTTCAAATCCCATGCGCTGACGCCAGCGCATCGAGCCTTGGCGTCCCAGTTGATGCGCTCCGAAGCGGAGAGTCCTTCCCACCATTCGCTGCGGGCTGCTTCATCTTGATTCATATTTTTTTCCGGCTCATTGGCGCTTCCGCAAACCTTCACGGTACAGCGTGGCGCCGATTCCATTCAGTACCGCCACGTCGTCCTCAGAGAGGCGTGTGACGGCCAGGTCCATCCATGCCGCCAGTTGCGCAATGGCATCGTCAAGGTCGGCGTGGCTCAACTGCGCGTCGAGCAGTTCGGCCCCTGCTTGGAAGACCTCGATGAAGGGATGGATCGGCATGGTGGCTTTCCGTTTTCAGTTGAGGCCGCGCAGACGGAGGGGAAGAAGCCATAGCGCACCTCCACTTCGAAGTCATTTGCTTGCCATGTAGTGACGGATTGATAGGTCATCTGGTGCCCTCTCTTTCCGTTCAATCAGCCCGAGTGAATGTCTGAGTGTGGTCTGACAAGCATCTTGTCGGTGCAGTTCGCCTCAATTGCCGCAGCGACAAGGCCCATTAACAAACCACCAAACAGGCCGATCAAAGTGATGGGAGCCTGCAATCCGAGGCTCGTAACGCACAGCAACCCGGCCATGATCAACGCTCCCGCCGCTACCGAGGCAACGCAGAGATGGGTAGGCGTGCTAGGCCACTGGTGCCGCCACCAAACCCATAAGCCTTCTGCTGCTCCAAATTGATATTTCATGGCTCTTTCCGATGGTCAGTTTTCTGACGGCAAGGTGAACACCGGATCTCCGTACATCGCTTTCGCCTGCTTCTTGATCGAAAGCATCTCACCGGCAACGTGGGCCGCCTGGCCCAACATCTTTGGGTCAGGCACATAGCTGCTCGAAGACTCGGCAGCGTCTGTCTCGCTCTCCCCCAGGCGAATCAGTTCTACACGGTACGCCTCTCGCTCAGAAGCGAGTTGGCCCGTCGAAGCAAGCCTAGCTTCCCAATCCTTCAACCACTCGACACTCATCTCGCTCACCTTTGCCTTTGCTTGAAATTTCCCGTTAGTACCAAGGGGCGTCAGCATCGCGTGCACCTGGCACGCAGTGAGCCTCCCCATCCTCCTCGGCCATACCCTGCAACACCTCGTCCAAGGTGTAGACGCGAATGGGCTGCCCAAGGTGATCGCGCCTGAAGTCGTAGGCTTTGTCGCCGAAGCCCATGCTCAGAACCTTGTTCGTGTTCAAGTCCACGGCAGCGGCCATGTAGTCAGGTTGCCCGTCTTTGACCCGGTAGACGCAGCCCTTGCTGTCTGCCCAGCGTGCCGCTTCCCGAATGCTCATCTGTGCTGTACTCATGGCAGCTCTTTCCGTTCACTCTTCCAAGGTCAGCACGGCTTGAAGCGCGAGTCGCACTTCGTTGCGGCCAGACTTGAGGCCTCTCTGATAGCGGGCGTTCGCGTACTTCAGAAGGGCATTCAGGTCGAAGGCGCTGATTGTTTTCGTCACCGTCAGAAGCTCGTCGCCATCGGCATCGTGGATGCGCATGGTGGTGTCCTGCAGGCCCGGCGTGACGCACAAGTCGTGAAGGTCAAGAGCAGCCTTGCACGGCAGGGTATCGGCGTCAATCTCTTCGATGTTTGTCGTGATGTTGCTCATGACTCTTTCCGGTTCAGGCAAACAAGCGAGCTGCGGCCATGTACTGCTTGCGCTTCTCAACTAACTCCCTGGCCCACGTCTTCTTACCGCATGAGCGATAAGCGAGTGCCTGTTGGTTCAAGTTGCGAGCGCGGCGCACGCACTCCGCTTTGGTCAAGGTGGTTGGCTTCATGGCGTTTCCTCCGTAGTTGTTTGCATTTTGGGGTACATGTACCCCATCAGTCAAGCGGAATTGATGACTTTCGCGAACTGCTTTTCAGCATGCTCAAGCAGCTCGTCTTTGAGTGGCCGAAACTTGGTTGAGTCGGACCTAACCAGGAACGCTTTGAACGTGTCCATTGAGTACGCTGCTGGACCCAGGCCCCTATTGAAAATCGTGAGCGCGACAGGCTGGGTGACACCGGCTTCGGCGATCAACTCGCGAAGCCGGTCATTGTTCGTTTTGGTGGCGGGGTTCATGTACCCCATCATATAGCCATCCGAGGCGATTCTTCAAGGCCACACATAGAGTTCAAATCACACCCGCAACAATGCGGCCCAGGTCTACCGGATCACCCTCCACCAGGTGCTTCGTGGCGGACAGGCTGGCCAGGCCGAGCACTTCCCGGATGTGTCTCAGGTCATACCCACGGCGGTGCAATCGAACTGCGAACGTGCGCCGCGCAGCCGTCGCCCCTGCTGCCTCAATGCCCGCCTGGTCGTGCAGCTTCCGGATGTCCGCCGCCCTCGTCAAGCAGGTCAGCCACTTCGAGCTGGGCCAGCTCGGTCGCAGTCATGCCAGTACCGTAGAGCACACACAAGAGAGCGGCATCCCTGGCCGGTGTCTGCCCGGTCACTGCTGCAACTTTGATCGCGTGCCGGAACTGCCCCTCTTCAACGACTGGTGCCTTGGCCATCTTTGAACAACCTCCATTGCAGCCATGCTACGAGAGGTTTTCAGCGCACCAGGTGCAAAGTGGGCAGAGAGCCCGCGTCAATCCTCGCTACCTCGGAAAGATCACACTCGATGCACACCGCTCAAGCGGCCATGCGGTGCTCGTAGTAGGCCTGCGGACGGTCTCCCAAGATTCGGTACAGGCTGGCCAAGTCCTTGGGATCGGGCTGCAGCCAGGCCTGAACGTGATCGGGCTTGATCTGCACGATGCAGCGGTCATGACCCGCAGCGGCCACCTCGGGCGGGGGCTCATCGGTGATCGCCGCAAACGACAGCAAGTCGTCTTCACCCGGTGCGTTCCAGTGTGACCACAGGCACGCAATCAGCATGTCCTGAGGGGGCTGAGGACGGAACTCCAGCACCACGTTCTCTTGCGTCTCACCAGGCGCCAGCTCGCGATGCTCAGCCTTGTGCCGAGCCACGTTCTCGAAGAACGCATTGACGATCATGATCCCATGGTGATGGCCAAACTGGCCTTTCCAGAAGCCTTCGAGGTTATCTCGCCTGGCGTTATAGGTGCCTGGGTACTTGACGTCATAAGCCGCAGGTTTGCCCGCAGGCCTGCACTGATACCTCATCGGCTTGACCACCATCTGCCCGTCTTCACAGATCAACACCGGCACGTACTGACCCGGAAAAATCCGACTGTCTCGTGGCTTGAGTTCGTTGCGGCGAATGTCTTCCAGCCTGGACATGGCCCACCGGGCCTTGTCCGTGGCAATGCGCTGAGACTCGGCGGCCGCCTTGGTGGCCTTGGTCGCCAAAATCCGCTCGGCATCGGCCAGGCGTTTTTTCTGCTTGAACAACTCTTGCTCAAGGCGGCTCGCTTCCTGCGTATTGAACTCGCCGATCAGCGCCTGAATGCTTCGCTCTTCATCCGTTTGAGGATTCATGAACGACGCTTCCATGGCCTTGGATACCTTGATCTTGGCCCCCTGGTGCCTTCGATAAAAAAGCTCATAGAACGCCTTGAGCGACATGTTGGCGCCCGTCCAGATGGCGAATTTCTTGTAGTTGGCCACTACTTCAGCAGAAAAGCACATCTCGATTCCTTCGCAGTGTGTCCCTGTTCATTGAGATCGTAAGCGCCCCCACGGGTTAGTTCAGCAGCCACACGGTTGCGCCGCTTTGTATACTGGATGGATGCACAGTATAATTAAAGCCGGACAGCCAGTTCTTTTGGCCGGTACTTCCGCAGCTCTCCCCCTGGCAGGCGACTGCGTTCAAGCTGGGTTTCCGTCCCCGGCCGAGGACTTTGCGGTCAAACGGATCGACCTGACCGAGATCCTGGTCAAGCATCCACAAGCAACGTTCCTACTGCGTGTACGCGGCGACTCTATGCGTGAAGCAGGAATTTTTGACGGCGACACCCTTGTGGTGGATCGCGCCATCAAGCCTCACCATGGGCACATCGTCGTTGCTGTGGTCGAAGGCGAATTCACGGTCAAACAACTGCATGATCGTGCGGGCCGCATCAAACTCAAACCGGCCAATCCAACCTATCCAGAGATCATCCCGCGCGATGGCCAGACCGTCGAGGTATGGGGCGTGGTCACAGCTTCGATCAAGCAGTTCGGAGTATGAGATGTACGCCCACGTCGATGGAAATAATTTTTACGTGAGCGCTGAAAATGTATTCCGGCCCAGCCTGAAAGGACGCCCCGTGGTTGTTCTTTCGAACAACGATGGATGCTGCATTTCGCGCAGCAATGAGGCCAAGGCCTTGGGTATCAAGATGGGGGAGCCCTGGTTCAAAGTGCGGCACTTGGAAGAAAGCGCAGGCCTGGTCGGCTTGTCTGCGAACTTCGTTTTGTACGGCGACATGAGCGACCGCATGATGAGTCTTGCGGCAGGCCTGGGGCCTACACAGGAGGTCTATTCGATCGATCTAAGTGCACCAGGCTACTGTTGCGTTTCCTTTGAGAAGGAAGTCGTTGACTGGTGTTGCGATTAACCGAGTAGGGCTGTTGCGTTTCATTGGCAGTGGCGACCATTGCCCGGAAGCCAAGTGGGCACCCGGATGAGTATTTTGGAGCAAACCCACTAGCAGGCTGCGGAAATACCCAACGGGCGCAGCTTCGCTGCTGACGCAAGGGCTCGTTTTTCGATGATGCGGGTCGACTCCGACGCCACCCCCCCCATTTCAAGCCCATTTTGGCCTGATCTGAGG
>Ga0194137_10001070_pt1 | contig 17256 bp, 14 predicted proteins | sample TARM_MetaG_T3_14_FD_134025 | JGI IMG/M metagenome (GOLD analysis project Ga0194137, IMG submission 134025) | Freshwater microbial communities from Pennsylvania, USA, analyzing microbe dynamics in response to fracking - TARM_MetaG_T3_14 (version 2) | ecosystem: Environmental > Aquatic >... | reverse complement strand
TGGTGTTCGAGCTGGCGCGCAGGCTCGATCCGGGCCTGCCGCTGGACTGGCGCCTGTTGTTGTCCGGTTATTTCGCCGAATATGCCTACGACCAGCATGCCTTGCAGCCCGGATACACGTTCGAGCAGTTGCAGCGAGCGGGCCACGTCACCGCGCGTGCACGCGCGGCCGGCGACGCCGCCGACTTTTCCACGCGCATCCGCGCCGGCATGCCCGGCGAACTTCCGGGCTCACCGCATGAACCTTGAATGCCGCGATGCCGGTGCCGGGAAAGCCCGTGGCGGCGTGTTCCGTCTGGGCGCATGCCTGCTGGCTTTCACGCTGTTGTCCGGCTGTGCGATGGTCACGGTCAAGTCGCGCGGCTCGGCCGACTACATCGCGGCCACCCGCGGCGACGTGCTCAGCACCGGCGCCCTCAGCCAGAGCGGGCGCGAAACGCTGGGCGTGGCCGGGCTCGAGGAAAAGACCTGCCGGCAGGACATCCAGGCCTGCGTCAAACAGCTCGATGCCATCCCCGAACTGGACGGCGAACGGCGCCTGTCGGCCGAGTCCGAGTTGTGGGTGGCGCAAGCACAGGCGACGGCCAAGGCGAACCCATCCGAGTCGCTGGATGCCTGGCTGCATGCCGCACGCAGTGCCTACGCCTATCTGTTCTACACGTCGCGCACGCCGGGCGAGCGTGCCTTCGAGAACCGGCAGACACAGGTGCGCGATTACTACAACTACGCCGTCGGCCAGGTGGGCGGCACGCTGTTCCAGCGCTGGCACGCGGCATTGGAGCAGGGCGAGCCGGTGAATACGCTGGTGGTCGGCGACTGGACGCTGGGCGTGGACATGGGCGGGTTCCGCCTGCCCGGCGATGCGCACCAGCCCGAGTCGCTGGTGGCGGCCGATGCGCTGCACTTCGTCGGCGTGCGCAGCGTGTACCGGCGCGACGGTTTCGGCGCCGAATTCGTGGCCAAGGTGTCGCCACTGGCGGTGGGCGACCCCAGCGGTCTGGCGAAACTCAAACTCGATTTCGCCGAGGCCGAAGCGGCCAGCCGCAATGCGCCGGATTTCAGCGAGATGCCTTATGCGCCGGTGACGCTGTTGCTCAAGTTCGAGGGCGATTCTTTGCAAGCGGTTGAGCGGGGCCACACCGTGCGGGTCATGCCCTACGACCCGTATCGACAGATGGTGGTGAGCCTGCACGCGCAGCGCGTGCCGCTGGCGGGCAACTTCACCGCGCCGTATGGCCTGTGGCTGGCCGAATCGGGCTTTGCCGCGCAGTCGATCCGCTCGATGCTCGGCCTGGAACGCGGCATCGACCGGCCGCATCTCTACCTGATGCAGCCGTTCGACCCGAACCGCCGCATCCTGCTGATGCTGCACGGTCTGGCCAGCAGCCCGGAGGCCTGGGTGAATCTGGCCAACGAAATCATGGGCGACGAAGCGTTGCGCGAGCATTACCAGATCTGGCAGGTCTATTACCCGACCAATGCCCCCATCCCGATCAATCGCGCCAGGATTGCCGAGTTGGTCGAGCAGACGCTGGCGCGTTTCGACCCTTCGGGCACGGCACCCGCTTCGCGGCACATGGTGCTGGTCGGCCACAGCATGGGCGGGGTGATCGGCCGTCTGCTGCTGTCCTCATCCGGCGAGCAGGTGTGGAACAAGGTGATGGCCCGCCGCGACCTGAGCCCGGAACGGGCCCGGCGCGTGCGCGAGAAACTTGGCCCGTTGCTGCATTTCGAGCCTTTGCCGCAGGTGGACCGGGCCATTTTCCTGGCCGCACCCCAACGTGGCACGCCGATGGCCGAAAGCCGGCTCGGCCGCCTGATCGGCAAGCTGGTGCGGCTGCCCTTGACCTTGCTGGAGGGGTTCGGCGACGTGCTGCAGGACCTGGCCAGCGGCGGCGATGCCGGTGCGGAGGGCAACAAGGTGAAAGTGCCCACCGCCATCGACAACCTGCGCGACACCGACCCGTTCATCCGCGCCACGGCAGACCTGCCGATCTCGCCGCAGGTGCGCTACCACGTCATCGTCGGCAAGGACGACGAGCTGCCGCTGGCCGAATCCAGCGATGGCGTGGTGCCGTACCGCAGCGCGCACATGGAAGGTGCCGAGTCGGAAAAGGTGATCAAGTCCTGGCACAGCGTGCAGGAAAAGCCCGAGGCCATCCTCGAGATCCGGCGCATCCTGCACGAACAGATGGCATCGGAGAACGGCGGCTGAAACCCGCCGCCGGTTGTCTCAGGGGTCGATGCGCGGCACGGCCAGCGAGGAGGACAGCAGTTCGAGCTGGCGCTGCTCCATCTCGCGCCGCAACTGGCGGCGGATGCCTGCGGCGGCGTGGCGGCGGCGTTCGTCCGGCGATCGCGGCTCGAACACCGGCACCGGCGTGGGTTTGCCGTCGTCGTCCACGGCCACCATCGTGAAGAAGCAGCTGTTGGCATGGCGCACGGTCTGCTTGCGGATGTCTTCGGCCACCACATTGATGCCGATTTCCATCGACGAGGTGCCGGTGTAGTTGACCGATGCCAGGAAGGTGACCAGCTCGCCGACGTTGATCGGCTCGCGGAACATCACCTGGTCCACCGACAGGGTGACCACGTAGGTGCCGGCATAGCGGCTGGCGCAGGCATAGGCCACCTGGTCGAGCAGGCGCAGCACGGAACCGCCGTGCACCTTGCCGGAGAAATTGGCCATCTCCGGCGTCATCAGCACGGTCATCGACAACTGGTGGGGGGTGAAGGCGGGCATCGGCGTGGCACGTTCGTTGGATGCTTCAGGCTAACCGAGCCGCGTGCGCGGGCGCCAGCGCGGCCGGGCGGGGTGTCTCAGGCGGGGTTGCGGTCGCGCAGTTTCACCAGCGCATGCAGCAGGCGGTTGGCGGGGACGGGAATGCCCAGGGCCTCGCCGGTGCGGACGATGTGGCCGTTGATGTAGTCGATCTCGCTGGGTTTGCCGCGCGCCACGTCCTGCGCGGTGGACGAGCGCTGGCCGGCCATGCTGCGGGAAATGGCCAACACCTCGTCCCACATCGACGCGGGCAGGGCAATGCCGCAAGCCGTTGCCACGGCTTGGCACTCGGCCACCACATCGCGCATCGCGGCGGGGATGCCTTCGCCGCGCACCAGTTCGCCGTAGGGAAGCTGGGTGAGGGCGGACAACGCGTTGTACGCGCAATTGATGACGAGCTTGGTCCACAACGCATCGGCCACGTGCGCCGACACGCGGGTCGGCACGCCGGCGTCGGTGAAGGCTTCGGCCAGGGACTGGCTGGCCGGCGAGGGGCCGATCACCAGTTCCCCGCGCCCGTGATGGCGCACGTGGCCGGCGCCGGCCATTTCCGCCGCGACATAGACCACGGCCGGCAGCGCCGGCTGGCCGGTCAGCACGGCGGACAGGCGCTCGGCGTTGTCCACGCCGTTTTGCAGGCTCAATACCGTGCAGCCGGCGGCGAGAAAGGGGGCGATCTCCCGGCCGGCGGCTTCGGTGTCGCCGGATTTCACGCAGAACAGCACCACGTCCGCACCGCGCACGGCCTCGGCATGGCGCGAAGCCTGCAGCGGCAGGAAACCGTCGAACCCGTCCATCTGCAGGTGCAATCCGTGCGTGCGCACGGCATCGACCAGGGCATCGCGGCCGATCAGCACCACCTCGTGCCCGGCCTGGAACAGCCGCGCGCCGTAATAGCAGCCCACCGCTCCTGCGCCCATCACCGCGATCTTCATGCAAGCTCCTCGTGCGAATCCGTCCGCACATGGTAACGGTGCAAACGCGACGGGCCGCCCGAAGGCGGCCCGTGCGCGCATCGCTTCGCGGCGGTGCTTACTTCAGCTTGGCATCGGCGCGCAGCGCTTCGGCCTTGTCGGTCTTCTCCCACGAGAACGCGGTGGCGGTGACGGTCTTGCCGTCGGCGTCGACGTAGGTGAATTCCTTGGGCTTGCGACCGAAGTGGCCGTAGCTGGCGGTCGGCTGGTACATCGGGTGGATCAGGTCGAGCATCTTGATGATGCCGTACGGGCGCAGGTCGAAGTGGCGACGGATCAGCTTTTCGATCTGCTCGTCCGGGATCTTGCCGGTGCCGAAGGTGGTGACCGAGATCGAGGTCGGCTCGGCCACGCCGATGGCGTAGGACACCTGCACTTCGCAACGGTCGGCCAGGCCGGCGGCCACCACGTTCTTGGCGACGTAGCGTGCGGCATAGGCGGCAGAACGGTCCACCTTGGACGGGTCCTTGCCCGAGAACGCGCCGCCGCCGTGGCGGGCCCAGCCGCCGTAGGTGTCGACGATGATCTTGCGGCCGGTCAGGCCGCAGTCGCCCACCGGCCCGCCGATCACGAACTTGCCGGTCGGGTTGATGTGGAACTTGGTGCCCTTGTGCAGCCACTTCTCCGGCAGCACCGGCTTGAGGATTTCCTCGCGCACGGCCTCGATCAGGTCCCTCTGCTTCACGCTCGGGTCGTGCTGGGTGGACAGCACCACCGCCTCGATGGCGGTGGCCGCATCGTTGTCGTAGCGCAGGGTGACCTGGCTCTTGGCGTCCGGGCGCAGCCAGGACAGCGGCGAGTTCTTCTTCTTGCGGACCTTGGCCTGCTGCTCCACCAGACGGTGCGACAGGTGGATCGCCGCCGGCATGTACGAGCTGGTCTCGTTGGTGGCATAGCCGAACATCAGGCCCTGGTCGCCGGCGCCCTGTTCCTCGGGCTTCTTGCGGTCCACGCCCTGGTTGATGTCCGGCGACTGCTTGCCGATCAGGTTCAGCACGCCGCAGGTGGCGCCGTCGAAACCGACGTCGGAGGAGTTGTAGCCGATGTCCAGGATCACCTTGCGGGTCAGCGCTTCCAGGTCGATCCAGGCGGACGTGGTGATCTCGCCGGCGACGATCGCCACACCGGTCTTGACCAGCGTTTCGCAGGCTACGCGCGCGCGCTTGTCCTGGGCCAGGATGGCGTCGAGGACGGCATCGGATATCTGGTCGGCGATCTTGTCCGGATGGCCTTCGGACACCGATTCGGACGTGAACAGGAAGCTGGACATCGGGCTTATATCCCTCAATGCGGATAGAAAGATGGGCGCGCATGATACACGCGCGCGACGGTGCGTGCATTCTGGCCCCGCCGGGGTTGCAGCGGGATTAAGCCGGCTGCGGTCGTTGCTGTCATCGTGCCGACCCGGCCTTGTCATCGGCGTGACCGGTACCGTCGCCAGCCTGTCGCGGGGAAACCGCAGGAGACAGGGCGATGACTCGACTTGAACGCCGCATCCGTGAAGGTTGGCCGCAGTGGTTCACGGGGCCGCGTGCGGCCGTGGCGGCGCCGCTGCTGCGTCTGCTGGAACGCTGGTCCGGGCTGGACGCGGCCGAGCAGTTCCTGGCCGCCAGCGCGCACTTGCGCGGCTTCGGCTTCGTCCGCGCCGCATTGGACCATCTGCAGGTGCGGCATCGGGTCGAGGCGGAGGCGTTGGCGCGGATGCCGCCGACCGGGCGGCTGCTGATCGTCGCCAACCATCCGTCCGGGGCGGTGGATGCCCTGGCGCTGCTCGATGCGGTGGGGCAGGTGCGGCACGACGTGCGCATCATTGCCAACGACTGGTTGATGGCGTTGGATGGCCTGCGCGAGCTGCTGCTGCCGGTGCCGGTGTTCGCCGGCACGGCCGGGGCGGGCGCACTGCGTGCGGTGGAGCGCGCACTCGAAGAAGAGCAGTGCGTGATCGTGTTCCCGGCCGGCGAGGTGTCGCGGCTGGGTCTGAAAGGCGTGCGCGACGGGCAATGGCGGCGCGGTTTCATCCGCTTCGCCCGCGCCAGTGGCGCGCCGGTGTTGCCGGTACGCATCCGCGCGCGCAATTCGGCCTTGTTCTATGGCGCCTCGGCGCTGTTCAAGCCGGCCGGCACGGCATTGCTGGCGCGCGAAACCCTGAAACGGCGCGAGCGGCGGCTGCAGTTGTTCGTCGGCCATGCGCGGGCCCTGCCGGCATCCGCCGATGCCGCGGCGCTGCTGCACGACCTGCGCCGCGAGCTGTACGCGCTCGGTCGTGTTCCGGAGCCGGCCCCGCGCGATGACGGCGGCGATGACGATGCGCTGATCGCGCCGGTCGACCCGTTGCATGTGCGCGGCGGCATCGAGGCGATGGAACTGCTGGGCCATACCGGCGACGGCAAGCAGATCCGCATCGGCCAGCTGCGCCCGGATGCGCCGCTGCTGCGCGAGATCGGGCGCTTGCGCGAGTTGACTTTCCGCGCGGTCGGCGAGGGCACCGGGCGGCGCATCGATCTGGACCGTTTCGATGCGTGGTACGAGCACATCGTGTTGTGGGACGACGCGGCCGGCCGCATCGCCGGCGCCTATCGCATCGCCCACGGCGTGCGCGTGCTGGCCGAACGCGGCCTGCCCGGTTTCTATACCGCCGGCCTGTTCCACTACTCGGATGCCTCGATCCCGCGCATCGCCGAGGGCATGGAGCTGGGGCGCAGCTTCGTGGTGCCCGATTACTGGGGCAGCCGCAGCATCGATTACCTGTGGCAGGGCATCGGTGCGTGGCTGGTACGCCATCCCGGCGTGCGCTACCTCTTCGGCGCGGTGTCCATCAGTGCGGCGTTGCCGGTGGAGGCGCGCGAGCAGATCGTGGCCTACTACTCGCGCTTCTACGGTACAGAGGGCGAGGTGGCATCCAGACGCCCGTTCGCCTACCGCGCCGCGCCGCCGGCCTTTTCCGGTTGCGACAGCGATACCGCCTTCCGCGTGCTCAAGGGCAACCTCGATGCGCTCGGCGCCACGCTGCCGATGCTTTACAAACAGTACACCGACCTTTGCGAGCCCGGTGGCGCGCGTTTCCTGGCGTTCGGCGTGGACCCGGCGTTCGCCGATTCGGTGGACGGCCTGATCGAGCTCGACCTGCACCGGTTGCGGCCGAAGAAGCGCGAACGCTATCTCGGCGGCGCCCGCCGTGCATCGGCGGAGACGGCGTGATGGCGCCGGCCGCCTGGCCGTTGCGCACGGTGTTCATCTCCGACGTGCATCTGGGCTCGGCGCATTGCCATGCCGCCGAGCTGGCGGCCTTCCTCGAAACCCTGCACTGCCGGCGCCTCTATCTGGTCGGCGACATCATCGACATCTGGTGGATGGCGCACCGGCGCTCGCGCTGGGATGCGGCGCAGGGGCGGGTGATCGAAGCCCTGCATGCGCTGGCACGCGCCGGCACCGACATCGTGTACGTGCCCGGCAACCACGACCGCCCGCTGCGCCGCTTCTGCGGCTTGGTGCTGCCGGCGATGAAGGTGCGCCGGCGTGCCATCCACGTCACCGCCGATGGCCGCCGCCTGCTGGTCACTCATGGCGACGACTACGATGCGGTCACGCATTTCGGCGGGCTGCAGGAACGCTTCGGCGACTGGTTGTACTACCGCATCCTCACCGGCAACCGCCGGATCAATGCGGTGCGTCGCTGCTTCGGCCTGCGCTACTGGTCGTTGGCCGAATATCTCAAACGTCGCAGCGGCGCGGCCGAGCGCTACATCGCCCGCTTCGTGCAGGCGGGACTGGACGATGCCCGGCGCCGCGGGCTGGACGGCATTGTCTGCGGGCACATCCATCGGGCCGGCCTGTTCGAACGCGACGGGCTGGTGTACGCCAACGACGGGGACTGGGTGGAGAGCCTGACCGCATTGGTCGAAACCCCTGATGGCCGGATGCATCTGCTGTCACATTCGGGCGAGAGACTTGCCGACCTGCCGGATGCCGTGACTGCCGCAGGCGAGCCGGGCAGCGGAGTACTGGCTAACGCCGCGTGATGCCTTGCATCGGGCTTGTGGCGCGATGCGTTTCACGCATTGCGTTTTTTGCAACGTGTCATCCGAAAACGAATGTTTGCAGCGATGTCAAATTTCCATTAACAGTCACGCTCTGGTGTAATTCCAACAGGCTCCGCATGTGCGCCTGTGCGAAATCCCCTCCTGTGACGGGGGAGGAGCGCCAGATGCTTCCGGTATCACGATGCCAAGGGCAGGAATCCCGTCCTGTCCCAGGGGCTGTTTTTCTTTTTTCCAGAGAAGGTCACCGAGGACGTATTTGATGAAACACCGCTCTGTCGTTTCCGTTTCCGTATTGAGCATGGCGCTTGCCGTGATCCTGGCCGATACCGCCCAGGCCCAGGACGCAGGCAAGCAGGAAAAGAAGGCGGCTGAAAGCCGCGTCACCGAATCCAGCACCTCCAACACCACGGCCGCGTACGACACGCGCCGCGCGCAGGAGCTGGACCGCATCGAAGTCACCGCGCAGAGCCCCGTGCTCGGCGGCGGCAGCATGATGATCCAGACCGCGCCCAAGGCGATCTCCACGATCACCCGCGAAGCCATCCAGGAAGAGGCCGGCGGCAGCAACTTCACCCAGTTGATCGATTCGATCCCGGGCGTGGATGCTTCCACCGACGACGTCTCCGGCCTGTCCAACGGCAACTACAGCTTGCGCGGCTTCGATGCCTCGTCCATCGGCATCACCGTCAACGGCGCGCCGATCACCGATACCGGCAGCTACTCGGTCTATGGCACCCAGTACGGCGATGCCGAAAACTACAACGACATCACCGTGCTGCAGGGCACGCCGAACGTGGACATGCCGGACATGGGCGCCGCCGGTGGCCACATCGCATGGTCGACGATCGACCCGACCCATGACATGGGCGTGGATTTCAGCCAGTCCTTCGGCAGCGACGATTACCGCCGCACCTTTGCCCGCTTCAACACCGGCGATACCGGCCCGGTGCGTTCGTGGCTGTCGGTGTCGAAGAACACCAAGGACAAGTGGAAGGGTGCAGGCGATCTGGACGTGACCAAGATCGACGGCAAGTCGCTGTGGCAGATCGACGACCTCAACTCGATCAGCTTCTCGTTCCAGTACAGCCGTCAGCAGAATGCGCGCTACCGCAGTGGCACGAAGGCGCAGATCCAGGCCGATTACGATTACGACGCGGTCGAGGGCGACTGGAATCCCGCCGCCTACGCACCCACTGGCAGCAAGAGCTATTCCACGGGGCAGTACTACGTGGGTCTGATGCGCAATCCGTACTCCAACATCATGGTCAGTGCGGACGGTGAATTCACTTTCACCGACAACCTGCGCCTTTCCGTGGTGCCGTACTACTACTATGGCGACGGCGGTTCGGGCCAGGGCTACGCGATGAAGGAGTCGCGCAACTACGGCAACAACCGCTATCTGTATTCGAACACCGACTTGAACGGTGACGGCAAGGTGCCGACGGGCACGGGCAGCACCAGCAACTACTTCATGACCTACCGGTTCAGCAGCAACAAGACTGCGCGTCCGGGTGTCGTGGCCAAGTTCATCCAGAACATCGGTCTGGATCACACGCTGTCCTATGGCGCATGGTGGGAGCGTTCGCGCAAGACGTCGGTGCAGGACTATGGGCTGGTCGATCAGCTGACGGGGCAGCCCTGCGACGTGTGGGACGAGACGGATGTCTGTCTGGTCAAGTACCAGGACGGCACGCCGATGGAGGCCTTCCGTACCTATACCGTGACCACGGTGCAGAAGTACTTCATCCAGGACAACTGGACGCCAAGCGACCAGTGGACAGTGAACGCCGGCATTTCCTACATCAAGGCCAATCGGAAGGGGCACAGTTACCAGTGGCCGGGTGCCAACTATCCGAACAGTTCCAGCAAGCCGCAGACCGAACTCCTCACCGAGTTCGACAAGGACTACAGCAAGTTCTCCCCCACCTTCGGCATCAAGTACACGCCGGACGAGCGCAACCAGTTCTTCTACGGCTTTGCCAAGACGTTCCGCGTGCCTGAAACCAATGCGATCGTCTTCAACACGCTGTCCAACAGCAGCACAAGCAAGCCCGAAACGGCTACCACCCATGACCTGGGCTGGCGTTTCTACGGGCAGCGTTACGGCATGGCCGCGATGCTGTACCAGAGCAATTACGACAATCGCCAGATGTTCGGCTACAACCAGGACTTGGCGATGAGTACCTACATCTGGATTCCCAAGGTCCGGATGCGTGGCGTGAATTGGGAAGGCAGCTATGCGTTCAGCAAGCAGTGGAAGGGCTACATCTCCTATACCCGTACCGAAGCCGAGGTCCGCAGCCGCGGCCTGATCGACACCGGTGACGATGGCCGCTTCCCGCTGTATGGCAAGCAACTTGCCAACACGCCCAAGGACATCGCCACTGCGCGCCTGAGCTGGAGCAACGGCACGTTCTGGGCCTCGTTGAAGGCCAAGTACTCCGGCTCGCGCTATGGCGATTACATGAACACCGAGGAAGTCGGCGGTTACACCGTTGCCAGCCTGAATGCGGGCGTGCATCTGCCTGATTTCGGCGTGCTGAAGAAGCCCTCGCTCAAGGTGAACGTGTTCAACCTGTTCGACCGCAAGGCTTTCAGCTACGCCGGGACCGAATGGGTGTCCAAGGCTGGTTACGATGCCAATCCGGAGCTGGCCAAGGACAACGACTGGTACTACAGCAATCCGTACTACGGCGTGCTTTCGCCGCGTTCGGTGAGCGTGACCCTGAGCGGTTCGTTCTGATCGGCATAGGCCCGATGAAGGCTTGATGCACCGCAATACCGACGGGCCGGGGCGCAATCCCCGGCCCGTTCTTTCTCCGGTCGATGCCGTTGCATTGGCCCAGTTCGATCCAATGGAGACTCATTACATGCGTCAGATTTCCCGATCGCGGCCTGCCCTCGCGTGGGCAGGCACCCTGCTGGCGGCCCTGTTGTTGGCGTCCTGCGCCACGCCGCCGGCGAAGGGGCCGGCTCCAGCCGCATCCCGTTCCCCGACTGCGCTCCGGGTGGCCACCTGGAACATGGAGCACCTGGCCGAAATCGACAACGCCGGCTGCCGTCCGCGCACCGATGCCGACTACCTCCAGATGCGCGATTACGTGGGCAAGGTGAATGCCGACGTGTTCGCGATGGAAGAGGTGGAATCGGCTGCCGCCGCCGCGCGCGTGTTCACGCCGGACAAGTACGACATCTATTTCTCCACTCGTCCGGCCAGCGGGCGCAGCGGCGAATGCCGCGGCGAGCCGGGCCTGCACATCCGCAACCAGGGCGTGGGCTTTGCCGTGCGCAAGGGGCTGCAGGTGCAGCGCAATCCGGACCTGGCCGTGCTCGCGCTCGGCGACCCGAACCTGCGCTGGGGCGTGGACATCACCGTGCGCAATGCTGCCGGCCAGCCGCTGCGCCTGCTCGGCGTGCACCTGAAGAGCGGATGCTTCGACAAGGCCGACCCGACCCCGACCTGCAGCACCGTGTTCAAGCAGGCCGACGTGCTCAAGTGGTGGGTGGCCGAGCGCCAAGCCGACCCGTCCGTGCCGTACCTGATCCTCGGTGACTGGAACCGCCGCCTGGGCAAGCCGAACGACCGTCTGTGGTGGGAGCTGCGCCACAGCACCGCCGATGGCGTGATGCTCAAGGACGTGCCCGGCGCGCGCCGGCCGGCCTGCTCGACCTTCGATGCATACATCGACCACATCGTGCTGGGCCCGAAGGCGGCCGCCGCATACCGGGACGGTTCGTTCGAGGAATACACCTACGAGGAAACCGGGCAGCCCTCGCACCTGTCCGACCACTGCGCCATTTCGGTGGACCTGGCGCTCTGAATCCGGGCGCTTGCGCAGGTGGATCGAACGGCCGGGCACTGTCCCGGCCGTTTTTTCATGGTGTGGCCAGTCAGGCCGCGGCGGGCAGTGCCGGCGCAACGCCCGCGATCAAGGCGTCGAAATAGTCACGGGTGATGGCGATCTGCTGCCCGGGCGTTTCGGCGGCGTTGACCGTTGCGCGGAATGCGGCGCTTTCCGGGTGGTCCTTGGCATACCAGCCAAGGTGTTTGCGGGCGATGCGCACGCCCTGCGGCTCGCCATAGAAGGCATGCAGCGCTTCGAGATGGCCGAGCAGCACGTCGCGCACCTCGGCCAGCGTCGGCGGCGGAAGGGTTTCGCCGGTGGCGAGGAAATGCGCGATCTGGCCGAAGATCCACGGGTTGCCCTGGGCGGCGCGGCCGACCATCACCGCATCGCAGCCGGTCAGGCGCAGGACTTCGGCCGCCTTGCGCGGGCCGTCGATGTCGCCGTTGGCAATCACCGGGATGTCCAGCGTGGTCTTGATCGCGGCGATGGTGTCGTACTCGGCCTGGCCGGTGTAATGCTGGTCGCGGGTGCGCCCGTGCACGGCCAGCGCGGCGATGCCGCTGGCCTGTGCGACGCGGGCGATGGCCGGCGCATTGCGGTGTTCGGCATCCCAGCCGGTGCGGATCTTCAGCGTCACCGGCACCTCCACCGCGCCGACCACCGCTTCGAGGATGCGGCCCACCAGCGCCTCGTCGCGCATCAGTGCCGAACCGGCCCAGACGTTGCACACCTTCTTGGCCGGGCAGCCCATGTTGATGTCGATGATCTGCGCGCCGTTGGCGACGTTGTGGCGCGCGGCCTCGGCCAGCTGGCGCGGCTCGGTGCCGGCGATCTGCACGCTGACCGGTGCCGGTTCGCCGGCATGGTCCATGCGCGTGCGCGACTTGCTGGTATTCCAGAAGCGCGGGTCGCTGGTGGTCATCTCGGACACGGCCAAGCCTGCGCCGAGCCGTTTGCACATCTGGCGGAACGGCTTGTCGGTGACGCCGGCCATCGGGGCCAGCATCACGTTCGGTTCGATCAGGTAAGGGCCGATGCGCATGGCGCACAGTGTACCGGGCCGCATCCGCAGGCCCGGTACCGGTGGTTCAGACGGTCACGTCGAGTTCGGCCAGGCGTGGCATCGCCAGTGCGGCGCCGGCGCGCTCGGTGGAGCGGGCGGCAAACAGGTTGGCGAAGCGCACGTGCTGCTGGAATGGGGCCTCGGGCGAACGTGCCAGCGAGGCGGCCAGCGCGCCGTTGAAGGCATCGCCCGCGCCGGTGGTGTCGATGGCCTGAGCCGGTTCGGCCGCGATGCGGTAATGCGCCAGTGCGTCGCCGCGCTGGCGGCCTTCCGGGTGCGAAACCGACGCGCCCACCGCGCCCAGTGTCACCACCACGCTGCCGTTGGGCAGCAGCTGCCGGCACAAGGCGTGCAGGCGCGCGCCGTCGAGTGATGCCACGTCGTCCGGCTCGATGCGCTCGCCGACATGGCGGGCAAGCAGGGCGGCGAATTCGGTTTCGTTCGGGGTGATCACGTCGGCCAACCCGAGCAGCGCGATGCTGGTCGGGGCGTTGGCCGGCGCGGGGTTGAGCACGGTGGTCACGCCGGCTTCGCGTGCCAGCTGCAAGGCCCGCAGCACGGCGTCCTGCGGGGATTCGAGCTGAACAAGCACGACGCGTGCGCGGGTCAGGGCAAGTTGTTGTTGTTCGACGTGGGCCACGTCGAGCGCGGCGTTGGCGCCGGTGCCGATCACGATGCTGTTGCGGCCGCGGGCATCGACGTAGATGCCCGCCGTGCCGGTGGGCTCGCTGCTGTCGGCGGCAAGCAGCTCGATGCCGTCGGCCAGGGCCAGCTCGCGCGCCAGCGCGCCGCCGGCGTCGGCGCCGAGCGCACAGACGAAGCGCGTGGTAATGCCCGCCCGCACGGCGGCGACGGCCTGGTTGAACCCCTTGCCGCCGGGGCCGGTGGAATACGTGCCGGCAATGGTGGCGCCGGGAGCGGGCAGGGCCTCGCAGCGCCAGACGTGGTCGACGTTGAAGGAACCGACGACGGTGACCGAATTCATGGTGGTGGTGCTCTCTTGCAGGTGGTGCGCGCGGTGTGGCTCAACCGAAATGGCTGAGCACGCCGGCGATGGTGGCGGTCATGAAGGTGGCGATCGAACCGCCCAGCACCGCGCGCAGACCGAACCGGGCCAGGTCGTGGCGACGGTCGGGGGCGAGGCCGCCGATGCCGCCGAGCTGGATGGCGATCGAGCTGAAGTTGGCGAAGCCACATAGCGCATAGGTGGCCACCAGCGCGCCCTCCTTGCTCAGGCTCACGCCGGGCAACTGGCCGCTCAGGATCTGCGACAGCTCGGTATAGGCGACGAATTCGTTGATCACCACTTTCTGCCCGATCAGCGAACCCACCGTGGTGGCATCGGCCCACGGCGTGCCGATCACCCACGCCACCGGCGCGAGCAGGTAGCCGAAGATGGTGGACAGGTTGGTCGGCTTGCCGATCAGCGAGGCCAGGCCGGTGACGTCGCCGAACCAGGTCAGTGGCGCGTTGATCAGCGCGATCAGGGCGATGAAGGCCAGCAGCATCGCGCCGATGTTCAGCGCCAGCTTCAGGCCGTCGCCGGCGCCGGCGGCGGCTGCGTCGATCACGTTGCTGGTGGTTTTCTCCACTTCCATCTTGACCGTGCCGCGGGTCAGCGGCGTGCCGGTTTCGGGCACCAGCAGCTTGGCCACCACCAGCGTGGCCGGTGCGGCCATGATCGAGGCGGCCAGAAGGTGCTTGGCGTAGAACGCCTGCTGCACCGGGTCGCTGCCGCCGAGCATGCCCACGTACGCGGCCAGCACGCCGCCGGCGATATGGGCCATGCCGCCGATCATCATCGTCAGCAGCTCGGACTGGGTCATCTTGGGGATGTACGGGCGCACCGTCAGTGGCGCCTCGGTCTGGCCGATGAACACGCTGGCGCAGACGCTGGTGGTTTCCGCGCCGGACACCTTCATCACCTTGGTGATCGCCCAGGCCATCGCGCGCACCACCAACTGCATCACGCCGAGGTGGTAGAGGATGCCCATCAACGCCGAGAAGAAGATGATGGTGGGCAGCACTTGGAAGGCGAAGATGAAGCCGTTGTTCTTCACGTCCATCAGGCTGCCGAACACGAAGGTGGAGCCTTCGTTGACGAAGCTGAGCACCTTGACGAACAACTGGCCCAGCCAGTCGAACACGTCGCGTCCGCCCGGGACCAGCAACACCAGCGTGGCAAAGCCGATCTGCAGGCTCACGCCGGTGCCCACCAACTTCCAGTCCACCGCCCGGCGGTTGTTGGAGAACAGCCAGGCGATGCCGATCAGCACCGCCAGCCCGAACATGCCGAAGCCGACGCGCTCCAAACCTTCGATCATCGTTGCATTCCCGTCGTAGCAGCCACGAAGGGCGAAAGCCTAGCAGGTTTGCGGGCGTCGACGGCCATCGGGCAAGGCTCAACCCACCCCGTGGATGGCGGCCCACAGGCCCAGCACGAGGAACACGGCTGCGGCGGCAAAACGGGCGTATTGCAGGTTCAGGCGGCCGGCGAAGCGGCTGCCCAGCCAGATCACCGGCAGGTCCGCGATCAGCATGCCGGCAGTGGTGCCTGCCACCACCTGCCACAAGGGCGAGTATTTGGCGCCGAGCAGCGCGGTGGCGATCTGGGTCTTGTCGCCGATTTCGGCCAGAAAGAAGGCAATGGTGGTGGCCGCGAACGCACCGTAGGCGGGCAGCTTCTCGTCGCCTTCGTCAAGTTTGTCGGGCTTGAGCGTCCACAACGCCACGGCGATGAAGCTGACAGCCACCACCCAGCGCAGGATGTCAGGCGACAGGAAGCGCGAGATCTCCATGCCCAGCCAGGCCGAAGCCGCATGGTTGACCAGCGTGGCGACGAGGATGCCGAGCGCGATCGGCCAGGGCTTGCGGAAGCGCGCGGCCAGCAGCAAGGCCAGCAACTGGGTCTTGTCGCCGATTTCACCGAGGGTGACGGTTCCGGCGGAAATCAGGAAGGTCTGCATCTGAAACTCCGGGACCGGGCATTCGCATGGACGCGAAGGCAAACACCGCGCCGCCCGATCCGGTCATGCGCGATGCCTGCCTGCGGTCTTGCCCGACATTCGTCCCTCGCGCCACGGCGGTCATGCCGAGTGTGTTGACGCGAAGCCCCGCGCGCGGCGGATGGGCTACTCCCCGGAGGAAGGTGAGTGCGCGCATTTTACGGAGGCTCGTCGGCCGCCGGCTAGACTGTTCTCATTTGCGCGGGTTCGGCCCGCCGGGAGAAACCGCCATGCAATACCGCCGCCTAGGCTCGTCCGGCCTGCAGCTGTCCGCCCTGTCGTTCGGCGCTTGGGTCACTTTCGGTGCCCAGATCGGCCGCGGCGAGGCCCGCAACCTGATCGCACGGGCCTGGGACCATGGCATCAATTTCTTCGACAACGCGGAGGCCTACGCCGGCGGACGTGCCGAACAGGTGATGGGCGACGTGATCGCCGACCTGCGCCTGCCGCGCGACGGCTACTGCGTGTCCAGCAAGGTGTTTTTCGGCAGCGTCGACAATCCTTTGCCAACCCAGTGCGGACTGTCGCGCAAGCATGTCGTCGAGGCCTGCCATGCCGCATTGCGTCGGCTGCGGGTGGAACATCTCGACCTCTATTTCTGCCACCGCCCCGATCCGCACACGCCTGTCGCCGAGACCGTCGCGGCGATGGACATGCTGGTGCGGCAAGGCAAGGTGCTGTACTGGGGGACATCGGAGTGGTCGGCCGAACAGATCCGCGAGGCGCATGGCGTCGCGGCCGCGCGCGGCATGCAGGCGCCGACGATGGAGCAACCGCAGTACAACCTCTTCCACCGGGAGCGGGTCGAGCACGAGTACGCCTCGTTGTGCGACGAATCCGGGATGGGCTTGACCACGTGGTCGCCGCTGGCCTCGGGCCTGCTCACCGGCAAGTACGACGACGGCATCACCGGCGATGGCCGTCTGGGCTTGCCCGAAATGGGCTGGCTCAAGGAGCTGGTGCTGGACCCGCAACACCGGCGCATCGAGCGGGCGCGGCGGTTTTCCGCCATCGCCAGGGAGCTCGGCCTGCCGCCCGCTGCATTGGCCATTGCGTGGTGTTTGCGCAATCCGCGCGTGTCCAGCGTCATTCTGGGGGCCAGCCATGTCGCACAGCTTGAACAGAACCTGGAAGCACTGGCTCTGGCCGACAGCGTGGATGCCGACGCTTGGGGGAGAGTGGAAACGGCTGCGGGCCGGGATTGAATGACGCGAAAGGTGTTGACTATCAAATGAGAATCATTAACATCAATGACGTCTTCACTGGAGTGCCCGTCCGATGAGTGTCCATGGCCTGTCGCTTGCCTTTTCCGAACCTGCCGTGCTGTGCGAACGCCCTAGCTTGCGTCGCAATCCGGCCGAAGCCGACCAGACAGTGGACAGCGATGCCCTGTTGAAGGGGCGTCGCGAAATCCTGATCCGGCATGGCGACCGGGTTTACCGCTTGCGCCACACCAGCAACGACAAGCTGATCCTTACCAAGTAAGCCCGCGGGCGTGTTCGGCCGGGTTCCACGTCCGGTTGCCTGCATGCCGTGCAGGCACTG
>Ga0194137_10001068_pt1 | contig 17295 bp, 14 predicted proteins | sample TARM_MetaG_T3_14_FD_134025 | JGI IMG/M metagenome (GOLD analysis project Ga0194137, IMG submission 134025) | Freshwater microbial communities from Pennsylvania, USA, analyzing microbe dynamics in response to fracking - TARM_MetaG_T3_14 (version 2) | ecosystem: Environmental > Aquatic >... | reverse complement strand
CCGGCAAGATTGGCTGCCAGCGGTGCGTCCGCCTCCGGCAGGCCGAGCGCCACCTGCGCCCGCACAGCCTCTTCCCGCACGTGGGGCAAACGATGCTCCGCAACCTCGGCAAGCAGCTGCCTGACCTTCGCATCCTGCGGTTCGGCGCAGGCAGCGAAACATCGGATGAGCGGAACAAGTTCCTCCCTGCGCATGCGCGGCCAGTGCCGGACAAAATGCATGGCAAGCCCGTGTGCGCGCATCACGCGCACCGCGTTGGCCATGTAGCCCAACTGCTCCGCATTCAACTCCATACGCAGCAGTTCTTCCAGCCACAGCCCGAAGCGGCTGCCAAGCATGGCATGCTGCACTGCACAGGCCGGTTCCAGCCCCCGCTTACCCAAGGTATCCAGAAGCACAAGCCCTTCTTCCGGTTCCTCGTTTATGACTTCGGAAAAATTGCGGCGCAGGGGAACCATCACGCTCTCGGCCGCCCCCGCCCTGGGCCTGCGCAAAAGCGCGTTGAGCAAGAGCAGACGGTGCTCCGCCTGAATAGACTGCACCATGCCCACAAGCACTTCGGGCCGCATCTGTCCGGACATGACATAGCCCACGGCATATGCCTCGCCAGCCTCACCCAGCGTACACAGCAGGCTCAGGCAGCGCCGGTGCAGCCCCTCTTCAGCAGAGGATGCCATCAGCACGGCAAGGATATGCGCAAAGTCCGCCCGATCACGCTCATGCAGAATAGGGTCCGGCCCGTCGTCTGATGGCTGTCCATCATCCCGGGTCCCCCCACCCTGCTCCTTCGGACCTGATTGCCGGGGCTTGAGCAACGCCTCAGCCTGCGCCAGCAATGCGACAAGACTCTGCGAATCCGCATGTCTTCCCGCACGCACGGCCTCGCGAAGCGCCTTCATAAAAGTTCGGGCAGCATAGACAGGAACGTCGGTCATAAATCGTCAGCTCCCCTTGGGCATGGACTCGGCGTAGTAATTGTATTGCGAAACAGGCGAGAGGTAGGCGTAGACTTCACGGGGCAGATCGTCGGCCTTGATGGTGGCGGAAACTTCCAGTTCATCCTCCACGGCCAGATCAACCACCAGCGCTTCCTTGCGCGGAACATCAGCATGGTAGATGAGCACGGTGGGGCGCGCCGCCTTTGCGGGATTGGTGGCCAGCACCATACCTGTTGCGCCGTTGGAAAGCTGCACCAGCGTTCCCGGCGGGTACACGCCGAGGCAACGGATGAACACGGAAACAATGCGGGCATCCAGCGTGCCAGCCTTCTTGGCCATGGCAAACAGCAACTTCAGCGCCTCGTGCGGGGTTGCGCCGCCGTTTTCATCGTTGAGCAAATTTTCATAGGCGTCCACCACATGCACGATACGCGCATAGGGCATGATGGCGTCTCCGCTCAGTCCCTTGGGGAAACCGGAACCGTCCATAGCTTCGTGGTGCTCAAGGATGATGCGCACGGCCTGCCGGGGAAAACCGGGCATTTCCAGCGCCTGCCGCGCCCCCTGCTCAGGGTGGGAGGTATAGTGCGATTTCAGCACGGAACTCATGGCCGTGGCCTTGCCGCCCTTGAGCTGCTGAATGGGTACCCTGCCCTTGCCTATGTCGTGGAAAAGACCGCCCATGCCAAGAATATGCATGGCCTCGGCATCCAGCCCCATATCCTTGCCAACCATCATGGAAAGCACGGTTATGTTGAGCGCGTGGTAGTGCTTTTTCTCATCTGTGGGCTTGTTTGTCATCAGGCCCACAACCACGTCGGCATCGCCGAGAAAAGTATCCACCATGGCGCGGACGAGTTCACCGGCCTCATCAACGGCTTCACCCGATTTAGATGATATGCGCCGCATCACCTTGTTCACGCTGACCATGGTCTGATCGTACTGCTTCTCAAAGCGGGCAAAGCGGGCCTTGCGTTCCTTGTTGCGCTCAATGGTTTCGCGCTTGAGGCCCAGCAATTCCTTGGATACGGGGGTACGCGGACCGGCTTCGGCCTTGGCGGAATCGGCCTGCGCCTCATCGAGGGGAATGGGCAGTTTGTCGCACTTGTCCAGCACGCAGATGACATGCTTTAAGCCGGACGCACGAATGATATCTATCTGCTCCTGCTTGTCTATCTTGAAACTGCGGGAGGGAAAGGGCAGCGAGATCTCAGCCGTATCCAGACGCACGAAAACGCCCACACACAGCTGATCCACATGTATCGGATATTCAGTGAAGCCCATCAGCATACGCCTTCAAAAGGTTGCTGCCGGACCGGACCGCCCGCCTGCGCAGCAGACAGAAGACGGATGGTGGTGACGCATCACCTTAACCAGCGCATATTGTCATTCACCCCAAGTATATACCACATTACCCCTGGCGGCATGAGGGGTCAACAGGACTTTGCCCTTCACCCCGAACACATTTTATACAAAAAAGCCCCCGATCAGAAAGACCGGGGGCTTGTCGTTTGCAATTGTGCCGCACATGGCACACCGGCGCTTACAGGGCTACTGCACGGTCCATACGGGCGAGGGTGCGTTCCTTGCCCAGCACTTCCATCACGTCCGGCAGGTTGGGGCCGCCCATGGCGCCCACAAGGGCCACACGCAGGGGCGGACCTACGGCCTTGAACTTCAGGCCGTTGTCTTCCACGTACTTGGCCATCACATCGTGGGTGGTCTCCTTGGTAAAGGATTCCAGTCCTGCGAACAGGGCACGCATACCGGCCACATGCTTTTTGCCTTCTTCGGTCAGGGCCTTGGCAACCGCAGCCTCGTCATAGGCAAGCTCGGCATCCGCAACAAGCATGAAGCGCATGGCTTCTGCCAGTTCGGGCAAATCCTTGGCGCGTTCCTTCAAAAGCGGCACCAGTGCAGCCACATAGCCCTTGTCGGCTCCGGCAAAACCGGCTGCTTCCACAAAGGGATAGACCAGACCGGCCAGCTCTGCATCGGGGGTGGCCTTCATGTAATGAGCGTTCAGCCACTGCAGCTTGTCAGGGTCGAAGCCCGCAGGCGAAGAACTGAGACCATCGGTGGAAAACTTCTCGATCAGCTCCTGCAGCTCGAAGATTTCCTGATCGCCGTATGCCCAGCCGAGGCGAACCAGATAGTTCACCAGAGCCTGCGGCAGGAAGCCCATCTTCTCATATTCCATGACGGAAAGCGCGCCATGACGCTTGGAAAGCTTTTTGCGGTCGGAACCCAGAATCATGGGCACATGGCCGAACTTGGGAATGGGAAAGCCCAGCGCCTCGTACAGCATGATCTGCTTGGGCGTGTTGCTCACATGGTCGTCACCGCGCAGCACATGGGTGATGTTCTGTTCGTGGTCGTCCACCACAACGGCAAGGTTGTAGGTGGGCGATCCGTCGCTGCGGCGGATGATCATGTCGTCAAGTTCAGTGTTGTCGAACCCGAGGGGGCCCTTCACAAGGTCCACCCACGAGGTCTTGCCGCTCACGGGAGCCTTGAAACGCACCACGCGGCCTTCGCCGGGGCCGAGATTCCGCGCACGGCATCTGCCGTTGTACTTGGGCTTGTCTCCGGCTTCGCGGGCAGCCTCGCGCATGGCCTCCACTTCTTCGGGAGAGCACTCGCACCAGTAGGCCTTGCCCTCTTCTATAAGGCGGTCGATGTATTTGTTGTACACATCGTCACGCTGGCTCTGATAGATGGGGTCCGCATCCCAGTCCAGCCCGAGCCAGCGCATGGATTCGAGAATGGCGTCCGTGTATTCCTGTCTGGAACGTTCGCGGTCCGTATCCTCAATGCGCAGCACAAAACGGCCGCCCATCTTGCGGGCAAGCAGCCAGCTGAAAATGGCGGTACGCGCACCGCCGATATGCAGATGCCCCGTGGGTGAGGGGGCGAAACGGGTGACAACCTGACGGGAATCAACAGGATTCGTCATGTGGTACTTCTCCAAGACGCGCATGCTGCCGAAGATGCCGGTGCATGGCGGAAATATTGCTGTATGGAATGAACGGGCGGCAAACCTGCACGGAAACGGCAACGCCACAATTGACGCCGCATTTCTCCGTTACACGTCGGGAACGGAAGAAAGACAGACCGGACCGGAAAAACCGGCACAAACCGGACCGCTATTCTTCGACGGCTTCCACACCCTTCACTTCGCGCACTTCCTTGAGCACAAAGCGCTCAACGGTGTTGCGCAGGGTGACCTTGGACATGGGGCAGCCCTTGCAGCGTCCGGTCAGGCGGACCATCACGATACCCTTGTCGGTAATCTCCACAAGTTCCACATCTCCGCCGTCGTTCTGCAGGTACGGACGTACCTTGGCCAATGCGGCTTCCACTTTATCTCTCATATACCTGCTCCTGAAGGGAAGGTTCGGGGACTCGCCCCGGCGCAGTCGTTCTAGCGCCCTTGAAATGGTGTGTCAAACACTCATGGGTATCATGTAACACCCTGAAACGAGAAGCGGGAGACGTATGCCTCCCGCCTCGTTCAGTTCTTGCGTCTGATATGGAGCTTCCGGCCCGTCGGGCCCGAATCAGGCCGGAGCAACCGTCACTGTATACTTTCTGAGAAAATCAACGGGGTGGTAACTCAGCTTGGCCTTTCGCAGACCTTCGTCATCAAGGTCCTGCTCGCGGTTCACATAGGTGTAGTCGGCACCTTCGGCAGCCACAAAGAGATTGTTGATGGCCTGGTATGCGCCGCGATATCCGTTGCGGGCCTTTTCAAAATGCACCACCAGCGTATCTTCCGTGAGCTTCTCGCCCACTGTATACGCGGCCATCTCGCCGTCAATGTAGATAGCGCCGCCCACCAGACCGGGAATGACATCCCACTCTTCCAGCACGCGCACAATGGCTTCGTTCTCCGCAAGCAGGGCTTCGGATTCTTCACATTCACGCCACTGGCACCATTCTTCCTGCAGGGCAATCACATGCTCCACGCAGTCCGGCGTAAGGGGGTGATACTCAAACATGTACTGCTTCTTGAACTGGTTCACATGGTTCTTCTTCTTGTGAAACTTGTTCCCGCTCAGGGTAGCCAGTTCTTCGGCGCTGTAGAGATAATCCCACTGCCCGCGGGCTTCTTCCACCTGCACGCGGTCGCCAAGCTGTGCCTGCCAAAGCTCCATGAGCTGCTGGGGCACACGGTTGAACACCCGCTCGCCGGCTTTGAGAAGCGGACACTGCGACCAGTCCACTTCGTTCCACGGGCCAAGCGGCGCCCAGTAGCGCACATCGGGCCGGGTCTGGCGCACCCACACGTGCGTGGTGCTCCACGCCCATTCCAGCCCGTATTCCTCGGCCCAGCCCCACAAGTTGGTAAAGCTGTAGTCCGAAGAAGGCGACGGGCACTTGGCAAAACGTTCGTTATATTCGTGCATCCGATCAAGCGAGATCGGACTAAACTGCAGGTCTGACATTGGTCTTCGCTCCTTCAAGCGGGGGAGGACAGCATTCTTCTTCGGTCCTGCACCCCTTGTTGTTGCGCTTCATCATGCTGAACCGGTACCAGTCGCGCTTGAGCAGGATATACATCATCGCGCTGGACTGGAATATCTGGGAAATCAGCATGGCAAGATACACGCCTTCAGCATCCTTCCACACAAAGTGGCCAAGCGTATAGGCTATGGGCAGGCGCACCAGCCACGTTGCGGAACTGTAGACCGCAAAGGTGTATATGGTGGCCCCCGCTCCGGTCATTATGCCGCCCAGCGTCATGCTGGCCACCGTGAACGGGATGGAAAGGATGTTATACAAAAGATAGTTCACCGCCTGTCTGGCAACCGCGGGTTCCGGTGCCAGAAACGCCGCAAGCGGATCAATGAACGGATACATGCACACGGCCACAAGGGTCATGGAACCGCAGGCAATACCCGTCAGACGCAGGGCTATGCGCAGTGCCTCATCCTTGCGGCCCGCGCCGAGACTGTTCCCCACCAGAATGCTGCCCGTCATGTTGAAGGCAAACGCCGGCAGAAACAGCAGAGACTCCACACGCATGCCCGCCGTCATGCCCGCAAGCGCGTTCACGTTGTCGTTGGGCAGCGAGGCCGTAATGGCAAAAAGCACCATATAGCCGAGATGCCACAACAGCTGCATGCCGCCCGTGGGCAGCGCCACCTTCAGCAGATACGGCAGGCCCTTGCGCACCCAGCGCAGAGGGGGAAAGGTCTCCGCCTTGAGCAGGCCGTGATGGTACAGCATGTACACGTTGAACAGTGTGGCTGCCGTGACGGAGGCAAAGGTGGCCCATGCCACCCCCTTGTAGCCGAAGTTCGGCAGGCCGAACCAGCCAAGACCGAACCCGAAGTCCGTAAACGCGTTCACCACGGCCGCAATGGCCGTGGAGGCAAGCGGCACAACCACAAGTTTCTGCGCCCTGAATACCGCGTTGGTCACCACCATCAGGTAATAGGCGGGCAACAGCATCAGGAACACATCGAGAAAATAGCCCGTTACAGGCAAAATCTCATCCGGAACCTGCAGAATGCCGAGGAACTGCCACTTGAAAAGCCGCCCCACCACCCATATGGCCGAGCCGAAAATCAGGCCGATATAGAGCACCAGCCCGATATAGCGGAAAGCCCTGCGCCGCAGCCCCGCACCGAACGACTGGCTTATGGCCGCAACGCTGCCGTTGGCCACCGCCATGCCGATAACGAGAAAGAAGAACAGACTCTGGGAAATAAGCCCCACCGCTGCCTGCACGCTTCGGTCAATCTGCCCGGCCACCCACACATCGATAAACCCGATGGAAAAGTGGAAGAACATCATCACGATCTGCGGCCACGAGAGGTTCCAGATATTTCTATACGAAGCCTGATCTGTTTCAGGCGCTGCTTTCATAGACATCAGACGATATACCAGTCCATTGATGACGGTTACACTTCCAGTATTCCATAGTGCCTTACCAGCAGCACATGGTCAACCGACCGAAAGGGAACCATGTACCCTGTGGGGAACCGCCCTTGTCATGTCGGAAAAACCTTGCCACTGAAACACACTTCTTGTACAAAATATGTACAGGACTCTCACACAATCCGGACACGGAGGCATATCATGCGCATATTCAAGGAAGAGCAGGAGACCAAAAGGGTCATCTTCAATGTGGATGCGGAGCTGGCCGCACGGCTGGAACACGCCAAAAACCTGGCGAAACAGCTGGGCAAAAAGCTCAATGTGGATGCCGTGATCGACGAAGCGCTCAGCCGGTATCTGGAAGCTGCGGAGAAACAATTCTCCCGTATCAAAGGGGGGACGCGGGGTGTTTCCGAAGATCCCATCGTCATGGGCCCCTCGCCCGAAGATGCAGGCGAGATGGCATCCACCACGGCGGTGCAGGTGCGAGCTTCCAGCAATCTGGCTCGAACGTCCGTCAAGCAGCAGAAAAAGTAGGCCCATACGGAAAAAAGTCAATTGCGGATATGGGTATTCCTCTGCCGCATGCAGCAGAAAAGCCTTCACAACCATATGACAAACGACAGCGGGGCCGCTTTCTTCTTGAAGAAAGCGGCCCCGCACCGTGCAGCAAAGAACGCCGCACATTGATCGGCAAGGTGCAGGCAGGCTGCTGCTGCAGTCCTGCATGTCCGGCAAGGAACAGTGCTTCCCTGTTGCATTCGAACCGACTCGTCGAGGGGCACACTCTGCGAATACTGGTCCTGCGCGCTCCAGCTGCTCCTTCCGTGCATGAGTCGGGCACCTTGGCCGAATCATGCGGAACACTTGAAAATTTTCCCGCCCCTGTTCAGACGGAATTGCGGCTGGCACCGGAATACATACCGGCTGCCACCACATCATTTCTGCCGCACCACTCATGCCGCCCGCCGATGGCAGTCGACGGACGGCATGAAAGCGGTGCGCCGCACCGGCTGGCATACCGGTGCTGCAATTCGCCGCGGTAATCCCCCATATGCACAATCAGGCCCCCGCCGGATGGACGCATGGTGGCGGACCACGTGTCGGGTGTCATCTCGACGGCCGGACCTTTCCGAAGAACCTTGCAGGGAAACCACGGAAAAGCGCCGGGAACGGCATACGGAGTTTCGCGAAGCGAATGTGGATCCGGGCGTGCCAACCGGCAGGGATTGCGTTGTTGGTTGTCTTGGGGAACAACACACCCGGAAACCTGTTCCGCATGAAGGAGGCGGCCCTCATGCGCAACTATCGTAACCGCCGCGCGGGCGGCAAATATCTATGCGTTATGCGCAGGCGCGAAAGCGTTCTGTCAGCTCTGTCGCTTCGGGGTACATGGCAAGCAGGTCGGCAATGGTTTCGCGGCGGCGGATAAGTCTGGGCTTGCCGTCGGACTGGATGAGCACTTCGGCGGGGCGCAGGCGCTGGTTGTAGGGCGAGGTCATGACGTAGCCGTATGCCCCGGCATCCAGCATGCCGATGATGTCGCCTTCCATGATCTCGGGCAACTGGCGGTCCTTGGCGATGATGTCGCCGGATTCGCAGATGTTGCCCACAATGGACTGTTCCATGGTTGCGGAAACAGGCTCGCCGTCTTCGCGATATATTTCCACGTCATGGAAGGAGTCGTACATGGCGGGGCGCACAAGGGTGTTGAAGCCGAGGTCCGTGCCCACAAAGCGCTTGGGACCGTTGTTCTTCACGCTGTAGCAGGTGCCGAGCAGCAGGCCGCATTCGGCCACGATGTAACGGCCGGGTTCGCACATGAAACGCCCCGTGTACCCGGTGCGCTCGGCAAACTCGCTGATGGTGGCATGGAAGGCCTCGCCCAGCTTCTGCATATCGAGACGGGCCTGCCCTTCATACTTGCGGTAGGGAATGCCGAAACCGCCGCCGAAGTCGATGATCTCAAGGGTATCCCACTGCTCCGCAATGGACAGCAGCACCTGCATGGCCTCGATGTAGCCATCCGGTTCCATGAACAGGGAACCGATGTGCATGTTCACGCCGCACAGGGTGAGGTCATGGCGCTCAATGATGGTGCGCACCTCATCCATGGTTTCGGGATCGACACCGAACTTGGTCTGCTTGCCGCCCGTTACCACCTTGGCGTGGTGTCCTGCCCCGATACCGGGGTTGAAACGGATGACCACCTTGCCGCCGGGGTTGATCTCGCCGAACAGGTCGAGCTGCGAAAGGGAATCCACGCTCACGTACACACCGTGATCAATGGCGAACTTGAGTTCTTCGGCAGAAACGTTGTTGGAGATGAACAGAATCTGGTCCGGCGTGAATCCGGCAGCCAGGTTCATGATGATCTCGCCGGGAGACATGGCGTCTACCACCATGCCCTCCTCGCGGATGATCTTGAGCAGGTGAATGTTCGTGTTCGCCTTGGCGGAATAGTTGGGCGTGAATCCCGGATGGGTGGAAAGAGCCTTTATCTCGCGACACCGGCGGCGGAGCATGTCTTCGTTATAGACATACAGGGTGCTGCCGTATTCTTCCACAAGCTCCATGGGCGTGTTAAGCCCGAAAAAATCCACGCTGTCCGTATAGGTGGAACGAACATTCGCCATTGCTAGTCTCCTGTCATGCCCCCCCGCAACCTGATCAGCTCTATTTCGTTCAAGAGCGCTTCACGCATCAGGTACACAAGGTGCTTGTTCTTTGAATACAGGCACTGCCCCTTGTTCACTTCAACCAACCCCACGATGACCTCGCTGGTGTCGGCTATCAGCTTCACGTTGCCGGTGCCCGCGTTGTTTTTCATATATTGCGCGCCCCTGATGCCTGGGTCCTCGTTACAGAGGATAACCACCTTCAGCCCGCGTTCCACACATCCCGAAATCTCGCTTCGCAGCAACGCCACGTTGGTTGAATGCATCGAGATGTATATGCGCAGTTCCGCCATCAGCATCATGTTCCGCATCTTGTCCAGCGTGTTCTCATAGCCGGAAACGGTCAGATACGGGGCCGCGCCTTCCTCCTGTTCGGGGAGGTTTTCTTCCAGAAATTCAATGGTCCTTGCGCAGGGCCGCTTCAGGCTCAGCAGCAGCTCTTCCTTGGGGGTTGCCACATAATTGCTGGCGTCCTCGCTGGAAACAACCGCCCCGCCCTTTTCCACAAGGCTGGACAGCGCCGCGTATGCGTTGGAGCGGGAAATGCCCGCCACCTTGGCAGCCTCGTATCCAGTCATGCCACCGTGACGACTGAGCGTCACATACATGAGGGATTCCTGCTGCGTGAAACCGAACTTTTTGAGTGCTTGGATGAGTTCCATTGCTTCCTCAGTGGTACTAATTGGTACTACTATGCTTCCGTTCTCCGGAAGTCAATACCTCTGCCTGCGAATTGATAACTTTTTTCAACGCGAATCCGCGTCGATTTCAAACATATTCCTTACAAAACAACGCGGCACTATGGCGCTTCATTCCGGCAATGTCCACCATTGCGAAACAAACGCCGACCCGCGTGCAGCCTCTACCCAGCGCTCAGGTTCCAGTCAACCGGTTCCCGTCGGGGGCAAGCTGCCTTTTTCACGCACCGCGCACCATACTGTACCAGAATCCTGCACTCAGGTCGTCACGTACTCATATTGTCCTGCCTTTGGGTTGTTTCCAACATGACAACGCGTTACACTACCCGTATTGTCCGGTCTGGATGTTGCCACCCGGATTGCTGCGGCCCGCAGGGGTACAATCCCTTCCGCCGCTGCTGCAACGGGAACGCCACCGCCGGATTATCGCACCAAGATGCATGGAGACAGTATGGACATCATTCGCACCCTCGTGCACGAGCATACCCCGTATCTCATTGAAACCCGCAGGGCTCTGCACCGCATTCCCGAACTGGCCTTTGAAGAAGTGAAGACCGCCGCCTTTGTGGCACAGGCGCTGGAAGACATGGGCCTTGCCGTGCGTACCGGCGTGGCAAAAACCGGCGTGGTAGCCATGCTGGAAACGGGACGCCCCGGCCCTGTGGTCATGCTCCGTGCCGACATGGACGCCCTGCCCATGACCGAATGCACCGGCCTTGAGTTCTGCTCCACCCATGCAGGCTGCATGCACGCCTGCGGACACGATACACACATGGCCATTCTGCTCACCACGGCCAAGGTGCTCTGTGCCATGCGCGACGAACTGTGTGGTACGGTTAAATTCGTGTTCCAGCCGGCGGAAGAATTTCCCGGCGGCGCCCGCCCCATGATCAATGAAGGCGTTCTCTACAGTCCCAAGGTGGATTACTGTTTCGGCCTGCACGTGTGGCCCGGCACCCCATCGGGAGCCGTTGCGGTAAAATCCGGCCCGCTCATGGCCGCCATGGACCGTTTCGAGGTCACCATCATCGGCAAGGGAGGACACGCCGCCAAGCCCCATGAATGCGTGGATGCGCTTGAGATAGGCACGCAGGCAGTGGGCGCGTTGCAACGCATCATCTCCCGCCAGATAGACCCTGTGCAGCCAGCCCTGCTCACCGTGGCGGTGTTCAATGCCGGACACGCCTTCAACGTGATAGCGGAAACCGCCACCTTCGGCGGCACCCTGCGCACCTTCGACAAGGGCGTGCGCGCCCGCTGGGAGGCACGCATGCGGCAGGTGGTGGGCGGCATTTGCGATGCCATGGGTGCGACATATGAATTTTCCTTCATAGACGGCTACCCGCCCCTCATCAATAATCCGGATATGGCAGATGTCATACGGCGGGCCGCCGCAGCAACTGCGGGCAAGGAAAATGTGCACGAGGCCACTCCCACCATGGGCGGAGAAGACATGGCCTATTATCTTGAGCAGGTTCCCGGTTGTTTCTTTTTTCTCGGCACCGGCTACGAAGGAGCCCACCCCATTCATAATCCGGCCTTCACCGTGGATGAAGCAGCACTGCCCGTAGGCGTGGAGACATTCTGCCGCGCAGTAAGGGAACTCCTTGTAACTGAATGACTTTTTTCCTTCCCTGTTGACTTTATCCGGTACAGTGGCGATTCTTAGCCCTTCAACCCTTTAAATGAGGAGACGTGCATGACTCAGGTCAAAGACGGCGATTCCGTAAAAGTCCATTACACCGGCACGCTGAATGACGGCACGGTGTTTGATTCATCCCGTGACCGTGAGCCTCTGGAATTCACCATGGGTTCCGGCATGCTTATTCCCGGCTTCGAATCCGCCGTCCTTGGTATGGGCGTCGGCAACACCACCAAGGTGACCATCGCTCCTGAAAACGCTTACGGAGAAGTGAACGAAGAACTCGTTCTGGATGTTCCCAGATCGCAGGTTCCCAGCCACATCACTCCCGAAGTGGGCATGATGCTGCAACTGCAGACCGAAGAAGGCATGATGGAAGTTGTCATCGCCTCCGTGAATGATGATTCCATCGTGCTTGACGCCAACCACCCCCTCGCCGGTCAGGAACTGACCTTTGAAATCGAAGTGGTTGCCATCAACTAATCAGGCATAAAGCCCCGTATGCAACAGGCCGCTGTTCCTGAAAAAACAGCGGCCTTTTACTATTCATACTGAAAGGGCCGCCGCTCATTTGAGCGGCGGCCCTGCCTGTTTGTTAGGCTTGTGTCTGGCGTATGCCAGGCGTTGTCAGACATATGTCAGGCTGATGAGTCCTGAACCTGAAGGCTATAGCGATCCGATCTGGAAGGCTGCAGTGGCCACGGCCAGTGCAAACACCGTGTTGAATACGGTGGAGAATATTGCCCATCCCCACGAACCGGCTTCCTGCTTGATGGCTACCACCGTCACAAAGCACGGTGCGTAAAGCAGCACAAAGAGGAGCAGGGATATGCCGTTGGCCCGAGTCCAGTGCGGGTCGTTGGCAATACGCTCGGCAAGGGGCTGTGCTTCTTCGGCGTCCACTTCTCCCAGAGAATAGGCAGTGCCGAGGGTGGATACGATTACTTCCTTGGCTGCAAAGCCGCCCACCAGTGCTATGTTGGTGCGCCATTCAAAGCCCGCCCACTTGGTCACCGGCTCAAGGGCCACACCCACACGACCGGCAACGGAGTTGCGCAGTGCTTCTTCGCTTTCAAAGTTATTCACTTCCGACAGCTTTTCCTCGAATGCGGCAACATCCTTGCCTTCAGCCTGTGCCGCTTCCATCTGCGCAACGATTTCGGCACGCTGGGCTTCAATGGGAGCAAGCTGTTCATCGGAAAGCTTGGGGAAGGTCATGGCCAGCCACAGCAGGATGGAAATGGCCAGAATAACGGTACCGGCCTTCTTGATATACTGCCAGGTACGTTCCCAGGTGTGGATCATGAGACCACGCAGGGTGGGAACGCGATACGGGGGCAGCTCCATAACGAAAGGAGTGGCCTCGCCGCGGATGATGGTGGACCGCAGCAGCTTTGCCACCAGCAGGGCGGATACCCAGCCTGCCAGTGTGAGCGAGAACATCACGGCAGCCTGATTCTTTTCAAAGAACACGCCCACGATGAGCAGAAACACGGGCACCTTGGCACCGCATGCCATGAAGGGCGCGGTGAGCAGGGTTGCCAGCTTTTCCTTGGGGCTGCGCAGAGTACGGGATGCCATGACACCGGGAACGGCGCAGCCACCTGCAATACCGCCGGAGACAATGAAGGGCATGACGGAACAACCATGCAGGCCGAAGAAACGGAACACGCGGTCGAGCATGTAGGCTATGCGCGCCATGTAGCCGGAGTCTTCAAGGAATGCGATCTGGACAAACATGAACATGATCAGCGGCACAAAGCCCATAACGCCGCCCACGCCGTCGATAATGCCGGAAACAATAAGTGATTTCAGCATGCCGTCAGGCAGCAGATTGGAAACAGTCTCGTTGAGCCAGCCGAAGAAGGCTTCAACCCATCCCATGGGAACTTCGCCGATGGTGAAGGTCACCTGATAGATAAGAAAGAGAATACCGAGCATGATCAGCGGGCCGAACATGCGGTGCGTGAGCACCTGATCGATCTTGTCGGAAACAGCAAGGCGGTCTTCCAGCGCATCAAGGCGGGAAACAACACCCTGCCGCAGGATGGAAGAAATATAGCCGTAACGGTAGTCGGCGATAACGGCTTCGGGATAGGTCTTCAGCGTTGCCTCAAGATGGTCCGCCACTTCACGTGCGCGGGCCTCAAGTTCGGTTGCCACGGCTCCGAGACCGCGGCCGATACGCTGAATCTCTTCGTCACTCTCAAGGTACTTGATGGCAACCCAGCGGGCGGGATAACGGTCGGTGAGAAACTGCTCGCGGTTGATGAGGGCGATCATTTCTTCCAGAACGGGATCAAGGTCGGGGCCGTATGAAATAACCAGAGGCTCCCACGGCTTGCCTGCCAGCTTGTCACCATTGGCCACGGCGGTCAGCATGAGGGATTCGATGCCTTCGCCGGTGCGGGCCACAGTTTCCACAACCGGCACCCCGAGCAGAGACTGCAGCTTGCGGGCATCAATGCGCATGCCCTGCTTTCTTGCTTCGTCCATCATGTTGAGCGCGATGGTCAGCGGGGCGCCCATTTCCAGAAGCTGCACGGCCAGATACAGGTTGCGCTCAAGCGCGCCTGCATTGACAACATCAACGACCATATCAGGACGCTCGTCAGCCACAACGCTGCGGGCGACAACTTCTTCCATGGTGTACGCGGTCAGGGAATAGGTGCCGGGCAGGTCGATAACCTGCACTTCCCGGCCGTCCACATAGGTGGTGCCCTGCTTCTTGTCTACGGTGATACCGGGGTAGTTGCCCACATGCTGGCGGGCACCGGTGATGGCATTGAACGCGGTAGTTTTGCCGGAGTTCGGGTTGCCGGCAAGAGCAACAGTAATTTTTTTAGACATTATTCGATTCCTGTACGTTCCTTGGCAAGCCTGATTACAGCGGTTCCACGGTGATGAAGTCGGCCTCGTTATTGCGCAGCGAGAGCGTAAAGCCCACCAGTCGCAGAGCAACGGGGTCACGCAGCGGGGCACGTCCGGTTATTTCGATTTCGGCTCCGGTGATAAGCCCCATGTCGCGGATTCTGCGTCCCAGCTCGCCGGACGCCGTAACGCTGTGAATCTTGGCTTTCTGCCCAACCTTGAGTTCCCGAAGGGGAAGAATAACGGACATACATTCTCCTCAGATATTCCGCTGCCGAAACGGCCGGCACGGGTACCGCGTTATCGTGAGATCAATTGATCTTGAAAATCGTTTTCAATATACGTTGCCAAAAAAAGTGCACTCGGTGCACGGACGTTTTCGGAGATGGCAACGAAAACCTGAACCAGTCGTTATCGCTCGCCGCAGCTTCCGCCGCAACCGCACGAACTTTCAGCGGACTTTGTTGCAGCATCCGAACGGATATGCCGCGCAGAACCGCAGCCTCCGCAACCGCCGGAGCAGCCGCACCCGTCAGAAAGCTTTTTCTTCATCTGCCGTCTGATAAGGTAGGCCGCAGCAGCAACCACAATAAGGGCAACCCCAATGGTATCCCACATGTCAAAACTCCTTCCCCCGCCCAGCAGGGGCCGGGGCTAAGCTACCCTGCCCTTGGGCTGGGCGTCGTTTTCAAGAGGTTCACAGGTAACCAGTCCTGCCACTTCAATTCCCAGTGCCACGCACGATTCACGCACTCTGACACTGCAAGGGGCGCACACTTCCACGACTGTGCCGGGGGTAAGCCCCAGCGCGCAGAGTCTGCCTCGCTCCCTTGAACAGCCGCAATACCCCCTGATGGTGGCCTTGCAACCGGCAGGTACCTTATCCAATGTACAACAGTTCATGTAATTCCTCCGAAAACGTGAATCTCTACTATTCCAGTTGAAAATGATTGTCAAGTTCCTCTGCGTACAAATTGAAAATAATTATCATCCAACACCTTGTCATGACGTACGTCACATTTTTCCGATTCTTTTGAATAAAAAAAGGAAGCTCCGCAGAACTTCCTTTCAATCCGTATCCAAATCATGCCGTCAGTGCCGACAGCACCGGCCCGCTGCAGCCTTTACCGTATCTACAACTGCCGGCGGTCCACAACCCTGCGTATTTTGCCTTCCGTCCGTTCCAGCGTCTTGCGGCCCACAAAGACCACATCCATGGCAACGCCCAGCTCAGACGCCAGCTTACGCTTGATGCCTTCAAGGGCTTCACGCGCCACGCGCATGCGGTCGAACAGCAGGTTCTCGGAAACCTCCAGAAACACGGTGGCTTTGTCGAGCCGCCCTTCGCGCTCAAGGACGATCTGATAATGCGGCTCGGCCCCTTCCATGGCCAGAAGAACCGTTTCCACCTGCAGGGGGAACACGTTCACACCGCGGATAATCAGCATGTCGTCGCTACGCCCGATAATGCGGGCAATTCTCCGGAACCTGCGCCCGCAGGGGCAGACGTCGGGCAGCACGCGGGTCAGGTCGCCCGTGCGGAAGCGTATCATGGGGAATGCTTCCTTGGTCAGCGTGGTGATGACCAGCTCGCCCACTTCGCCGTCCGGCACCGGTTCACCCGTTTCGGGATGCACTATCTCGAAAAGGAAATGATCCTCGTTCACATGCAGCCCCTGCCGCTCAAGACACTCACCCGCAATACCGGGCCCCATGACCTCGGAAATGCCGTAGTTATCCGTGGCAGTTACCTTGAGCCGGTTCTGAATCTCTTCACGCATGGCCTCGGACCATGCCTCTGCGCCGAAAAGCCCCCACTTGAGATGCAGGGAGTTGGGGTTAACGCCCATCTCCTCCATGGTATCCGCCAGATGCAGGGCATAACTCGGCGTGCAGCACAGGGCCGTGGTGCGGTAATCCTGCATGATCATGATCTGCTTGCGGGCATTGCCGCCGGAGCTGGGAATAACGGATGCCCCGAGCGTTTCCGCTCCGTAGTGCAGACCGAACCCGCCGGTGAACAGGCCGTAATGAAAGGCTATCTGCACCACATCGTCACGCGTCATGCCGCCCATGGCAAGCACCCTTGCCACAAGGCGCGACCAGCGTTTGAGGTCGTTGCGGGTATAGCCCACCACAATGGGCTTGCCCGTGGTGCCGGAAGAGGACTGCAGTCGCACGACATCGCGCAGCGGCACGGCGAACAGTCCATAGGGATAGTTTTCGCGGATGTCCTGCTTGGTGGTAAAGGGCAGCTTGCGCAGATCGTCCATGGACCGGAAATCATCCGGATCAAGCCCCAGTTCCGCAAACCGCTGCCTGTATAACGGCACGTTGCGTGCCACCCGGTTGAGCGTGGCCTGCAGGCGTTCAAGCTGAAGGTCTTCCAGTTCAGCCCGCTCCATGCACTCTACGTCTTTTTCAAAATACATCGAGTCACCCCTGTGCGTTCCGGAACTCCGGTTATGGCGCTGTTACGCGCCCTGCTCCGGCTGTATTTCGCGGTCAAGATCGCGCCCCAGATAGGCACGTTGCACGTCATTGTTCGCCAGCAATTCCCCTGCAGGCCCCTGCAGCAGAAT
>Ga0194137_10001066_pt1 | contig 17323 bp, 18 predicted proteins | sample TARM_MetaG_T3_14_FD_134025 | JGI IMG/M metagenome (GOLD analysis project Ga0194137, IMG submission 134025) | Freshwater microbial communities from Pennsylvania, USA, analyzing microbe dynamics in response to fracking - TARM_MetaG_T3_14 (version 2) | ecosystem: Environmental > Aquatic >... | reverse complement strand
TCCGAAAGGCTTTTCGCTTTTCAAGAGCTTCCATGACAGCTCTCAAGGATACTCCCCGGCTGCCGGCTCCGTCAGCCGCCCTTCACCTTCCGTTGCTGCCCGCCGCAGCGTCATGCCGGCTTGGCTGCCGCGAGCACGAATCGATGGCAGGTGACATCCAGCCAGCCCCGCCTTTCGATTTCATCATGGATTTCTTTCAGCGCATCGCGGTGCGTGGATGGAGAGAAGCCAACGACCTGCCATTCGATTATAGTCAAATAGCAGACGACAGCCCCGATATCGTAAAATCGGGTGTGCGTGAGAACCTCGTCCTGCCAGAGCAGCTGCAAGCCCGCCGCTTCCAGCTCGCCGCGTGTCCGGTCCAGCGTCCAGTCCGCGTGGGCCGGCGGCGCCTGCCCGAGACGCTCGTTGAACTCGCGGTCGTTGCTGCCGCCTACCTGTTGGGTGATGAATATGCCTCCGGGCTTCAACAAGCGATGGAGCTCGGCAGCGCAGTACGACTCATGCCGGTTGATGATCAAGTCGAACGATTCATCTCCATAGGGGAGGTCCTCGTCGCTCTCGATGCAGGCCACTTGCACGCCTTCCTCTTCCAGCCGCCGGCGCGCGACCTCCACATTGGGCAGATGGCCTTCCGTCGCCCGGGTATCGGGAGGCAGCGGCTTCAGCCGCTGCAGGAACTCCCCTCCGCCCGTGCCCATGTCGAGCATGGAGGAAGCGGCTCTTTTATAAGGCTCCAGCAGATTTCGGTAACTCCATGGAAGAGGATATTCGATCATGCGGCCGGTTGCGGTCAAATATCCGAAGTCCCAGCCTGAGAAGGCTTCGCCGGAATCTTGCAGGCTTTCGTCGAAGTCCATCCTCAGCCTGCCGCCGAATCGGGCTTCCTCCCTGCTGCCGGTCATGCCTCCACCCATCGCTTGAAAATCATCACAATTCCCGTCGAAGCGCCCTCGTAACGGCTCGTATCGAAGGATGAGGCCAGCTCCCACCCTTCGGCTCCAAGCAGGTTCAGCCGTCCGTCGAGATCTTCGATGTTGATTTTCGTGCCTGTCCAGCCTCCGAATTGATGCTTGAGCGTTTTATATTCCCAGCGTCCCATTTTCATCATCCTTTCGATCGTCAATGATGTGTCAGCAGCTTCCTCATACGAACGGCCGCGATCGGCGTTCCATCCGGTCCCTCCATCCTGCGGATGTCCCAAGGCATCCAGCCTGCGCCGGCAAAGAACAACAGAGCCTTGCCATTCGGACCGTGGCAGGTCAGAAGAAGCTCCCGCACCCGCTCCGCGGCTGCCGCTTCCATCGCTTCCAGGAGAGCTGCGGCGGCTCCCTTGCCGCGGTAATCCGGACTGACGATGACATTGCCGAGCCAGAGCTTGCCTTCCGACTCGTACAGATTCGCATATGCGGCAGGCGTCCCGTCCGCGGCTTCGGTCAGCAGCGTCGGATGGATGTCTTCAGCCGCAGCCGCCTCCAGCTCGTCGGCACGCAATGGATATCCTCCCTTAGGGAACATATAAAACGCCTCGCTGCGGCTCGCCGGCCATGCGGAAACAACGGAGAAGTCCCCGCTGTCCGCCTTCCTCGGGACATAACGGCGGAGCGTGCAGTCGAAGCGTTCCACACCAGGATATTTCTCTCCCAGGCTGCGGATATCGAAGCCGAGCTTCCGGTAAAATCCAACCGCATCGGCGTCGGTCTAGGCCCGCAAAACGCCATTCCTCGCCGCCTGCAGACAGCGGGATACCAGCCGCCTGCCCGCCCCGCCTCCCCTCAGCTCCGGACTCACCGCAAGATGCAGCAGCACGGCGTCGCGATGGGAAGGCGCCCGATAACCGGCAATGCCGATCAGCCTGCCGCCCTCGCCGAGGCCGGCCAAGTGAAGCTCCCGATCCTCGCGGTACTGCTGCAGGACACGATGCGGCCTCTCCGCGTCGCCTCCTGCGTACATGCACTGGGCCAGGAGCCGGGCGGGCTCATCGACATCCGGCAGTCCCAGTGGATCCATCCATTCATGCAGAGATCCGCTCACGGCATCTTCTCCTCTCCAAACAAGCGCTCATAGGACCATAGTCGATGTCCGCTACTCGTTCTCCGTCTCTTCTATTCGGCTTAGAGCGGCTTCTTCCTTCGGGACAAGACGGATAAAGCCGATTTTGGTATGCTGTAGAAAGATGCTTCAACTGAGAAAGGCGGCCTCGACAACGATGCTGAATTCGATCGAACTGCGCAGCGCCGTGCCTGCGGATGCCTCGTCCCTGGCGGAATTGCTGCTGGAGCTGACCGGGACGGATACCGATCCGGCGGCTCTGGCGGAGCGGCTGGACCGCATGGCCGGCAACGACGGCATCCGGGTAGCCGTTGCCTCCGACGGAGAGCGGCTCGTCGGCACGGCGATGGGCATCCTCTGCCCCGATCTCGTCGGCGGCCTCCGCCCCTATTTGCTGATCGAGAACGTCGTTGTATCGGCCCATTGCCGGGGAGGCGGCGTCGGAAGAAAGCTGATGGCGAATCTGGAAAGCTTCGCCAACGCGCATCAATGCACGTACATGATTCTCGTATCCGGCGCCCACCGCAGCGAAGCGCATGCCTTCTATGAATCGGTCGGATTCCGCCGCGAAGCCGGCTTCAAGAAGAAGCTGCGTCCGCTTGCCTGATGCAGGCTTGCGGCAGAAGCGGCCTTGACCGCCTTCCCTGCAGGCAGACAAGGCAAAAGAAAAGGCAGAAGCCCGCCTCCTCCGGCGGGCTTCTGTTCGTTGTTGAGCGTTCCGCATTCAGAGTCCGGCTCCGCTCTCAAGCCGAATGGCCTGCCGCTGCCTGTGCTTGCGGCAGTTGCGCTCCGATATCTTTCTTTTCTTTTCCGCACATGAAAAGAAAGTTACGCCTTCACCGCATTCAGCCAGGCCTCGGCGATCAGCGCGTTGCCCGCCGGGGAAGGATGGACGCCGTCCGGGGCCCAGTATGCCGGTCCTGTCGCGGCCGCCGCTTGGGCGAACAGGCCGTCGAGCGGTACATAAAGGGCCTTGTATTCTCCTGCAAGCTCGCGCACGGCCTGGATCTTAGGATCCAGATCCTCGCGCCACGCCTTCTGTCCCTCATTTACCGGCAGCACGAACGGCTCCACCAGAATGAGCTTCGGAGCGTTCTTCTCCAGCGCTCGTTCCAGGATGGAACGATACGTGTCCCGGTACTCTTCCGCGCTCAGCGGCACGCCGCTGTCGAAGCGTCTCCAAGTATCGTTGATGCCGATATAGACCGACAGCCAGGACGGGCGCAGCTCCAGGCAGTCCTCCTCCCACCGGCCGGCGAGGTCGACGACGCGATCTCCCCCGATGCCTCTGTTGAGGAACTTCACGTCCTTGGTCGGGTGCTTTCTTCCGAACTGCGCTGCTGCCATCAGAGCATAACCGGAACCGAGGCTGTCTCCCTGGCTGCGGTCGCGTCCGGCGTCGGTAATGCTGTCACCCTGAAACAAAACGACGGCTCCATCTTCAATATATGTCATGTATGTACACCTCCACCGCCCATTATACACCTTGACGCGCAATATGGAGACGCATTCATAGGTTGACCATCAAGATGAAAATCAAATCAAAAAGGCGGCCCCCGGAACCGAAGCCGCCCTTCTATCCATCCTTGTGCGAATGCAGCGTCCAGCCTTAGAGGAGCGCCGGCTCAGCCCTGCGCGAGCCCGAGCAGATGGACCAGGCCGAAACCGATCGCCGTCAGCAGCACCGAGCCGGCAAGCCCCGCCGCGAAGGCCTTTGGTCCAAGCCGCCTGAACATCTTGACGTCTACGCCCAGTCCGAGCCCCGCCATCGCCATGGCGATCAGCAGGTAAGCCGCCGTGACAAGAGCGGAAGCGGCTTCCTCCGGAACCAATCCTGTCGTATGGATGGCGCTGACGGCCAGAAATCCGAAAATAAACCATGGTATCGCAACGGGCGTTTTTGTCGCCGTTCCGTCTATGCCGCTCTTGCGGCTTTTCCTGGCCGACCACATGCCGAGCAGCAGCGCGACCGGAACCAGCATCGCCACGCGGGCAAGCTTGACGACGACAGCCATGTCGACCGCCTCGCGTCCGCCCGGAGCTGCAGCGGCCAGCACATGGGCGACCTCGTGCAGCGTCGAGCCGGAGAAGATTCCGTATCCTGAAGCGCTCATTCCAAGCACCGGATAGAGCAGCGTGTAGAGCAGCGTAAAGATGGTGCCGAGAATTGCGACGACGGCTGCAGCCGCAGCCGTCTCCTCCTCCTTGGCCTTGAGCTGCGGCGATATGGCCGCGACTGCCGCCGCGCCGCAGATAGCGGTTCCGCAGGCGGTGAGCAGTCCCAGATTCCGGCTCGTGCCCAGACGTGAAGCGATCCAGGCTACGAATGGAATCGTCACCGCGATATGGATGATGTCGATCGCGAGCACCCGGGGGCCGGCCGACACGATGTCGCCGAGATTCAGCCTCATGCCGAGCAGGACGATGCCCGCCCGCAGCAGCGTCTTCGAGGCGAACGAGATGCCCGCCCCTGCCGCCGCCGGCACGCCTCCCGCAAAATGCCGGTAGGCCATGCCAAGCACGATAGCCAGCACCAGCGGACCGAATACCTGGAATCCCGGCAGCTCGGCGATCATTTTCGCCGCAGCCGCCAGCGTAGCCGTCAGGAAAAGCCCGAAGGCGAACCCCTTGTTTCCGGGCAGCTGCTTGAATGCCGCCTGTATCTGTACCTGAACCTGTGTCAAACCGTTCACCTTCCGTCCTGTTGTTGACTTCACTATAGGACAGTCGGGGAGAGATGTGAAATTCAGATCCTCTATGCCAGTCATCAGGAATGCTTATGCGAGCTCTTCAAGCAGAAAAAAACGCTGAATGCCGGGTGTTCCGCCCGAAATTCAACGCTTTTCCCTTGCCGCTGCCGGCCAAAATGCGCTCGTGTCTATATTCCCAACGCCCAAGCGGCATCCATGCAATGACGGAGCGGATTGCCGGAAGGTACGGGCGCTTCGTCCCGATCAGCGAAACATTCCCCACAGCTTGATGAGGTGGAACGTATTGTTCGGATCGATCTTGAGGCTCAGCACGAACTGCACCAGCTGCTCCTCCTGAGTATCCGTCAGCTTTTCCTGCAGGATGCTGGCACCGTTGCGGACCAGCTTTTTCACTTTGGCGCGGTCGGCCAGATCGTACTTCGTAATTCCGTTCACAAGCAGCTTGATGCGATCCTTCACTGCCGGATTTTTCAGCTTCAGCTTGACTCGTTCCACGAATTCGGGCCGTATCCCGTACTTTACGTAGCTCATGCAGCCAGGCACCTCCATCGATTTGGTCGGGCAACATCCCAAAACCACCGATGTTATCCTATGCCGGGCCCATCCGAGAGTTTCCTGACATAGCCGAAATATGCGCACGGGAGGCAAAAACGCCCCGCAGCCGGCAAGCAGCTGCGGGGCAGGACCCGGATAGGACAAGAATGGCATGGCACCGATGTCGATGTTCGCCCTAGAGCTGCATCATGAAACATCGGATCCTTGGCAGCTGCTGCTCCAAGGACGAAAACGCCAAGACTCAATCGAGCTGGGCTCCCTGGAAAATCGGATCCTTGGCAAGCATCGCACGCATGTCGGCATAGGCCGGCGCAGTCCAGAAATCAGGCTCGGCGGCGATGTCGGCCGCATCGTCCCGCGCGGCCTCCAGGACGGCGAAGTCAGCGGCCATATCGGCCAGCTTGAAGTCCGGCAGGCCGCTCTGCTTCGTGCCGAAGAAATCGCCGGGACCTCTCAGCTCCAGATCCCGCCGCGCCACCTCGAAGCCGTCGTCGGTCTCCTGCATGACAGCCATCCGCTCGCGGCCGGTCTCGGTCTTCGGATCCGCGACGAGCACGCAGTAAGAGGCATGGGCTCCGCGCCCTACCCGGCCGCGCAGCTGATGCAGCTGCGAGAGGCCGAAGCGCTCCGCATCCATGATGATCATCAGCGTCGCGTTGGGAACGTCGACACCGACCTCCACGACCGTCGTCGCGACGAGCACCTGCAGCTCGTTCTCGCCGAACGCCCGCATGACCTCATCCTTCTCGGCCGTAGTCATCCTGCCATGCAGCAGGCCGACCTTCAAATCCGGGAAAGCCTGCTGCAGCTGCACGAACTGATCGATCGCATTCTGCACGTCCAGCTTCTCCGATTCCTCGATGAGCGGACAGATGACATAAGCCTGCCGTCCCTCCGCCGTCTCCCTGCGGATGAAGCCGAACACCCGGTCCATCATGGCATGCTTGACCCAATAGGTCTTGATCGGAATGCGGCCCTTCGGGCGTTCCTTGATCGTGGACACGTCCATGTCGCCGAACGCCGTTATGGCGAGCGTGCGCGGAATCGGCGTCGCCGTCATCGTCAGCACATCCGGACTCGGCCCCTTGCGCCTGAGCACGCTGCGCTGATTGACTCCGAACCGATGCTGCTCATCCGTGACGACGAGCCCAAGCGAGCGGAAGACGACGTCGTCCTGGATCAGCGCATGCGTCCCGATCAGCACGTCGATGAGCCCCATCTGCAGCCCGGCGAGCAGATCGCGGCGCTTGCGCTCCCCTACGCTGCCGGTAAGCAGCCCGGTCTGGACGCCTGCCGATTCGTACAGCCTCGTCAGAGACCTCATATGCTGCTCCGCCAATATTTCCGTCGGCACCATGAGCGCTCCCTGATGACCGGCCTTGACGGCCGCAAGCAAAGCGATGGCGGCGACGACCGTCTTGCCCGCGCCGACGTCGCCCTGCAGCAGCCGGTTCATCGCATGGGGCTGGCGCATGTCGGCAAGAATCTCATTGACGACCTTCTTCTGGGCATCCGTAAGCTCGAACGGCAGCGATGCCGCGAACTGACGGATGACCTCCGGATCGACCCGGTGGACGATGCCGTCCGCGCGGCGGCGGTTCAGCATCCGGTATGCCTGCAGCTTGAGCTGGAAGAAGAACAGCTCCTCGTAGACGAGCCTTCTGCGCGCGCCCTGCCCATCCTTCGGATGCTCGGGATGATGGATATGCAGCACCGCTTCGGCTCTCGGCATGAGCTTGTACTTCGCCACGAGCCTCTCCGGGAGGTTCTCCTCCAGCAGGCTGCCGTATTGAGCCAGCGCTTGTCCGATCGTCTTGCGCATCCATGCCTGCGTTATCCCGCCTCCGACCGAATAGACCGGCTGCAGAGTGCCTGTTTTGGCGACTCCCTTGTCGGGAAATTCCGAATCGGTCACCGTCAGCTGCATCCGGCGGGCATCCCATTTGCCCGTGAGCGTAATTTCACGGCTCAGCGTCAGCTGGTCCTTTAGGAACATCCGGTTGAACCAGACGGCCGTCACCAGCTGCCCGTCCACCTCGGCCTTGCAGGTGATGCGGGCTTTTCCCTTGCCGAAGCGGGCGACCATCGGCAGCCCCCGGATGACGCCCTGAACGGTGATCTTCTCGCCGTCCTTCGCCTCTCCCAGGGAACGGAGACGATAATCCTCGTAGCGGAAAGGAAAATAGTTCAACAGATCGGCTGCCGTATAGATGCCAAAGGCGTGAAGCTCCTGCTCCTTCGGAGCGCTCACGCCTTTGATCTGCCTCAGCGGAATTTCTTCCAGCCGGGCAAGAGAATTATGGGTCATGCTCTCTGCATGAACACCGCTGCGGTACCTGGGCCTACATGGGCGCCGATGACAGGACCGAGCGTTGTGGTGGTCGTATGGCGGATCTGGAACGAAGCGTTGATCGCTTCATACAGATCGAGTGCGGAGCCTCTTTGGTATCCCCAGGCGAAGTGGACCGCCACAGGATCGTCGCCGAATTGTTCCTTCAGCAGGTCAACGACGCGCTGAACGGCTTTTTTGGTGCCTCGAACCTTGTCCACAGGCGTGATGGAGCCTTCGTCATCGATGGACAGGATCGGCTTGATATTGAGAATGGATCCGAAAAATGCCGAGGCTTTGCCGATCCGTCCGCCTTTTTGAAGGTATTCCAGCGTATCCACGAGGAAATAAAGCCCTGTCTCCTTGCGCATCCGGTACACTTCGTCCAGAATCTCCTCCTTGGACGCGCCGGCCTCGGCCATCTCGGCAGCCTTCACGACCAGCATGCCGTTGCCGTAGGAAGCCGACTTGGAGTCGACGGCCGTAATGTCGGCCTCTCTCTCGATCAGCGATTGAGCAAGCAGAGCGGATTGGAAGGTGCCGCTGAACTGGGAGGACAGATGGATGGAGATGATCGGCGCATCCGGAGATTCATCCAGAATCCTCTCGTATACGGCCATGAATTCGGACGGGGAAGGCTGCGATGTCGTCGGCAGCCCGCTGAATTTCTCCAGCTTCTCGTAGAATTCATCGGCCTGGAGCGTTACGGAATCCAGGTAGGATTCCGTTCCAAAGAGCACCTGCAGCGGCACCATCTCGATGTTCAGCCGCTCCCGGACTTCGCGCGGAATATCCGCTGTACTGTCGGTTACTATCCGAACCTTCGTCGTCATTTACGTCAACCTCCACGGACTGCTGCTGTTCGGCTGGAGGACGATTCCGTTGCAACCTTCCTCCAGCCGGTGTCCCCGTTATTCCAGGGCAAACAAATAAGGGTAAAGCGGTTGTCCGCCTTCATGCACTTCAAGCTCGACATCCGGATGGGCATCGGCGATCCAGGCCGCCAGCTCCTCCGTGCCTTCTTCCGTGGAGCCTTCTCCCGTCAGGATGGTCAGCAGGTCGCCGCCATCCGCCAGCAGGCGTCCGACAAGCCCCTTGCAGGACTCCAGGAGCGACGGCTCCGAGACGACGATCGCCTTCTCGAAGATGCCGATGTAATCGCCCTCGCGGACTTCCACGCCGTCGATCTCGGTGTTGCGGACAGCTTGCGTGACGCTCCCCGACCGTACGGCCTTGGCCGCGCCGGCCATCAGGGCGTTGTTGCGCTCCGGCGTTTCGTTCTCCTTGAAAGCGAGCACCGCCGCGAGGCCTTGCGGCACCGTACGGGTCGGAATGACGCTGACGCTGCGGCCGGACAGCTCGGCTGCCTGCTCCGCGGCGAGAATGATGTTGCTGTTGTTCGGGAGCAGGTAAATATGCTCGGCCGGCAGCGCTTCGATCGCGTTGACGAAATCCTCGGTGCTCGGATTCATCGTCTGTCCCCCGGACAGCACGACATCGACGTTGTTGTCGAGAAAGATGCCGGAGATGCCGTCTCCGATCGCGACGGCGATAATGCCGTAAGGAGCCCATTCATGAACGGATTCCGGAGGCGTCTGCAGAGCGGAAGCCGATCCCGCCAGCACTTCCGCCACGGCAAGCGCCTCGTCCGAAGCCATGTCCAGACCGCGCACCGCTTCGTTGAAAGCATCCTCGCCGAGCAGCTCCCGGTGCTGCTCCCTCATGTTGAGGATATGGAAATCCGTCAGCTCGCCGTATGGAAGGGACAGATTCAGCACATCGCCTGGGCGGCGGGAGTGGACGTGGACCTTGATAAGGTCGTCTTCGGCGATGACCAGAATGGAGTCGCCGTCCTTCGCCAGCTGCTGCCGATAGCCTTCTTCATCGAAGGCCGGAGCTCCCGGCAGCGCAAGCTTGGGCTTGATGAAGAATTCCATGTCGTAGAAAAATTCGATCTCGCTTGTCGAAAGCCGTGCCTGGGCTTTGGCTCCAGGGCGGCTTGCCGGCTGCTGACTTGCAGAATAGACCGGCAGGGGATCGGAGGAGCGGCCATGCTCGCGGAAGGCCTCGACCGGAGCGGCTTCCGAAAGAACAGGCAGCCGGTTCTCGACAAAGTAGGCCAAAAAGCCCTCGTAGATGAGCACCAGCCCTTGGCCGCCGGAATCGACGACGCCGACCTGCTTCAGCACCGGAAGCATCTCCTGCGTGCGCCGCAGCGTCTCTTCGGCCTGAGACAGCACCTCCCTCATCAGGGATTCCATGTCGTCCGTGCGGCGGGCTGCCGTCTGGGCATGGCGGGCCGTCTCCCTGGCGACGGTCAGGATCGTGCCTTCGACCGGCTTCACGACAGCCTTGTAGGCCATGTCCACTCCTTGCTGCAGGGCGGCGGCGAATTGCACCGGCCCTGCCTCGTCCAGGCCGGCCAGCGCTTTTGCGGTTCCGCGGAAAAGCTGGGACAGAATGACCCCGGAATTGCCTCGGGCGCCCATCAGCAGGCCTTTGGACAAAGCCTCGGCCGTACGGCCCACCGAGTCCGATTTCTTATTCTGCAGCTCCCGCACTCCGGAAGCCATCGTCAAGTTCATATTCGTACCCGTATCGCCGTCGGGAACGGGGAATACATTCAAAGCGTTGACGCGTTCCGCGCCCCGCTGCAAATTCTCCGCACCGAGCAAAACCATACCGGCGAAGTCCGAACCGTTAATAAAGCGCTTTCCCAAGCAAAATTTCCCCTTCCACTAACTGATGACCCGCACGCCCTGGACAAAAATATGGACATGGTCTACCCTCAGGCCGATCACTTCGTTCAGCACGTATTTGACTTTGGTCTGGATATTATGGGCGACCTCGGAAATCCGGGTGCCGTAGCTTACAATGATATGCAAGTCGATATGAAATTCTTCGTTTTCGCGCCGCACTTCCACTCCGCGGGAAAGGTTGTCCCTCTTGAGCAGCTCGGCGATGCCGTCCTTGAGCTGCTTGCGCGAGGCCATGCCGACAAGCCCGTAGCATTCGAGCGCCGCAGATCCCGCAATGACGGCGATGACATCGTCAGTTACAAAAATTTTACCTAATTCGGTCGATAGCTGCATGGGCATGGCAGGTTACACACTCCTTCGTATCGGGCAGAACTTGGCAAGCTGCACGCCCTACTATTCCCTGGGAACAAGGACTGACATCCATTGTACTATATTTCAGCCCGTTTATGAAGCCTGAAACGCTCTTCCCTTCGTTTTTCTCGCAAATGCGCCTGCTCTTGCCCCTTGCGGCGCCGCGTCCCGCCTGCCAAACGATGGTTGATCAAGAGCCTATTGTATGTTAAGATATCCAAGTATGTTTTCATGCGGACTTTGTTGTTCGCATAGGGCGACCTGCAAGCTGTAAAGGAGGTGTATCGCATGTCTCGCAAATGTTTCGTAACCGGCAAAGCTCCGGGCACCGGAAACCACGTTTCCCACGCGAATAACCGCAACCGCCGTACTTGGGGCGTCAACGTCCAAAAAGTGCGCATTCTCGTCGACGGCAAGCCTAAACGCGTATGGGTCAGCACCCGCGCGCTGAAATCCGGCAAGGTAACCCGCGTGTAGTGAACACGCCTTTGCGTCCAAGAAGGGACATGCCTGTACCTTCTTTTCCGACGACAAAAAGCACCTGGGCTTTAAGCCCAGGTGCTTTTTTGCGGGCTTTTCAGTTCGGAAGGGCCGGCAGCTGCTCACGGAAGTCAGCTTTTTTGGAAGGTGTTCAAGATGGCCTTGACGAATCCGCCCAGAAACTTAGGCAGCTTGATCGTGTAGAATTTCATGCTTCATCCCTCCTCGGAATCGCTGGTCGTGTATTCACTGCCGGGCCGCGCTTCCGCCCGAATGAGGCTGCCGGGCCGCCTCCAGCCGCGGAACATTCGCCCCTTATCTGTTCATGCACAACAAAAAAAGGCTACAAGAACCTGAAGTTCATGTAACCATCCTATGCGGGAAGACATTGTCCTATTCCGCCTCGGCATCAGCTTGGGCGGCAGCCTGCCTTTACGGAGCGGTGCCGTGCTTGACGAAGACGTACATCGTGTACGCGATGACGGACAGGATAAAGAAGAGAATGGATACGAAGACGAAGCCGACTCGCCTCCATACCGTCTCGTGGGCCCGGAAAAAACGCAGCCCCAGCCATAAAGCCACAAGGGAAAAAACGAACCGGATGACGCCGGGCACCATGACGAACAAAGTCATCAGCAAGCCGCAGGCGATGCCGTAGAGCATCGCGGCGGCAAATCCTCTCCATCTGCTCTCCGTCTCCATGGCGCCTACCGCAGCGACGCTATCGCCGCCGCCAGATCCTCCGCCCCGTATACGTAGCTGCCGGCAACGAACACATCCGCGCCCGCTTCGCGCACGAGCGGCGCTGTCGCGGCATTGATGCCTCCGTCCACCTGCACATGGACGCCGCTGCGGCCGCGGTCGTGGAGCATGCCGCGGAGCTTACGCAGCTTGTCGAGCGAGTAAGGGATGAAGGACTGGCCGCCGAAGCCCGGATTCACCGTCATGATGAGCACGAGGTCGACATCGTCAAGAACCGGCTCCAGCAGCTGCACCGGAGTGCCGGGATTGATCGCCACGCCCGCGGGCAGCCCCAGATCCTTGATCTGGTGGATGACCCGGTGCAGATGGGTGCAGGCTTCCAGGTGCACCGTAATGCGGTCCGCTCCGGCTCCGGCATAGTCTTCGATGTACTGCTGCGGCTGCTCGATCATGAGATGAACGTCGAACGGAAGCTTAGTCACATGGCGGACCGCCCCCATGATCGGGGGACCGAAGGTCAGATTGGGGACGAAGTGGCCGTCCATGATGTCCACATGGATCCAATCCGCTCCCGCCTTCTCGACGGCGGCGATTTCTTCCCCCAGCTTGGCAAAATCAGCGGATAAGATGGATGGCGCAATGATGGTCATGTTCAGTACCTCCGCTTCTTCTCTTTCATTTCTCCCAGAAACTGCACATAGCTGTCGTACCGGCTCTGTGCGACCGTTCCTTCCGCGAGCGCTGCCGTAACGGCGCAGCCCGGCTCATGGGTATGCGTGCAGCCGCGGAATTTGCAATCCGGAGACAGCTCCCGCATTTCCTTGAAGCCGTAGGACAGATCCTCGATGCCGAGCTCCTGGAAGTCGAGCTGGCTGAATCCGGGCGTATCGGCGACATAACCGTCTCCAGGCTCCGAGCCTGCCTCGACCAGCTCCACATGGCGCGTCGTATGCTTGCCGCGGCCCAGCTTGGAGCTGATCTCGTTCGTCTCCAGCTTCAGCTCCGGAACGAGCGCGTTGAGCAGGGATGATTTGCCGACGCCCGACTGCCCCGCGAACAAGGCCAGACGGCCCTTGAGCACGGCACGGATTTCTTCCAGCCCGCTGCCCTGCCTGGAGCTCGTGCCGATGACCCGGTAGCCGATCGCCCGGTATACCCGCTCCACCGTATCGATCGCTTCTCTTGCTTCCTTGGCGTCCGGGCCATCCTCGGACAAGTCCTGCTTGCTCAGGCATAACACCGCTTCGAGGCCCGAATGCTCGATATGGACCAGGAATTTGTCCAGCAGGGTCAGGCTGAGCGACGGCTCGGATACGGAAAACACGAGCACCGCCAGATCGGCATTGGCTACAGGCGGCCGGACGAGCTCCGTGCTGCGCGGAAGAATCTCCTCCACGGTGCCTTCCCCCGTCACGCTCGCGCTGTAGACGACTCGGTCGCCGACAAGCGGGGACTCTCCCCGCTTCTTGAAGATTCCGCGCGCTCTGCATTGCAGCGGCTTGCCGCTGGCGCCGTCCGGAATGACGTAATAGAAACCGCTAAGCGCCTTGACGATCAGGCCTTCGCCCGTTGTGCCGGAGTAGTCAGTCATTTCCGTCATGGTTGCCGTCCTTGTCTTTTTCCTTGTCTTTTTCCTTGTCTCTGTCCTTGCCTTTGCCCGGCTTGCCGTCCAGGTCCAACGAAGTGTTCTCTCCATCCGGAGGAGCGACTGCTCCAAGATCCGGCGTCGGGGTTGCTTCAGGCGTCGGCGTCGGGGTCGGCTCCGTTCCCGGCACGGCCATCGGCCCCGAGTCCCTGCCCGCCTTCTCGTCCTCGTAGGAACGCGAGAACGTATCGGCCAGCTGGCCGTCGCGGTAGATCTTCACGAGCGCTTCCGTATTGGGAGCCAGCACGACTTTGACGTCGAAGCTTTTGGTTTCCTTGATGCTCGTTTTTCTCGCTTCGATGTCGTTGCCCGTCGCATCGCTGTAGACGATCCGGATTTCGCTAGACTTGCCCGCCCGCGAAGGAGAGATGAGCAGGTTGAACGTATACTCCAAAGCATCCTTAGGGAAACCTCCGCTGACCGTCAGCGTAAGCTGGGTGCCTTTGGATACTTGAGAGCCCGGACTGTAAGGATCCTGCGAAAGGACGGTTCCTTCCTTCTCGTAGCTGTCCTGCTTCAGAATATTTTCGTCGCGGACTTCAAGCCCGGCATTCTGCAGCATTTTCTTGGCGTCGTCGATCGACTTGCCGAGCAGATCCGGCATCGGCACCGTTTCCTGGCCCTTGCTGACGGTGAGCGTCACCGTCGCCGTTGCGGGGTCGAGCTCCGTATCGGGCGGCGGATTCTGGCTGATGACCGTTCCCGGTTCAGCCGATGCGTCGAACACTTCGGTCTGCTTGATCTGTCCGGATTCCAGACCTAGATCCTGGAGGGCCGCGACGACGTCCTGGACCTTCTGGCCGACATAGCTGTCCAGCTTCTTCAGCTCCGGCCCGTCGCTGACCGACAGCTGGACGCGGGAGCCTTTCTTCACCCGCATATTGGACTTGGACTGCGCAAAGACCTGGTCCTTCGGAATATCCGCCTTGTAGGCGCGGATCGAAGGCTCGGCGATCATAAGCCCCGCGTCCTCCAGCATCGTGCGGGCCTGCTGCTCGGTCTGTCCGACCACATAAGGCACCTCGACCTCCGCTACGTCAAGGGATCCCGATACGACGCGGAATACGCCGTATACGGCTCCGATGACGGCGAGCGTAATCAGGATGATGACGAGAGGCTTGACCCAGCCTCTGCGGCGGGCAGGCTCCTCCTCTTCTTCCTCCTCCTCGGCGGGAGCCATGCGCGCGGTGTCCTTCGCCGCCGCACCCTGCCCGCTAGCCGGATATTGGAAGGAAGGCTTGCCTTCGTTCCCGAGCATGCCGGGACGTATCGCCGGCATGACCCTGGTTTCGTCCATGTCGCCGGCCGCAAACGTAATCTTGGGCTCCCCGATCCTGTCCGGCCTCAAGGACGTCTCCAGATCCTCCAGCATCTCGCCTGCCGTCCGGTATCGTTCGGATGGATTTTTGCGTGTCGCTTTGATGATGATGTTCTCCACGCTTTGCGGAATGAGCGGATTCACCGACTTTGGATCCTCAAGCGGTTCCTGCAGATGCTTGAGCGCTACGCTGATCGGGCTTTCGCCGAGGAACGGAAGCCTGCCCGTCACCATTTGATAGAGCACGATGCCGAGCGAGTAGATATCCGATTTTTCTCCCGTGCTGACGCCCTTGGCATGCTCCGGCGAGAAATAATGCACGGACCCGAGCACCGAGCCCGTCTGGGTGATCGTCGAGGACGTCACCGCGCGGGCGATGCCGAAATCCGTCACCTTGACGCGCCCGTTGCGGCCGATCAAAATATTGTGCGGCTTGATATCCCGATGGATGATATGGTTCTGATGCGCGTGGTCCAGAGCGTCCGCGATCTGGGAAGCGATCCGTACAGCCTCGTCCGCCTGAAGCGGCGCCCGCTCCTGAATGATTTCATTAAGATTATGGCCTTCGACATATTCCATGACGATGTAATGGACGTCCTCTTCCTGCCCCACGTCATAGATGCTGACGACGTTGGGATGGGACAGGGCGGCGGCGGATTGCGCCTCGCGGCGGAAGCGCCGGATGAATTCCTCGTCATGGACATATTGGGAACGGAGCACTTTCACCGCGACGTTGCGGCTGAGCAGCACGTCGTGGGCTTTGTATACAAGCGCCATGCCTCCCCCGCCTATGCGGGACAGGATTTCATAGCGTCCACCTAATTCTCTGCCGATCATGCGCTTACGCTCACTCCTCTCCGTCCGTGCCGGAGCCGGATTGCAGCAGCACTACCGTAATATTGTCGTCCCCGCCCGCTGCCAGCGCCTGCTGGATCAGAGACTCGGCCTTTTCCTCCAGGGAGGATCCTTCGGCGGATACGGTCGAGCGGATGTCCTCGTCGCTAACCATTCCGCTCAGGCCGTCGCTGCACAGCAGCAGAATATCTCCTGCCGCCCAAGGCAGCGCCTGAAGCTCCAGCTCCGTCTCGGAATCCGTGCCCAGCGCGCGGGTCAGCACGTTGCGGCGGGGATGATGAGCCGCCTCCTCGTAGCTGATCTGCCCGGAGCGGACAAGCTCGTTGACGAGCGTATGATCCTCGGTCAGCAGCGTGATGCCGCCTTCCGAGATGCGATAAGCCCTGCTGTCGCCGATATGGCCGACGATCAGCCGCTGCTCCTCGACAAACAGGGCCGCGACGACTGTCGTGCCCATGTTGTGGTACTGCTCGTTGCGCGAAGCCATATCGAATACGACCTCGTTGGCTTTGCGGATCGCCCGGCGCAGAAGCTCGCGGGCTTCCTCCTCGGTCATGCCGGCGGCCGCGGATTCCACTTCTTCGCGGAAGGCGTCGACGGCAAGCTGGCTAGCCACGTCTCCGGCCTGATGGCCGCCCATGCCGTCGGCCACGATGGCGACGGTCAAGCCTCCGTCCGTCAAGCCCGCCCAGGAGCGGTCTTCGTTGGCCATCCGGATCCGGCCGATGTCACTGCGGTTCACTGTTATCAATCCCGTCACCTCACTGCGTAAGTTCCATATGCTTGGCGCGAAGCTGGCCGCAGGCTGCCGCGATGTCGTGGCCCTGCTCGCGGCGGATCGTCGCGTTGATGCCGTTCTTCTCCAGAATTCTCTGGAATTCGAAAATATCCTCCCGCGGCGTGCGCACATACTTGCGCTCCGGCACATGGTTGACCGGAATCAGGTTGACGTGGCAGAGCATGCCCTTGAGCACCTCGGCAAGCTCCTGCGCATGCTCCGGCCGGTCGTTGGTGCCGCCGATCAGGGCATACTCGAAAGTAATCCTGCGGCCCGTCTTGGCGATATAGTTCCGGCAGGCGTCGATGACCTCCTGGAATGGATAGCGGCGGTTGACCGGCATCAGCTTGGAGCGCAGCTCATCGTTCGGCGCATGGATCGAGATCGCCAGATTGATCTGCGTGTTCTCGTCCGTGAACTTGTACATGCTCGGCACGATGCCGCTCGTGGATACCGTAATGTGGCGCTGCCCGATGTTGAGCCCCTTCTCGTGAATCATCGTGCGCAGGAAGCCCATCGTCGCCTCATAGTTCTCGAACGGCTCGCCGGAGCCCATGATGACGATGCTGGAGACGCGCTCTCCGGTCGGGTCAAGCATCTGCTGGGCCTTGACGACCTGCGCGATGATCTCGCCGGCGGTCAGATTGCGCTTGAGTCCGCCCAGTGTGGAGGCGCAGAACGTGCAGCCGATGCGGCAGCCGACCTGGGTCGTCACGCAGACGCTGTTGCCGTAGTTGTGGCGCATGATGACGGTCTCGATGGCATGATTGTCATGGAGCCCGAACAGG
>Ga0194137_10001062_pt1 | contig 17361 bp, 15 predicted proteins | sample TARM_MetaG_T3_14_FD_134025 | JGI IMG/M metagenome (GOLD analysis project Ga0194137, IMG submission 134025) | Freshwater microbial communities from Pennsylvania, USA, analyzing microbe dynamics in response to fracking - TARM_MetaG_T3_14 (version 2) | ecosystem: Environmental > Aquatic >... | reverse complement strand
GCTGGAGAGCCGAAGCAAGGGGAATAAGACGAAAAAATCGTCTTATTCGCCGCTGGAGAGCCGAAGCAAGGAGAATAAGACGAAAAAATCGTCTTATTCGCCGCTGGAGAGCCGAGGCAAGAGGAATAAGACAAAAAAATCGTCTTATTCGCCGCTGGAGCGCCGAGGCAAGGGGAATAAGACGAAAAAATCGTCTTATTCGCCGCTGGAGCGCCGAGGCAAACGGAATAAGAAGAAACTCGTCTAACTCGCTGCTTAAGGTCTGGAATTAGAATAATAAGCCGAAAAAATTCCAGCCCATGGGCTGGAATTTTTTTTAATCAGGCTCATTTGATGTAGACGCCTCCGAACGGAAGCAGCTCCCGCAGCGTCCTCCGCAGGAAGCCGTCCCGCTGCAGAGGCTCGACAAGGCCCGGATCCAGCGATCCGGTCTGCACCAGCACGGAGCCGCGCCCCTTCAGCTCCCATTGGACGTTCATATGCTGAGTAGCCAGCGGGTTGCCGTAGACGGCGAGCTTCACCTCCGCCGATTCCGGGAACGCGACGAGCGAGGCCGTATCGACATAGAGCGGCTGCTCCTCGGACAGCTTCATGGAGGCAAGGCCGCCTGCGGTAAGGATGCCGAGTGTACCGGGGCCTGTGAAGCGCATCCGGGTCAGCTCGCGCGTGATCCAAGCGGTCTTGAGCTTGTGGATGCGCGTCTTCATCGCCATGCCGTCGCTGTAGAAGACGATATGCCGGAAATCGAACAGCAGGTCGCTGTCCTCGGGCAGCGCCACCGCTTCCAGGCCGCAGCCGGGCGGCAGGCCGAGCAGGAACTCGCTCGGTCCCTGGATCCGGGAGCGGATCCATTTGCGCTTGCGATAGACGCCGGCGACATCCATGAAGCGGTCCTCGCGGGCACCCGGCGGGCCGCGGAACGCAATGATCGCCTTCGGGTGCAGCACCTGCAGCTTGTCGGCTTCTTCAAGCTCGATCCGGACATGCCCGTGAGGCGGCGGCGCGGTCACGATCATAAGCCGGCTGCCTTTCCTTGGTCGCGCCGCTGGGCGCGGTAGACGCGGTAGCGCCACACCCGTACGGCCGCGATATAGGCCAGCAGGGCGGAAGCTCCAACGAGCACGGCGACCGCGATGCCGTGCTTCAGCGAAGCCTGCTTCTGCCTGGCGGCTGCCATGCTCGCCTCCAGCTGCCGGTTCTGCTCCGCCAGCGCTTCGTTCTGCTTGCGGAAGTCCTCGTTCTGCTGCTGCAGCTCCTGCTGCCTCGCTTCGAACTCCGCCTGCTTCTGCTCGTAATCCTGCTTCAGGCGGTCCTGCTGCTGCTCCAGCCGGGCAATCGATTCCGTATATTGCTTCTGCAGCTCGTCCACCTTGGCCGGCGTGTCATAGATGTCTTTGAGATTGTCCCAGATGCCGGCATGCGCCTGCCCGGGCCAGCCGGCTCCGGCCAAAGCGACGATGAATAGTGCGGCAGCCAGGCTTGTCCGCTTGATCCGTTTTGTCCGCTTGATCCGTTTCGACCTCATATGGACCCATCCCCCCTCGCGGCGCTCTTCACAATCTATTACCCAGTATAGCAAGAGTCGGATGCTGCTGTAAGAGACTGGGGACAATTGTCGGATTATCATGGGCTTTGGAGAGAGCTTATCCGTTTCCTGCTGCTGCGAGATGTCGTTCTAGAGCTCGAAAAGACAACGAATCGAATGGTTTGGCGCCGCTTACGACTGCTGGGCGGCATTGTCTGAACGGAGGAAATGAGGTATATTCACTGACAAAAAGGCCCAGGCCGGAAAAGAGGAGACAAAATGGCAGAAGCATCCACGTCTTATACGCTGTACATAGGCTCTTACGGTGAGGCCAAGGATCCGACCGTCCATGCATGCCGGCTCGACGGCGGCACAGGAGAGCTGTCGGTATTCCAGAAGGTCGCCGGCATCGAGCAGGCTTCGTTCCTGGCTGTCCATCCCGCGGGCAGCATGCTCTATGCCGCCAGCGAAACCGGCGAGACGAGAGGGCAGTCCGGCGGCTCCGTCCATGCGCTGGCCATCGATCCGCAGAGCGGCGAGCTCGAGGTGCTTGGCGACCAGCTGACTCACGGGGAGCACCCCTGCCATGTCAGCCTGTCCTTTGACCGTCAAAGCCTGTACGTCTCCAATTACAGCGGAGGCAATGCGGCGGTCTTTCCGCTTGAGGCGGACGGACAGCTGTCGGAGCCGGCTTCGGCGCTCGTATCCGGGGAAGGCGAGCTCGGACCGGCAGCAGACCGGCAGGAGAAGCCTCATATCCACAGCGCCGGACCGGTTCCCGGCACTCCCTTTGTATACATATGCGATCTCGGCACCGACTCGGTCTATATGTACCGGCAGTCCGCCGACGGACGCTCTCTGCTCAAGGCCGGCACCGCCAGACTGGAGCCGGGCACCGGCCCCCGCCATGCAGCGATTTCAGCCGTCCGTCCTTATGTCTACGTAGCCGGAGAGCTGGATTCGTACGTAAACGTGCTTCGGATGGACAAGGAAACGGGCGTCCTGGAAAGCGTGCAGCGAATATCCGGCCTCCCGAAGGAATTCGCCGGCACCAGCTGGGCGGCGGATATCCATCTTTCTCCGGACGGCCGGTTTCTGTACATGTCCAACCGGGGCCATGACAGCATCGCCGTGTTCGCCGTCAATACCGACGACGGGACGCTGACGGCGGTGGAGCACTGCCCGACCGGAGGCCGCACGCCGCGCAACTTCGCCATCTCTCCGGACGGCAGCTGGCTGCTCGCCGCCAACCAGGAGAGCGGCACGATCCATTCCTTCCGGAGAAATGCGGACAGCGGCAAGCTGGATCCCGCGCCTTCTTCCTTGCGCATTCCGGCGCCGGTATGCATCTGCTTCGCCTGAGGAGACCGACCTCTCTCTGACGCCGGATGCGCGCCGACCTTGATCAGGCGGCCGCATGCCTGCGTTCCTTCATTTGCTGACGAACACCTCCATACCATCCATCCAAGCGACGAAAGGAAGTCCTGTCCATGTCCGCTTCGCAATCGGCCCGGATCGGCGCTGCCCGCACCGGGACCATCTATGCGATTCTGATCGCCATCAGCGCCGTCCACATGCTCAACGATTCCATGCAATCCGTCATTCCCGCCCTCTATCCGATCTTCCAGGATACGCTCAATATCAGCTACACCCAGATCGGGTGGCTGACGTTCACGCTGCAGATGACTTCATCGGTCATGCAGCCGGTCGTCGGGCTCGTCTCCGACCGCAAGCCGTCGCCGTGGATGCTGCCGGTCGGCATGCTCATGAGCATGATCGGCATGGCCGGCATGGCGTTCGCCCCGAGCTTCGGCATGCTCATCTTCTTCATCGTATTCGTCGGACTCGGCTCGGCCGTCTTCCATCCGGAAGGCTCGCGCGTCGTTTATTTCGCCGCCGGGGGCAGGCGCGGCTTCGCCCAGTCCATCTACCAGGTCGGAGGCAACTTCGGCCAGTCGCTGGCGCCGCTCATGACGATCTTCATCTTCATCCCGCTCGGGCAGCGCGGCGCCGTCTGGGGCACGCTGCTGGCAGCCGCGGCGATTCTCATCCTGCTGAAGGTGGTGCCATGGTACCGCAAGCAGCTGGAGGAGCACGGCAAGCCGGTGAAAAAAGCGGCCGTGCCGAGAGGCGAGCTGTCCATCGACGCGAAGAAGCATAAAAATGTCGTCGCCTTCGCGCTGTCGGTGCTGATTCTGCTCGTGTTCGCCCGCTCCTGGTACGGTGCGGCGATCGGCACCTTCTACCAGTTCTATCTCATCCACGACTACGGCCTCAGCAAGCAGGCCGCCCAGGTGCCGCTGCTGCTGTTCATGATCGCCGGAGTCGTCGGAACGTTCTTCGGCGGGATGGTTTCGGACCGGATCGGGGCCAAGCGCACGATGTTGCTGTCCATCCTGGGAGCGGCGCCGTTCACGCTGCTGCTGCCGCATCTGCCGCTCGTCTGGATGTATCCCGTAGCCGCGCTCATCGGCCTGATCATCCAGGCGAGCTTCTCGGTCAGCGTCGTTTACGCGCAGGAGCTGATGCCGGGCCGGGTCGGCATGGCATCCGGACTCATCACCGGCTTCGCCTTCGGGATGGGCGCGCTCGGCGCCGTCGTGCTGGGCAAGCTTGGCGACATCTACGGCCTGCAGAGCGTCATGTACTGGACCAGCGTGCTGCCGGCCGCAGGCGCGCTCGCCTTCCTGCTCCCCCGCGACCGGAAGGAAGCGGCGGCATAACAGAGCAACAATAAAAAGGACTGCCCCCGTACCGTTGCTGAAACGGCGGGGCAGTCCTTTTCAGGTTCAGCGGGCGGCGGCGCTCCGGCGGTCCCATGCCGCCAGGCATAGCGCCAGCAGCAGGGCGATGAGGGAGAATGCCGATGCCGTCCACGGCAGCACGCCGTAGTCGTACGCTCCGGGAGCTGTCTCGAAAAACAGCACGATCCAGCCGCCGAAAAAGGCGCCGAAGGCGTTGCCGAAGTTCAGGACAGCGTGATTGGATGTCGAAGCCAGAGCGGGCGCATCCTTGGCCAGATTCATGATGCGGACCTGCAGCCCCGGCATCGCGGAGAAGCTAGCAGCCCCCCACAGGAAGATGAGGGCAAGCGTAGCGGGCAAGGAAACGTCCGCGAAGCCGAGCACCGCCAGAATGACCGCTTGGGCCAGGAAGGAGACGATGACCGTCGGCATCAGCTTGAGGTCGGCCAGCTTGCCTCCCAGGATGTTGCCGATCGTGACGCCGCAGCCGAACAGGACGAGAATCCAGGGCACGATGCCCTCGGCGACGCCGGTTACGCCGGTGAGCAGCGGCTTGATGTAGCTGAACAGGCTGAACAGGCTGCAGCAGCCGAAGGCGCCCGTAATCAGCACGAGAAACAGCTTGGGCTGCAGGAGAGCCTTGATCTGCCTGGCTGCGTTGGTGTCGTCCGTCTGCTTGATCGAAGGAATCATGGCGATCAGGCCGACCAGCGTGACGGCGCCCATCGCCGCGACGACGAAGAACGACATCCGCCATCCAAGCTCCTGCCCGATGAAGGTTCCGAACGGCACGCCGAGAATGTTGGCGATCGTCAGGCCGGCCATCATGACCGACACCGCTCCGGCTCGGCGTCTGGGCGAGACGAGGCTCGCCGCAAGCACGGCCCCGATGCCGAAGAAGGTGCCGTGGGCAAGCGAAGTGAAGATGCGGGCCGCCAGCAGGAGGCCGTAATTCGGAGCCAGGGCGGCCCCCAGGTTGCCGATGATGAACAGCACCATCAGCAGGGAAAGAAGCAGCTTCTTGGGGAAGCGGGCCGTTGCCAGCGCAAGCACGGGAGCGCCGATGCCGACTCCGAGCGCGTAGCCGGTAATAAGGTTGCCCGCCTTCGGCACGCTTACGCCGAGGTCCGCGGCTACTTCGGGAAGCAGGCCCATGATGACGAATTCCGTCAAGCCGATCGCGAAGGCTCCGACCGTGAGGGAGTAGAGAGAGAGCGGGTATCGTTCCTTGTCGGTTAACGAGGATGCAATCGACGGTTGATCTTGATGCATGAATGTCTGACCTTCTTTCTGAAAGCGCTGACTGTAAATAGCAGGAAATGACTTACCTTTGGAAATCAACTTCCGCCAGTATAGCAGATTTTGCGCTTCGCGAAAGAGGAAATTCACGCCTTAATCGTAATAGACCGGCATGCCCGGCTGCCGTCCGTACTGGAACATCATGCGCAGCTGGCTTTCCGTGTTGCGGCTGAGCGACAGGGGAGGCAGCTCGTCCTCGCCGAAAAACTCGACCTCGCTTGTCTCCACGCCGCCGGAAGCCTGCCCGCCCGTGATCTCGCAGTGGAAAAAAAGCTTATAGATATGATGCGCATCGGGAGGATGCCCATGCCGGATTTTGTCCATGACGGCAAGCAGCCTGACCGTCCTGGCTTCGAAGCCCGTCTCTTCCCTGATCTCCTTGATCACGCATTGACTCGGGGTCAGGCCGATATCCGCCCAGCCGCCGGGAAGGCACCAGGCGCCGTCCGATCTTTCCCGGACGAGCAGGATGCGGCCTTCCCGGAAAACGGCTCCCCGCACGTCCACCTTCGGCGTAGCATAGCCGGAATCGCCGGCGAAAGCGAGCCGGATCTCTTCCTTGCCTGCGGAGGTATGCGTCTCCATGATCTCGACGCTCAGCTCCCGCAGAGCTTCAAAGCGTTCGATGTCATAGACGTCGCGCCCGTAGGCAAGCCCGGTCTGGGCGATAGCTTGGATTTGCTTTGCCCATTCGAGCCACTTCGGTTCCATTTCCGTTCCTCCTCGCTGGAATGGCAGGTATGTGCATGAATACGGCGGTTGAAGCCGGCCGCAGGGACCATTTCTCGGTCAGCGCACCGGAATCCTGTTTCGCCCCGCGTCCAAGCGGGTAAAAATCCGTATTGTTGTTCGAGCTTCCGCGTTCCTTGCGGAAACCGGCAGCGCCGCAGGGGCATGACCGCTCTGCGGCCGGCTGCCGGTTTGTCGTCTTTAGGGACCGGCTTCAAAATGTGGACGAGGACGGGAAGGGATTTGCTTCAAAAAGTGGAATAGATTAGATAAAAGATCCGTTAAACGTTTATCGCTTTATTTCATCCATTTGACCTGAAGGGAGAGACAGGGCATGGTTGTCGAAGTCGGAAGGGGAGGCACAGTCTATGTGCCGGATACAGGGATGACGGGGGACGGAAGTCCTCGCATGGGCATCTTGACAGGGAGGCAGATCGCTGCCGGGCGAGTCAAGCCTCGGCCTGCAAGAGGCGCCGTGCTGCTTGGAGACGGCTCAGGCGCCTCTTATCATCCCTTGCAGGCCGTTCAGGAAACGATTCTCGGCGCCTTGAAGGATGATTTCGACGCGGAAGCGACGGAGGATTACAGCGTTCTCGAAAGCCCCGCTTCCGGAACAGGCCTGATAGCCGCGTATACCGACCGCTGGAAAGATCCCGTCACACCGGAGCAAGCCAAGGGCATCATCAATTTTGTCGGCCAAGGAGGAGGACTCGTTCTGATCCATTCCGGCATTTCTCTTGCAGCCGACCCCCGGCTTGAGGAAATGATCGGAGCGCGGTTTCTCGGACATCCCCCTTATCAGACCCTTTCCTTCGAACCGGTCGTAGGCAAGGGCGGAGCGCATCCGATCGTACAGAATATCGAGCCCTTCGATTCCCCCGACGAGCCTTACCGCTACTCCTTCAGCAGGTCGAAGGACCGAGAGGTCATCTTGGAGTACTGGCTGGACGGGTGCTGCTACCCCGCAGCCTGGGTGCAGCGCTACGGCGAAGGCCGAATCGCCGTCCTGATGCCGGGCCATGACCGGGCTTCGTTCGAGAGCGGGCAGGTGCAGCGGCTGATCCGATCGGCCAGTCTGTGGGCAGCGGGGCGGATATAAGCCATCTTTAGAACGATGCGGGTCTGCGGACCCGCTTTTTGTTTTCGATTTTTTGATTTTGGCCCTAATTCTCCGTCTGGAAAATGTCGATGTGTACTTACGACATGTTGTCATTTAGTTGGCATCGATATTGAAGACGGGGGAAATCAGATGGCATTCAGACAGCCGGAATCGATTCAAGCGAAAGAACAGGGCAGCCGCTCCCTGAACAGCAAGGACACGGAGGCCGACGGAAAGAATCCAAAGCAGGAGATGCCTGCAGGCCGGCCTTCCGCGGACCGGCAAAGCCTCGCCTACTCCGATCGCAGAAGGCGCAGTACGGCCGTCCTGGCCGTCCTGTCGATCTATTACGCCCTTGTTGCCGGCATGATGACTTCATTCGATACGGAAGCGGCTTACACGAAGGCTTTGTTGATTCCTGCGGGCATCGTCTTGGTCTTGTTATGGGCGGGGCATGTCCTGCGCAGGCTGGAGCCGATCATTCCGTACATGACCGTCGCGCTAGTCGGCTACATGACCATTACCTCCGTACAATACGACAGCCGGAGCGTGCTGTCCGCGCTGCCCGCATTCTTCCTCCTGGCGCTCGGCGTCATGTACAACAGCCGAATCACGCTCTTGTACGGCACTCTCAGCGGGGCGGGACTAGTCGTCTATAAGTTCGCGATGTATCCCGGCAGCAACGAAGTCGACTATGATCTCGTTTACTTCCTGTTCTACTTCTTGATCGTGTCCGGCCTGCTGATCAGCCAATCCGAGATCGGCCGCTCCATCCTGAAGCGGGTAAGCCGGTTCCAGCTCGAGGCGGAGCGCACTCTGGAGCGCGAACGGCAGCGGGACAAGGTCATGCGGGTGTCCGTGCGGACCCTCTCCGAGGGGATGGAAGGAATACGCCAGAACGGCCATGACAATGCGGCCTCCTTCCAGGAAATGAATACCGCTTTCCAGGAAATGTCCTCGGGCGTGAACAGCCAGGCCGAATCCATCTCCGACATCGCGTCCAAAGTATCGGATTCCACCAGCCAGCTCGCGACCATGATGGGTACGCTGGGAGAGATGATCGGCAACATCGAGCGGACAAGAGAGGCGTCCGTGAGCGGCAGAGAAGTCATGGAACGGCTGACGGATACGATCCAGCGCTTCCAGGACAGCTTGAAGGAGTCAAAGAGCGATTTTGAGAAGCTGAGCGAGACGATACGGGATGTCCTTCCTATGACCGCCTCCATCCAGGAGGTCGCCAGGCAGACGAACCTGCTTTCCCTCAATGCGAGCATCGAGGCTGCGCGGGCCGGGGAGCACGGTGCCGGCTTCGGCGTCGTCGCCTCCGAGATCCGCAAGCTTGCCGTAACCGCCGGCGAAGCCGCGGAGCGCATAACGGCCAGCCTCGACCTGGCGGCTGTGCGCACGGAAAGCTCGGCCTCCTCCATGGACGCCAATGTGCAGAGGATGGAGGAGAGCTTCGCGCTCGTCGACCTGACGCGCAGCGCGTTCGCGGGCATCGGCGAATCCGTCCAGCGGCTGCACGAGGATGCCAGCACGGTAGGCGGAGAGATGGACAATGTCGGCGCCTCCAGCAGGGAAGTGGAGGAGCAGGTGGAGAATTTCGCCGCCGTCATGCAGCAATCCTCGGCTACTCTGGAGGAGCTGCTGGCTACGGTCGAGACGCTGACGAGGCAGAATGCGCAGCTGCAGGAGCGAATCGAGCAGTCGGAGGATGCCTTGCGCGAGCTGGCGGCCGAGAAAGAGTCCAACTAGCCTGCAAGTCCGTTCCAACAAGGAAGCGGCTTGCATGGCGCCGATTGCAGCTGCAAAAAAGCAGATGCCCGGCCTCGGCCCTATCCAATCCGCAAAAAAAGAAGCGGCGGTTCTTCCGGCATTCCATGCCGGGCTGACCGCCGCTTTGCTCTGTTCTTAGTATCCGTCTGTCTTGTGCCCGGAGCGCTCCGCCTTCTCCGCTCCCTCGCGCATGCCGGACGATGCGATGTGCTCCATGTCGGCCTTCGCCTTGGCCAGCCCTTCCGCCACGCGGCGGCCGTAGTCGGCATCCGCCTCGGTGAAGTGGGCGATCATGTTCTGCTGGATGACCGGCGCGCTGATCTTGAGCGCATCGACGAGATTGGAGATGAGCTCCTCCCGCTCCCATTCCTCGAACTTCCGGTACGTCTCTCCGGCCTGCTTGAAGTCGTTCGGCCGGGATATCTTCTCCCGCACCAGAGCGGCATGGTACATCGGCTCATGCTCCTTGCCCGCAGGGGCCGCTTCCTTCAGTCCGCCAAGCGAGGAGGGCTCATAATTGACATGGGGATTCTGATTCGGTCCCTTGTCGACATTGAACGCCATCTGGCCGTCCCGCTGATTCGTCGCGACCGTCGTTTTCGGCGCGTTGATCGGCAGCTGCAAGTAGTTCGTGCCGACCCGGTAGCGCTGCGTGTCGGAATACGAGAACGTGCGGCCCTGCAGCAGCTTGTCGTCGGAGAAGTCGAGGCCGTCGACGAGCACGCCGGTTCCGAAGGCCGCCTGCTCCACCTCGGCGAAGTAGTTGTCCGGGTTGCGGTTCAGCACCATTTTGCCGACGGGAAGGAAGGGGAACTTGTCCTGGTCCCATAGCTTGGTCGGGTCGAGCGGATCGAAGTCGAGCTCGGGATGCTCGTCGTCGCTCAGAATCTGGACGTTCAGCTCCCACTCCGGATAGTCGCCGCGCTGTATCGCCTCGTACAGATCCTGGGTCGCATGGCTCGTATTTTTGGCCTGGATTTCGTCGGCTTCCTTCTGGGTCAGGTTTTTGATGCCGACCTTCAGAGGCTCCCAGTGGTACTTGACGAGCACGCCTTTTCCTTCCGCATTGACCCATTTGTAGGTGTTGACGCCGGAGCCTTGCATTTGCCGGTAATTGGCCGGGATACCCCAAGGGGAAAAGAGAAAGGTAATCATATGCGTCGCTTCCGGGGAATTGGAGACGAAGTCGAACATTCTCTCCGGGTTGCCCAGGCTCGTGACCGGATCGGGTTTGAACGCATGCACCATATCCGGGAATTTGAGCGGATCGCGGATGAAGAAGATTTTCAGGTTGTTGCCGACGAGATCCCAATTGCCGTCCTCGGTATAGAATTTCACGGCGAAGCCGCGAGGGTCACGGAACGTCTCCGGGGAATGGCCGCCGTGCACGACCGTCGAGAAGCGAACGAATACGGGCGTCTGCTTGCCCGCCTCCTGGAACAGCTTGGCGCGGGTATAGTTGGATACGGCTTCGCTGCCCGCCTTGCCATACGCTTCGAAATACCCGTGGGCTCCGGCGCCTCGGGCATGCACGATCCGCTCCGGTATTTTTTCCCGGTCGAAATGGGAAATCTTTTCAATGAAATGATAATTCTCCAGCGTGGACGGCCCGCGGCTTCCGACGGTGCGGATGTTTTGGTTGTCGGTAACGGGATGGCCTTGCCTATTGGTCAGGATATCCTTCGAATCGTTGTTTTCGGTAGGGGAACTCATTATGTAGGACTTCCTTCCTGTGTTCATCTCTTCGTTCCGACTTACCTTTTTCCATTTGACTTCTTTCTATACCAGATAAGGGAAAGGTTGATCGGCCTAGAAAAAGATGAGACCAATTGCTTCTGGACATTAAAGCGTTTTTTCGATAAATTAATAATCTCTTACCAACATGAAAAGCTGGAGGCAAATCATCCATGAGCAAGTCATCAAGCAATTCCCCCGGCGGCTCCTTAAAAAAAGCTGAGCGTTTCTCCTCGTCAGGGTTCATTCTGGCCGCGATCGGCAGTTCGGTCGGGCTGGGCAACATGTGGAAATTTCCGTACATTACCGGAGAGCATGGAGGGGCGGCTTTCTTCCTTCTGTTCATCGTTTGCCTGATTGTGGTCGGCTTGCCCGTCCTGCTCGCCGAGATGACGATCGGACGCGGCGGCCGGGGCAACGCGGCGACGTCGCTGTTCAATCTGACCGGCAACAAGTATTGGAAATGGTTCGGCGCCCTGTCCGTTCTGACAGCCTTCCTGATCATGTCCTATTATGCCGTCGTGGCAGGCTGGACGTTCCAATATACGCTCGATTCCCTTACCGGCGGCCTTTCGCACAAGGGGATGGACTACGAAGCGCATTTCAACGATTTCGCCGGCGGCCTCATGCCGGTCTTCTGGCAAGCCGTCGTGATGCTCATCTGCGGGTATGTCGTGGCTAGAGGCATATCGGGCGGCATCGAGAAATTCAACAAAATTCTGATTCCCGGCTTCCTGATCATCCTGCTCGTTCTGATGGCCCGTTCGCTTACGCTGCCGGGCGCCGCCGAAGGCGTAGAGTTTTTCCTGAAGCCGGACTTCGCCAAGCTGGACAGCGAATCCGTGCTGGTCGCTCTCGGACATGCCTTCTTCTCCCTGTCTCTGGGCATGGGATGCATGCTGACCTACGGCTCCTACGTAAAAAAAGAGCAATCGCTCGGCAAGGCGACGATCGCGATCGGCATCGGCGATCTCGGGTATGCCTTCATCGCCGGCCTGATCATCTTCCCGACCGTCTTTTCGTACGGGCTGCAGCCGGACAAGGGCGTCGGGCTCGCGTTCATGGCGCTGCCGGCCGCTTTCTCGCAGATGCCGTTCGGCGCCTTCTTCGGTGGATTGTTCTTCATCCTGCTGGCCATCGCGGCGCTGACATCGGCCGTATCCATCCTTGAAGTGCCGGTAGCCTTCGCCATGACCCAGTGGAAATGGTCTCGCCGGAAGGCCGCCTCGATCGTAGCTTCCGTCTGCTTTGTGCTTGGGATTCCGGCGGCGCTGTCCGTGACGGGCTCCCTGAGCGGCTTCCTCATCTTCGGCAAAACCGTGTTCGACTGGTTCGACTTCTCCACCGCCTATCTGCTCATGCCGATCGGGGGACTCGTCGTCACCTTGTTCACCGGTTATGCCTGGAAGCGGGCCGGGGAAGAAGCCGGCCTTGCGGGCTTCTGGTACAGGGCGTGGATGGTCGCGCTGCGCTACGTCGCTCCTCTCCTCATCCTGGTGGTGCTGCTCTACTCGCTGTTCGTCAAGCCGGTGTAAAGGCACTAAAAAAAGAGGCTGTTCCCTTCGTCATCTCGTCGACGCAGGGAACAGCCTCTTTAAATTGTTGGAATTTTAGGAAAAGCAGCGGCTTGATCATCGGGAACGACGATGTTCGCCGGACACGAATCTCAATGGGTGGAAAGAAGCTGGGTCCTGCCGGCTTTGACCCGGTCCAAAAAGGCGCTTGCGGCCAAGTGCGCGGCTCCTCTCACGGCCGACGCATCGCCAAGCTCCGCGAACAGGACGCGCAGGCGGCTGCGGTGGTAAGGGAGCGCGCGGCTCTCCAGCTCGCGGGCAAGCGGGCCTTCGAGCCAGCGCTTCGCCCGGCTCAGCCGGTTCCCGATGAGCACCGCTTCCGGATTGAAGACATTGGCGATGGTCGCGATTCCGACTCCAAGCATAGCCCCGGTGCGCTCCAGGACGCCGATGATCGCCTTGTCGCCTGCATTGGCTTTTTCCAGAATCTCATCCAGCGTGCGGCATCCAAGAGGAAGGGCGTTGTCCAGCAGCGCTTGCTCCGAGGCGTACAGCTCCCAGCAGCCCCGGTTGCCGCAGCGGCAAGGCGGGCCGGCATAATCGACGGAGAGATGCCCGAGCTCGCCGGAGTGTCCGGTGAAGCCGCGGTACAGCTTGCCGTCCAGCACGAGGCCCGTCCCGATGCCGATGCCCGCGCTGACGTAGACGAGATGACGGATGCCCGAGCCCGCTCCGAATACCTGCTCCCCGAGGGCGCCGAAGTTGGCTTCGTTGTCGACCCGCACCGGCACGCCGAAGCGGGCTTCCGTCAGCCGGGCCACTTCGGTAGGCTCCCAGTCCATATTCGGGGCGAACAGCAGGGCTCCCGTCTCGTCCACGATGCCGGGAAGGCCGATCCCGATGCCTACGAGGCCGTAGGGGCTTGCTTCGGCGGCGGCTGCAAGCTCCTCGATGAGCGCGAACAGCAGCTTCATGATGGAAGCCGCCGACCGGGCTTCATGGGGACGCCTGATTTCCTTGAGGACAGCGCCTTCCAGATCGGTCAGCACGCCGAGGATGTAGTTCGCCCCGACGTCGACGCCGATCGTATGTCCGGCCCGCTTGTTGAACACAAGCATGACCGGCTTGCGGCCGCCGCTCGATTGTCCTTGTCCGGTTTCGAGGACGAGCTGCTGGTCCAGCAGATCCTGCACGAGGGAGGATACCGTCGCTTTGTTGAGGCCGGTCTTCTCGGATATTGCCGCTCTGGACAAGGGGGCATGCTTCAGCACGGCTTCGAGCGCAATGCCCGTATTGATGCGCCGGATCATCGCCGGATCTCCGGTGGCGGTAGTCGGTTTCATAGGTGCAGCTCTCCTTCTATATGGCGGCCTGCGGCCGGTTGCTGATCCAGACAAGTATATATCGGATGAGAGTGGAAACAAATCCTGCTGGATGGGATTCCGTTTCAGTATAACAAAAATAACTTAGTTTGTTTAGTAGACAAACTAAGTTGAACGATGGTAAATTAGATTCTGTAGAGCGTTTACATTTCCGTATTCGGGGAGGCAATCATTCATGGGATATTTTGATGGAATCGGCAGCATTCGCTACGAAGGCAGGGACACGGACAATCCGCTGGCTTTCCGGCATTACAACGCAAATGAGGTCGTGCTGGGCAAAACGATGGCCGAGCATCTGCGCTTCGCCGTCGCTTACTGGCATACGTACGTAGCCGACGGCTCCGATCCGTTCGGCTCCGGCACAGCGGTTCGCCCGTGGGACAAATTCGCCGGCCTGGACCGCTCCAAGGCGCGCGCGGAAGCGAACTTCGAGTTCATGGATAAGCTGGATCTGCCGTTCTTCTGCTTCCACGACCGGGATATCGCTCCGGAAGGCGACACGCTCCAGGAAACGAACAAAAACCTCGACGTCATCGTCGCCCTGCTGAAAGACGGCATGAAATCGAGCGGCCGCAAGCTTCTCTGGAACACCGCGAACATGTTCACCAACCCGCGCTTCACGCACGGCGCCGGAACGGCCCCGAACGCGCAGGTATACGCGTATGCGGGAGCTCAGCTGAAGAAAAGCCTGGAAATCGGCAAAGAGCTCGGAGCCGAGAACTACGTCTTCTGGGGCGGCCGCGAAGGGTACGAGACGCTCCTCAATACCGATGTGGAGCTGGAGCTCGACAACCTCGCCCGCCTGTACCAGATGGCGATCGCCTATGCCGATGAGATCGGCTTCGACGCCCAGTTCCTGATCGAGCCGAAGCCGAAGGAGCCTTCCAAGCATCAATACGACTTCGATGCCGCGACGACGCTCTCTTTCCTGCAGAAGTACGGCCTGAAGGACCGCTTCAAGCTGAACCTGGAGGCGAACCATGCGACTCTGGCCGGCCATACGTTCGAGCATGAGGTCCGCGTCGCGGCGATCAACGGCGCGCTCGGCTCGCTGGACGCCAACCAGGGCGACCTGCTGCTCGGTTGGGATACCGACGAATTCCCGACCGACCTGTACAGCACGACGCTGACGATGTACGAGGTGCTCAAGGCAGGCGGCCTCGGACGCGGCGGCGTCAACTTCGATGCCAAGGTCCGCCGCGGCTCCTTCGAGCTGGACGATCTGTTCCTCGGCCATATCGCCGGCATGGACAGCTTCGCATGGGGGCTGAAGGCAGCCGCCAAGCTGATCGAGGACAAGGTTCTCGACAAAGTCGTGGAGGATCGTTACGCCAGCTTCGGAGAAGGCATCGGCGCCGAGATCGTATCGGGCCGGGCGACGCTGGCCTCGCTGGAGCAGTATGCGCTCCAGAACAATCCGATCGTCAACGCCTCCGGACGTCTGGAAGCGATCAAAGCGAAGCTGAACGAAGTGATTTTCCGTGTCTGAGTACGTCATCGGCATCGATCTGGGAACCAGCAGCGTCAAGGCGCTGCTGGTCGACCGGGAAGGGAATGTAGCGGCGGAGGCTTCCCGCGAATACCCGCTGCATAGCCCGAAGGCCGGCTGGAGCGAGCAGGATCCGGAGCAGTGGATCGAGGGGACGCTGGCCGTGCTGCGCGAGCTCGGAGCTTCCGATGCCTTGAGGGACGGAGTTGTCGAAGGCATCAGCTTCTCCGGGCAGATGCACGGCCTTGTGCTGCTGGACAAGGACAATCGCCCGCTGCGGCCGGCCATTTTGTGGAACGATACGCGCACGACGGCGCAGTGCCGGGAAATCGAGGCCAAGCTCGGAAGCAAGCTGCTGGACATTGCCCGCAATCCCGCTTTGGAAGGTTTCACGCTGCCCAAGCTTTTGTGGGTGCGCGAGCAGGAGCCGGAAATATTCGGGCAGGCGGCGCTGTTCCTGCTGCCTAAGGACTACGTCCGCTACCGGTTGTGCGGAACGCTCCACATGGATTACTCCGACGCCGCCGGAACTCTGCTGCTGAACGTGCCGGAGCGAGCATGGAGCGCGGAGATTCTGGAAGCCTTCGGGCTGGAAGCATCGCTGTGCCCTCCGCTTGCAGAGTCTTCCGAGCAGACGGGAGCCCTGCTGCCGAAGCTGGCCGAGGAGGCAGGGCTGCGAGGGTCGCTGGCCGTATTCGCCGGCGGCGCGGACAATGCCTGCGGCGCCATCGGCGCAGGCATCCTGCAGGAAGGGGAAGCCTTGTGCAGCATCGGCACCTCCGGCGTCATGCTGTCCTACGAATCGGATCGCGGACGCGATTACGGCGGCAAGGTCCACTTCTTCAACCATGGCGAGAAGGACGCCTATTACTCCATGGGCGTAACGCTTGCCGCCGGTTATTCCATGAGCTGGTTCCGCCGGCTGATGGGCGGCTTGCCTTACGAGGAGCTGCTTGAAGGCGCGGATCAGGTGCCGGCAGGCGCCGGCGGACTGCTGTTCGCGCCTTACCTGGCGGGCGAGCGGACTCCGCATGCGGACGCAGCCATCCGAGCCAGCTTCATCGGGCTGGACGGCTCGCATGGCCGCTCCCATATGGCGAGGGCCGTCATGGAGGGAATCACCTTCTCCTTGAACGAGACTCTTCAAATGTACCGGGAGGCGGGGAAAGAGATGAGCGCCGTCATCTCCATCGGAGGAGGCGCCCGCAATCCTCTGTGGCTGCAGATCCAGGCGGATATCTTCCGGGTGCCGGTAACGGCGCTGGCCAATGAGCAGGGACCCGGCATGGGGGCTGCGATGCTGGCCGCCGCCGGCTGCGGCTGGTACGGCGATCTGCGGGAATGCGCCGCGGCTTTCGTACGCCGAGGCCGGACATACGAGCCGAATGCCGCTGCAGCCGATGTTTATGAGCAGCTGTTCCCGGTATACCAGCAGGTGTACGGAGCGACCCGGTCATTGAGCGAGGCGCTCATGCCGTTCAGGAGCTGAGCGAATCTATCGCCGCCGCACTGGAAGAGACGATCTTCCGGGACGGCGGCTTTTTGCAGCGGACCCGGTTCGGCAGGGAACAACAGGCTGAACGGTACGATTGGACCGGCCATGCGGAGAGATATCGCCGCCAGCATTCATATTTTTAGCGCCAATTGGTTATCGTAATGCTGCCCGGCAACAACCCAAAAGGAGACCCGATCCCGATGACCGAACGCCATGACCATTCCCTGCTCTTCCGCTTCACGGATTCAGCCTCTGCTTCCGTCGCCGTATCGACGCTTCGCGAGCTCGGCTACGATGCCGTCGCTGCGGATAACGCGGAAATCCGCCTGTCTCTCCACGGCAACGACCTGACGTCCGCCCTTGAGATCGCCTTCGCCCATGGAGGCGAGCTGGACGTTCCGGAAGACACGATTACGATTCCGGCGCATATGGTCAATGAAGATCTGGTCGCTTGGGAGGAGGGCTTCTCCCTGAATTCCTCCCTGCCCGGCGACAGCGCCGATTCCGGCCTGCGCAACCGAGACGAAGCGGCGGAAGGCGAGGAAGCCTTTCCTGAACAGGACGACGCGCTGAGC
>Ga0194137_10001061_pt1 | contig 17368 bp, 14 predicted proteins | sample TARM_MetaG_T3_14_FD_134025 | JGI IMG/M metagenome (GOLD analysis project Ga0194137, IMG submission 134025) | Freshwater microbial communities from Pennsylvania, USA, analyzing microbe dynamics in response to fracking - TARM_MetaG_T3_14 (version 2) | ecosystem: Environmental > Aquatic >... | reverse complement strand
CACCCGGGAAGAGTTGACCGAGCACTACCGTGAACAGCGGCTCCTACCCCTGCTCGCCTGGAAAGACCTCGACGACGCCGCCCTCGCCCGCTGGGCCGAACGCCTCGGCCCCCGCGCGGGCATGGACCTGCTCACCGAACCCGTGCGCACCTACCCCTACAACGACCTCCTCGCCCAAACCCTCGGCTATGTCGGCCGCGGCGGTATGGCGGAGGACGACGAGGGCTCCTACGACTTTCTGCTTCCCGAAATGGAAGGCAAGGCGGGACTCGAACTCGTGCTCGACGACCAGCTCCGCGGCGAGGCCGGCGGCGAACTGGTCCGTATCGACGTCGCCATGTACCGCTACAACGTCGAAGCCCGCCGCGAGGCCGTGCCCGGGAAAGACGCCCGTCTCACCATCGACGCCCGTCTCCAACGCCTCTGTGAACGCATCCTCGGCGACGAAACCGGCTCCATGGTCGTCATGGATCCCCGCAACGGCGAGGTGCTCGCCCTCGCCACCAGCCCCCGCTACGACCTCAACGAGATGACCCCGTTCATCTCCAACCGGACCTGGCAACGCCTCAACCAGGATCCCCGCCGTCCCCTGGTGAACCGGCCCGTGCGCGAACACTACCCCCCCGGCAGCATCATCAAACCCTTTGTCTGCCTCGCCTCGCTGGCCCACGCCGGGCTCGATCCGAGCCTCGAATTCCATTGCGACGGACGCTACTACCCCGCGCCCGGCGCCCGCCCCATGCACTGCCACAACCGCTTCGGCCACGGCACCCTCGACATGCGGCAGGCCATCGAACGCTCCTGCAACGACTACATGTGGCAGCTCGCCGAACGCACCGGCTACGACCCCGTCTACCGCACCCTCGACCGCCTGGGGCTCGGACACGAAACCGGCGTGGAGGTCGACTACGAAGTCCCCGGCATCCTCCCCACCGACGCCTGGAAACGCGATCGCTACGGCGACGTATTGCGCACCGGCGACATCGCCAACATCGTCATCGGCCAGGGCTTCCTCAACGTTACCCCCATCCAAATGGCCGAGATCACCTCCGCCCTCGCCAACGGCGGCACCCTCTACGCCCCCACCCTGCTCAAGGGCTTCCGAACCTCGGAAGAGGAGTCCTTCACCCTTTCCGAACCTCGGAAACCCGGGAAATCCCTCGGGTGGAACGCCCGGGACGTGGCCGCGATCCGCCAGGGCATGCGGGACGTGGTGATGAGCCCCCGCGGCACCGCCCGCACCGCCCAGGTGGACGGACTGACCTATGCCGGCAAAACCGGCACCGCCCAGTTCGGATCGCGCGGCAACCGACGCTACCGCTCTTGGATGATCGCCTTCGCCCCCTACGACAACCCACGCATCGCCGCCGTGGTGCTGATCGATTCCGGCCTCGGCTCCGGCGTCGACGCCGCCCCGCGGATGAAACTGCTGATGCAGGCCCTGTTCGGAGGACGCTCCCATGGGTAAGGTGCTCCGAACCCTCAAACCCTTCCGCCGCTTGGACTGGGTCGCCTTCGCCTGCACCCTGGCGCTGCTGATGACCGGACTCCTGTTCATCATCAGCGCGGGCAACGACGCGCCAGGCGTGCCGCTGATCCGCAAGCAGGGCTTCAAACAACTCGTGTTTATCGCCGCGGGCGTTCCCATGTATCTGGTGGTCGCGTGGATCGATTACCGCAAGCTGCGCGAATACGCCGGATTCATCTACGCCGGCTGCCTCCTCCTGCTCGCCGGGGTGCTGGTCTTCGGCGTGGAGATCAACGGCTCCAAAAGCTGGTACGACCTCAAGGTCTTTTTATTCCAACCCTCCGAGGTGGCCAAAATCGCGCTCATCCTGCTGCTGGCCTCCTACCTCGGCGACCCCCTGCGCAACACCCGCCATCCCCGCGTCATTTTCACGGCCCTGGGGATTGGCGGCGCCTGCTTCCTGTTGATCCTCATCCAACCGGACCTCGGCACCGCCATGATTCTTCCCTGCGTGATGGTCGCCATGCTCTTCGTGGCCGGCCTCCCCTGGCGCATCCTCGGGGTGTTGCTGTTGCTCGGCGTCATGGCCCTGCCCCTGGCGTGGACCGTCGCCAAGCCCTACCAGAAAGAACGCGTACTGGTGTTCCTCGATCCCGACCGGGATCCGCTGGGCCAGGGCTGGAACCGCAAACAGTCGGAAATGGCCGTCGGCTCCGGCGGACTTTCCGGCAAAGGCTTCGGACAAGGCACCCAGAACCTCCTCGGGTTCCTCCCCGCCACCGTGGCCCCCACCGATTTCATCTTCTCCGTCATCGCGGAGGAAAAAGGCTTCATCGGCGTCTCGCTGGTGATCGGCCTGTACTGCGTTTTGTTCCTCAGTCTGGCGCGCACCGCCTTGCGGGCGTCGGATCTGGTCGGACGTCTACTCGCCGTCGGTATTCTCACCATGGTCTTTGTCCACGAGACGATCAACGTGGCCATGACCATCGGATTGATGCCGATCGTCGGATTACCTCTCCCCCTCGTCAGTTATGGAGGGTCGTTTGTGCTCAGCATGTTGCTGGCGCTCGGCCTGGCCCAAAGTGTGCACATACACGGCGGCTGACGGGGGGATCCACCCTCAACATGGATGTAAAACTCATGGCTACCAAGAACAGCAAAAAGAAAATCAAAAAGGAAATCGTCGCCAACGTCGAAAGCCTGGAAACGCGGATCGCGTTTCTGGAGGACGGCCGGTTGGAGGATTTCTTTGTGGAACGCACCAACGAGCAGCGGATCGTGGGCAGTATTTTCAAAGGCCGGATTCAAAACCTGGAGGACGGCCTCCAGGCCGCCTTCGTGGACATCGGCCTCAAGAAAAACGCCTTCATCCACTACTGGGACATGATTCCCGAGGACGCCGCCCGCCTGGAGGCCGAGGAAGTCGGCGGCTCCAACGGCCGCGGAGGACGCAAAAAGAAATTCCAGCCCGGGGAAATGCAGAAACTCTTCCCCGTCGGCTCCGAAATCATCGTGCAGGTCTCCAAGGCCGCCATCAGCACCAAGGGCCCCCGGGTCACCGCCAACCTGAGTATCGCCGGACGCTACCTCGTGATGATGCCCGGCTCCCGCCTCAAAGGCGTCAGCCGCAAAATCAACGGCGACCGGGAACGGGCGCGGCTGAAGAAAATCCTCGGCCGCATGCAGACCCCCGAAGACCTCGGCTTCATCATCCGCACCGCCGGGGAGGGCGCGCGCAAAACCGCCTTCGCCCGCGACCTCCGCGCCCTGCTCGACACCTGGGAGCAGATTGACTCCGGCATCAAAAAGAAGAAAACGCCCTGCCAGCTCTACCAGGAACCCGACCTGTTGGAACGGCTGGTCCGCGATTCCCTCATCGAGGACATCGACCGCATCGTCATCGACCACGAGGAGGAGGCCGAGCGCATCCGCAAAGCCATCAGCCGCATCGCCCGCAACGCCCGCCGCAACATCAAGGTCTACGAGGGCACCACCCCGATCTTCGAACACTTCGACATCGAACGGCAACTCAACAACGCCTTCCGCCGCAAAGTCTGGCTGCCCGGCGGTGGCTACCTCGTATTCGATGAAACCGAGGCGCTGGTCGCCATCGACATCAACACCGGACGCCACAAAGGCGGCAACTCCCAGGAGGAAAGTATCCTGGAGGTGAACCTCGAAGCCGCCGAAGAAATCGCCCGACAGTTGCGCCTGCGCAACATCGGCGGCCTGGTCGTGATCGACTTCATCGACATGAAACAGCGCAAAAACCGACAGGCCGTGTACCGGCGTCTGCGCGAAGGCGTGCGCATCGACAAGGCCCGCACCAACCTGCTGCCCATCACCGACCTCGGACTGCTCGAGATGACCCGTCAACGCGCCAAGGAGAGCATCTCCTCCTCCGCCTACGTCGACTGCCCCTACTGCCGTGGACGCGGCACCGTCAAATCCCCGCTCACCATGAGCGTGGAACTGCAACGGCACATCCACGAAATCCTGCGGAAACTCAAATCCGAAGGCAAATCCCTCAGCACCCGCATCACCGTGCACCCCATCGTCATGGACCGCCTCCGGCGCTCCGACGAAACCCTGCTGGTGGAACTCGAGGAAAAATACGGAGGCCACATGTCCTTCGTCTCCGACGGACACCTCCACGTCGAGGAATTCGTGATCTCCAACCCGGAAACCCACGAAACCTACTACAGCAACATCGACCAAAGCCGCGTTCACCTGCAGTTGGACTGATCCAAAATCCAACCCCCTCCGGCTTCGGCCGGAGGGAATATGCGCGGCCCCGACCCGGCACCAACAGGCCTCGGCCTGACGGGAAACCTACGCCTCTACAGGAGGTCTTCGGCCTTGGCCGGAGACCGCACCGTCTGGATCCAAGCCACCGGGTGCATGACCAAAATCGTCCTACAGTCCCGAATCCGGCGTCCACCTCTCAGGAGGGATGCGTTGGAAAACCTGTTCACAAAGGTCCCATTCCAATGAGATCGCCGTGAATCAGGCTCCGGAGGAGCCAACGCGTGAAGCTCGGGGGCCATGCCCCCGAGGGACTTCCATAAGAAAACGGCGCGCCCCGATAAGGGGCGCACGCGAGGTTTCGGACATGAGGACGATATTGGTCATGCATCCCAAGCGCCGGAGCGGGCAGGCCCCTCACTCCTCCGCGTCCCCCTTCCCGCCGGTCACCCACGCATCCTCCCCCGGGCCCTCTACCGACAGCAACAACAGCCGCACATTCGCGAAGGGCGTGTCCAACAACATCTTGGTCATGATCCTCCGCTCGTCGTCGGACACCCATACCCGCATCTCCCCCTTGCGCACGAAGATCCCCTGGAATTTCGCCCTTGGATCCAATCGCAAGCTCTTCACCCGGTCGTAGCGGTCCAGTTTGATCTTCTCATACCCCCCGCTCTTCACCTTCAAATCGTAGAGTTTCTCGTCCGACATCACCTCAAAGTCATACTCCGACTCCGGCCGAAACGGCGTACTGCGCATGAAATACATGAACGACACCAGATCCCGGGTGTCCGCTTTGATCGGATAGGTCTTGGTCTCGTCCTCTTTGTCCTCGTGCCTCTTCAGATAACGGGCCTCCATCGCGTCCCAGTCGAACACCGTCACCTCGTTCCGCCGATGATCCCCCTCCTTCAGATTCATACGAAACACCAACGGCCGCAGGGTCTCCGGATCGATCTCGGTCTCCACCACGTCGTCCACCGGATACAGACTCGATAAAATCGAATTGGAGCGGGTTCGGAACCGGATCAACAGCCGCCACTCGTCCTCCACCCACTTCCATCGCGTCGTCGCCACCGACTTCCCCACGCCGATCCAACCCCAGTAGATCGAATACGTCAATTTTTCCCCCACCGGAAACGGAAACGCCACTTCCGGCTTCGGCACGTGGGGTTCACCGGTCGGCGTTGCGGACGCGTTCGGCGCGTCGCAGATTCCCGCCAACGCCCACAACATCAGAATCCCCGCTGTCAGCAACCGCTTCATGCGCTCTTTTTCACGCAGGAATAGAAAATCCGCAAGACCAGAATCCGCAACAATTCGTATTGGGGAAACGGACTGCGCAGCATCGCGTCGTAGGTGTCCGCCGACAGCCGCAGCATCCGGTCCATCTGCCCCGGCGTAAACGCCTGCGACTGCCGCCCCAACTGAAACTGCCGAAACGGCGACCGCTTCTTGTCCCCCGTCAGCCGACGAAAGCCCTCCTCCGCCCCCGGATCCCGGTAGACCAGTTTCCCAAAGCGTCCGTTGGACTGAACCGCCGCCGCCCCCTCCTGAATCAACGCCCGCAAATACGCCATTTCGCGCAAGGTATTGTGCAGCGTCGCGATCACGCCAATGGAACTCAGCCCCTGGGTTTCCATCTGCTGCAGCATGCGCATGGCGCGGTTCAAATCCCTTGTGGCAATGCAGTCTCCCAGCTGATAGACCTGCGCCTCCTGGCGCGCGCCGACCATGTATTCCACGTCCCGCACATGCAATTCCCGCCGTTCGCCCAGATACAGATCCACCTTCTCCACTTCCTGCATCATCAGCCTTGTCTCGTTCCCCACCCGCGCCGCCATTTCCTCCAGCGCCGCGGGATCCACCCGAATCCCACGGTCCGCCAAAGCCGACCGCAGCGCCTCCACCGATTCTTTCCGGACCTCCCAGTCCTTGGTCGACTTGGAGAACTCCCGAACCTCCGCCACCGATTTCAACGCCTTTAAAAACCGCGAGCGGGCGTCCACCTTGCCACACACCGTGATCACCAGCAACTGCTCCGGCCCCAACCCCTTCGACAAGGTGTCCTGCAGCTTCTCCACCGAGGACTTCACCTCCTCCGATTTGAACACCGTGCCCGACAGAAATTTCACCTCCCTCAACCAGGTCACGTTCTCCGAACTGAACATGTTCAGCGACTGAACCGCCGACAAGGTGCCCCGAATCGCGTCCAACGCCTGATCCACCGTGTCCACATCCCCCCGGATCACGCTCAAACTCTCGTTCGCCTCCGCGTCCGGACAGCGCTCCTTGAATACCGCCCGCGCCTCCTGCTCCACCCGGAACTCGTCGTTCCCGTGAAGAAGCACAATACGTTTCGAATCTGCGGAGGCGGAGGGCATAACACCCGATTCCTAGCCGCTTCCCCCGCGAATCCAACCCGAATCCATGAGAGATTTGTTTTCGAACCACGGATCCCCCAGACCTGCCCGCCATGCTACGCACCGCGTTGCAGGCGGGTGGCTACGGAAAGGCTGAACCACGGATTCAAGGCATGCACCCACATCCCTCGAGGGGGACTCTCATCAAACCCGGCGCCCATGGCCCCGGGACATATCACCCCCCAAAAAGGCAGGCCAGAACACCAACCTCCCCCGGATTGACACGGATATATGCCTAAAAAACAGGAACACACAAGGCATGCAAACCAACCTCCCCCGGAGGGCGATCCGCATCAAACTCGGGCCCATGGCCCCGAGATAAAATCCCGACCAAAAAACCGCGCCCCGGACGGGGTGCACGCAGTCCATAACACACACAGCTATCCCTCCATCAACATCAATTCGTACACCTCATCCCCCACCCTCACTGCACGCCAATCCACCCGATGCGCTCCTGGCAACGGCACGAACCCGCCCCGCCACCCAATCCGCACACCGCCCTCTCCCATCGCCTCCACACCGGCCCCCTCCACGTCCTCTCCGTTCCACTCCAGACCCACCACGTTCACCACCAATATCGCCTCCGTTTCACCCACCCGATACCGTCGCTCCCCGTACGACGCGCCCGGCTCCGCTACGCAAAGCTCCTCCCCAACTCCATACTCACTCCTCGGCTCCCCCAAACATCCATCGACCCGACGCGTCTCGTCCTCCAGATACCCGTACCGGGGATCCAACGGATGCCGCAACGGCGGCCCGATCCGCTCCCTCAAGACCTCCGGAGCCGGCTGTTCCGCCTCCAAGGCCGACACCCACCCCCGCAGCCGGAAGACCTCCGCCTCCTCCATCCGATCCACACACCAGCTTCCCGCCACGACCGAACGCGCCGCCTTCCGACGGTTCCAACCCTCCACCACCCGCACCGGAGGCGCGTCCCGGCACACGCATTCCTCCGGCACCGCCGGGAACGCCAGGGGCGAAAACGGCAGCACCCACCACCAGCCGTATTCCGCGGGAAGTACCACGCCATACACCGGCTCCTCCGACAGGTCTCCCGCGGGCCACAGCCGGATCTGTCCCGGACCAGGTGCCGGTTCGTCTGTACAAACCACCGGTATCCCCGCTTGGGGCCATTCCACCGGGTTCTCTTCCCGCTGAATCCGGTACAGCTCGTACTCCCGCAACCAGCGGTCTAATTTTTGTTGATCATCAGTCATCTTCCGGCATCTCCACCCTCTCGAAAGCGGCCGACCCCACATTTTCCGCGTTTTTTTCCGAAAAAATAAGTTCCCCCAATCGATCCAGCGCATCCAACACCACCCGCGAGGCCATGGCCGGCTCCAGATCCGGGAAGACGGTGCGCAAATCGGCCGAAAGACGGAACAGCACCCGCCGGTGGTGTTTGTAGAGCGAACTTTTACCCACACCCGCCTCCTCCACCGCCCGGGGATCGGAAAACACCCGCCCCTGAAATCGAAGCCGCAACGCCACCGCCTCCGTGGGGTGCAACGCGTGACGCCATTCCGCGATCCGCCGCTCCAACCACTCCCTCACCTCCCGCGGCGCCTCGGACGTCTCCACGCCGGGCAACAACTGTTCCAGACTCAATCCCGGAGCCCACTCCCGATGGAGAGACACTTCGCGAACGTCCGACACCGCAACCGTATCGCGAACCCACTCCCGCACCACGTTGCGCACCAGCAACATCACCCCGCTCTGCACCGTGTCCAGATCGCGCCGCCCCCGCGTCAAAAGCCACTCTTTGTATTTCTTCCCGTCCCGACGCGTGTGCAGGGCGCAATACGACTCGAACAAATGCGCGCACTCTCCCGCGGACGGCGCCTGCAACGGTTCCCCCCGGCTTCCGCCGATCCGGCGCACCATCGATCGAAACCGCTGCGCGATCACCGTCGTCAGCCGATCCCGCTCCGGCGCCTCCAACAGGCCCAGCGCACAACGGGCGCGCCACCGCCGCCAGGCCTCCATCTCCTGTGAATCATCCATACCCGACCTTTGCCGGAAGGACGGTCAGGAAGAAAGCATCTTTTCCAGTTCATCCGCGGAACGACGCAGACTACCCCGTCGCGACCGCACCAATTCCCGGGCCCGCCTACCCTGGTCCGCCGCCTCTTGCGGCGCGTCCAGCGCGTCGCGAAGCGTCAACTCCAGATCCACCGCGTCCTTCACTTCCTTCACGCCCTTGACCGACCGCAGATCCTCCATCACCTCCCGGAAATTGTCCATGCCGCGCCCCGTCACCAGAAAACACCCCGCGTGCGCCGCCTCGATGGGATTCTGGCCCTCCAAACGAAACAGGCTCTTGCCCACGAACACCACCCGCGCCAACCCCGTGAAATGCATCAGCTCCCCCGTCGTATCCACGACCACCACATCCGGCGCTTTCCCGCGAAACCGCTCCCACTCCGACCAACGTGCGCACCGCAACCCCAGGTCCTCCGCCTCCGCCAACACCTCCGGCGTGCGCTCGAAATGACGCGGCACCAGAACCAGACGAAGCCGGGGATACTCCTTGCGCATGGGATGATACATCCGCATCAGCGCCTGCTCCTCCCCCGGCCAAGTCGAACTGCCCAGCAGGATCACGGAATCCCGCTCCAGAAAGCCCCGCGAACGCAAGGCCTCCCATCGACTCCGCTCCTCCTCCGCGTTCCGGTCCGCCACATCGTATTTCGCGCTGTGCATCACCCGCACCCGCTCCCTCGGCGCTCCCAGATCCACCGCCCTCCGCGCGTCTCGCTCCCCCTGCATACAATACAGATCCACCAACGGATACAACCGCCGGGTGTAGGACGGAACCTGCTTCAACCGACGGTGCGAACGGTCCGAGACCCGCCCGTTCAGCAACATCACCGGCACGTTCCGTCCTCGAAGCAACCGCAGCAAATTCGGCCACATCTCCGTCTCCACCAATACCAGCGCCTCCAGATCGACCGACTTCAACAGACGACGAATCACCGGCGGCGAATCCAACGGCGGATACAGCAGCACGTCCCGCGCATCCAGCTTCTCCTCCGCGATCCGGTGGGCGGTGCTCGTGTTCACCGTCACCAGAAACGCCGCCTCCGGATGTCGCTTCCGCCACTCCCGCATAAACGCCAGCCCCACCGACAACTCCCCCACACTCACCGCATGCACCCAGATCCGCCGACCCTCCGACACCCGCGCCCGCTCAGCACGCGACAGCACGAACGCCCGCTGCAGAAACCCCTTCCGATACCCCCCGCGCTTCCACATCCGCCACAGAAAATGCGGCAGCATCAGCAGATACACCAGATGGAACAACAGATTGTAGACAAACCAAAACATACAAAGCCACCAATGGGGTTACACAACGCCTGACACCCCTACCCCCTCTGCCCCAAAACACAAGAAACGATCGCCTGAAGCACTGGGGTTGGGTGACTGACTGAAAGGTACATAAGCACTCAAGCTACGGGTTGGGACAAAAAATCAGCAGAAGTACCACATCCCAGACCTCGCCTCCACGCCTCGCGGATCAGATCCGCGCCAAAGACCTCCGCCACGGAAAAGTTGGCGATCTAGCTGGCCGCGGGTGGCGTCTGGTCGTCCCCGGTGTGGTTTTAGACACAGTCGACTTTGGCCTCAGGTGTTTTGGCCGACCGTCGTTCCCTGCCGCTACTTGTTCGGTATTCTTCTAATTTGAAGTTTCATCCCAATCGAAAATGCCAACCAATCGCATCGATTCACCGATATAATCTGCGACTTTTTCTCTTTCCTCAGTATCCTCCAACTGAAACGAATCAACTAGCGATGAAACCATCGCCAGGATTGTCCTTCGATCCGTACCTTGCTTCATCGCATTGAGTAAATTCCAAAGGAATGAATCCACTCGGCTCGCACAAGAGCTTCTAATTTCTTCAGTGGGGGCTCCAGGATAGAAATCCTCCTCGGTAAACTTCTCCTCTTTGATTAGTTCATCCAACGAAGTTTCCATATCAGGTGTGATTTTCATTATATTACGGTGACCCGCTCCGGTTTATTCGGAGGCGGGGATTGTTGGCAAGGAGTTGTTCAGGCCATGGCCGCATGTTTGACTTCCCGGTGAATACGGGAAGAGATCGAATCTTCGGCAATTTCCAGATCATAATCCATTTGCAATCCCATCCAGAAGGAAGCGGAGTTTCCAAAATACACCGCAAGCCGCAATGCGGTATCCGCCGTTACGCTGCGCTTGCCGTGGATGATCTCGTTAATTCGCCGGGGAGAAACGCCCAGATCACGTCCCAACTGATTCTGGCTGATACCCATCGGCTTAAGAAATTCTTCAAAGAGTACCTCGCCGGGATGTATGGGTTTGATTTTTTTCATGTGTTCACCTCAGTGGTAATCTACGATTTCGACGTTTCGAGCATGGCCATCCATCGATTCGAAGCAGATACGCCATTCCTGGTTGATCCGAATGCTGTGTTGACCTTTGCGCCGACCTGATAGCGCCTCCAACCGGTTTGCTGGTGGCACCCGCAGGTCCTGGATCGCAGAGCTTCGATGCAACATCTTCAACTTCCTGTATGCTGCCTGCTGAATGTTGGCAGGCAAGCGCTTGGAAAAATCCCGGTGAAAAATCCTCTCGGTTTCTTTGCAGGCGAAGCTCTCGATCATGATCTAGCATATAACGCATAACGTTACGCGTCAACACTGCTTTCTTCACTATCATGTCCACGAACGCGCCATAGATCCGCGGGCGGTTTTGTCGCTTTTCGCTCTGTTCGCTATTCCCGCAGGGAGGTTGGCATGCCTTTCTTCCAGTCTTGCATATCCGGTGCATGTTTCCTTTGCGGGCTGCGTGTTTCCGTCACCCCCTTCCCTGTGTGATCGGTCCTACCGTCTCAGAGTACTACGAGGTGATCTGACTCCCACCCGCCATACACCCCGGCGGCGTCTCCAGAGCCAAGCCGTTGCGGCTCCCTCTTGTTGGCTTCCGTGCTCATAACACGTCGCACACCGCTTCATGCGATAACGACGCTTACGGCTGGAACGGGTGCTCGACCGGAACAATATGAACCGGGCGTGGCACCGTGTCCGTGCCAACGTTTAGCGCACCGGACCCGAAGGGTTCGGTGCCGTGTCTGGTTGAACTAAGCCGCTGCGCGGCAGGGTTTTTCCATGGGGATGGTTGTGGTGCGGAATAGATCGGCAGGAGCTGCGGGGACGGGCACGGTGGGGCTCTATGAAAAACTCATACCATACCCCCCGCAACTCCTCGGCACAGTCTGAGGGCCGCCGTCCTTTGGGACAAGCAAAAACCAACACCCCGAACCCCCGCCGTCGTCATCCGGACGTGGACCGGCGCTCCCGGAAGGACCCTTTGTCCTATGACCACCGCCACCCCTGCATGAAGCGGTTTGCCGAGTTGCTGGCGCTCCAGTATGACGCCACGACGACACGAAGGGGGTATTATCGTCAGGTCCGCCTGATCGGCGATCACTTTGCCTGTGATCCATCCCTGCTCTCCGAGGATCAGGTGCGGGCCTTCCTTCTTCACGCCAAGCATGAACGGCACTGGAAGCCCAAAAGCCTGCGCTCCTCCGCCGCCGCGCTCAAGCTGTTTTACACCGGGATGCTCGGACGGGAACACTGGGAGATCTTCAATCAGCTCAAGATCCGCGACCACAAAGAACTCCCCGCCGTGCTGACCCGCGAACAGGTGATTGCCCTGCTCAACCACATCCGGTTGCGACGCTACCGCATCCCCGCGAAGCTGATCTATGTCTGCGGGCTGCGGCTCTCGGAGTGCCTGAGCCTCACGGTGCACGACATCGACGGCAAGGAGGGCAAGCTCTGGGTGCGGGGCGGCAAAGGCGGCAAGGACCGCATGGTGCCCATCCCTCCCGTGATGGTGGAGGACCTCCGGCGCTATTGGGCCTTTCACCGCAACCCGGTCCTGCTTTTTCCCTCCGTGGGCCGGGGACGGTGTGACCGGGAGGCCTTGAAAACGCGGATGCATGAAGCCTCCCAGCCCATGACGGTCTCCGCGATCCAGCGTCTGATCAACATCGCACGCAAGGAACTGCATCTCACCCACGCCAGCCCGCACACCCTGCGCCACTCGTTCGCCACCCATCTGGTGGAGGCGGGCGCCAGTCTGCATGTGGTCAAGGATCTCCTGGGACACAGCCATATCAACACCACCATGGTCTACCTGCACCTGACCCACCGCAGCGACCAGGACAGCCGCAGGCTGATCGAAGCGCTTTGCGAAGACCTTCCCCGCTGAGGCGGGGGTGGCCACCAGCGTGATCGGGGCCCTGCGCCGCTTCCTCCCCGAGGCGGTGGCGCGGAGGCCATTTCTGAACACCTCCAGACGCCGCGCGATCTGGGCGATGACCCACTGCCGCACCGCGGAGATGGGCGGGCATATTCATGCCTGCACGGACTGTGGCAAGCAAAGCTTCGCCTTCCATTCCTGCAACCACCGCTCCTGTCCCCAATGCGGCGGCTTGGACACCGCCAAGTGGGTGCACCGCGAACTGGGCAAACGGGTCGGCGCCCCGTACTTCATGGTCACCTTCACCGTTCCCGCGGAACTGCGGGGCCTGTTTCAGGAGAAACAGGCGAAGCAGACGTATGATCTGTTTTTCCAGGCGGCCTCCTCGGCGCTCAAGGACGTGCTGGCCAACCCCAAATGGCTGGGCGCGAAAAAGAGCGGGTTCACCCTGATCCTGCACACCTGGAACCAGCGCATGGGCTTCCATCCGCACATCCACGGCATCGTACCCGGCGCGGGACTGGATAAACAGGGCAACGAGGTCACCGCCAAAACCCCGGACTTCCTGGTTCCGCAGAAAGCGTTGCGCGCGGTCTTCCGCGCCCGTTTCCGAGATCTACTGGCCACCTCTGAACTCCCGCAGATCAACGATCCCTCCATCTGGCAGCGCAGCTGGGGCGTGCATCTGCAGCCCTTTGGCTCCGGGGCCAACGCGATTCGGTACCTCGGACGCTACGTCTGCCATCCGGTGATCGGCAACGCCCGGATCAGGCAAGTGGAACCCGGCCACGTCACCTTCCAGTGGACCGACCGCGCACACGGGAACCTGCAACGGACCGACCGCATTCCCGGCACCGACTTCGTACACCGGTACCTCCGGCACGTGCTGCCGACCGGGATGCGGTCCATTCGCTATTACGGCTTCTGTCATCCGGCGGCGCAACGCACCCGGGAGCGTATCGCCCTGTTCACCGGAGCCACCGTCAACCTGGGGGCTCCCGCCCCGACTCTCCAAGCGCCTCCGCACACCTGTTCCAGATGCGGAACTCTCACCCAGCGGATGCAGCTCCTGACTCCGAAATGGAAAACCGCCCGGGCACCACCATGATCGACTTCTGCCGAACGTCATCCCATCTCCGCTACCGGACGGACGATCCATCGTCATTCGTTCCGCGGGAGCTTTGCGTCCGCTTCTCCAAACGGATAAAAATGGATGGAAAAACACAGAAACTACGCCGGGGAGGGGTGGAAAACATCCGGCAAAATCAAATGCTGAAAACCCTCGGTAAAAAATCAGGTCGCCAGACGCCCCCCCCGGTCAAATGAACCGGAACGCCCCGAACATAAAACGCAGAAGATCAGCTTCCCTCTGATCCGCCGGGCTTGTTCAACCAAAAGGTGCAGTCGAAAGCTCCGCTACGCTCCGCTTTCGCTGCGACCTTAATTGTTATGACTTCTTTTTCCAAACTGTTTTCATGAACTCATGATGCTCTCGCCTGGATATTCCTTGAGATATCTTTGCCAAAATGACAAACATGTTTGTATGAGCTAAGGCACTTATAGGAAACCATAAACCTGGCAAAGAAGAGCTCTTTATCAGATCTTCTGCGTCCTTTTCTATTTCCTCATACTTTCCTTCGATCAAGCGATTCCATATTGGCAATCTCTTACTCGAAAACCAAGCAACATATTCAATTACTCTATGCTTCTCAAATAAGCATTTTCGATTTTGATAAATTTGATCATCACCTTTCTTAAATACATCAAATACGAAATTGGGTGGTCCGAAAAACCGATCGTAGGCTCCTCCCTCATCCCCAGTATGACATTGTTTATTTTTCCCAGAATTAACCTGTCCAATCAAACTCGGTTCTACCAAGACCTCTTCGTCAAATTGAACTTGTGGACGCACGCACACGTACAACCCAGGTGTCGATAGTCGATAATGATTTAAACATGTTGTCATGTCTGCCAGTAACGCAGACTGACTGATATCGTAAGCTTCAATATTTCTCAAGTGATTGGTTGATTTTTACGTCTATCTTGCACGAAATAGGCCTGAAAAGTCAAGCGGCCTCACCATAAGACCCTTTTCTAACCGGTGTTCCTGCAAATTGTGTGGATAGATTCTGTTCGGTGTTCCACATGAAGGGATGCCATGGTGGCGTATTTCGCACAGTGGCGTACGGTAGCTTTTCAGGATTTTCCTCATCACGAACCGCTCAATCTCTTCCGGAACACCCGCGTAAAAACCTCCGCGATGGCTCCCGCGATACACGCTTGGGTATCGGCGGCACCTCCGAGGGATACCGCCGTGCGAATGGCATCTTCAACATCAGTCGACTCCATAAACGCGAGGAAGGCCTCGGGCACCGAACCCTGGCAAGTCACATCAAAGAGCCGATCACATCCCCCGCAATCGCTCCTAAGGCACAAGTCTCCATGGGGTTATGTTCTCCCTAGAGGTCGCAAAACCACAACAGGATTTTAAACGATTCCATTTTTTTGCATTTAATTTTTTTTGCCTGCCCCTCCCCTTCCTCAGCCATCGCCACACCTTCCACCCAACCCGCACCAACCCCTTTTTTGTGTCCTTGCCCGCCTCTTCGTGGCCGACCCAACATCCGCCGCCACACGCACCCTTCTTCGCAACACCCGGGCAAAGAAAAACCCCGCCGTGGCGGGGCTGAAAAAGGTGGTGGTGGGGGAAGGATTCGAACCTTCGAAGACCGAAGTCGTCAGATTTACAGTCTGATGCGTTTGACCGCTTCGCTACCCCACCACCGGGGAAATTCGGAGGTGGGCCTTTAAGCCTATTGCTCCTGCTTTGTCCACCGTTTTCCGAGGAAAATGGTACCGAAGGTGGGAGTCGAACCCACACTCCCTTGCGGGAACCGGATTTTGAATCCGGCGCGTCTGCCAATTCCGCCACTCCGGCTTGCGAATTTCAGGGTGGAAATCTCTAGGACATCCGACCGCTTTTGGCAACCCCGGAATCATAATTTTTGGAGGCCACCTACCTACTCCCCGCTCGCGGGCGGCTCCACATACCGCGCCACCCGGAACCCAACCACGGGGGACCCTTCCCGGTCATACCGCCGCGAGGCCGTCCGCAGGTCCACCAGCCCCGCCGTTTGCCAGTTCGGGCCTTTGATCACGTGAAAGCCTCCCCGATCCGGACCCTTCGGATCGGTCTCGGGCGCCCCGCCCTCCTCGGGGATTCCATACGTGTCGTGCATCCATTCGCTGACGTTCCCGCCCAGCCCCCGCAACCCGGAGGGGTGCTCCCAAACTTCTCCCACCGGCGCGGGCCCCACAAAGGGATCCCGATACCCCTCCAATACGGGCACCACCTTGCCTTTGCTCTCTTCGCCCGACAGATTAACCCCGGCCACCTCCGGCGGCACCGCGTCCCCCCAGGGAAAGCGTGACCCCTCCTCGCCGCTCCGTGCCATGGCCTCCCATTCCGCCTCCGTCGGCAACCGATATCCGGTTCCCGGCTCTGGCTCGAACCGCCAGCCCCCGTCCTCCTCGATGTAGGCGGGAGGCAATCCTTCCTTCTCACTCAACCAATTGCAAAACGCGACCGCGTCCTCCCAGCGCACCCGGACCACGGGTTGCGTCTCACCATTGAGACCAACCCCTTTCCAGTGCCCGCTATCGTGGTCCGCCCGAAACGAGCGGAACTGCGCATTGCTGACCTCCTCCCGGGAGATCCGAAATGGGCGGACCAACCGAACCTGTCGTAGCGGTTCATTGCTCCGTCGACCGGACGTGCCCCGCACGCTTCCGAGACGAACCGTCATCGGAAGCCCGGGTCGGATCATCACCTGCCCGAGCGAGGTTCGCACAGGCCCTTCGACCGACTCCGGTTCGATGCCCGGCGTCGGTTCCGGCGTGGGTGGCGTCTCGGGTGTGAGTTCCAGACGCACCTCGCGCACATAGGCTTTCGCGGGCGCGACCCGAATCTCCTTCGCCTCGTACCCGGGCGCCTCGGCCCGCAACACATGGGTGGACAACGACAACCCAAGCAGTCCGTCCTCCGGAAGATCCACCCGCTCGCCATCGACGCTCAACGAGGCCTCCGCCGGTACCAGGGTCAACCGAATCTCACCGGGGAGCGGCTCCAATTCAACTTCAAAGGTCTCGCCCTCCGGCGCCATCTCCCATTCCACCCGTTTCGGTTCAAAACCGTTCTTCTGAAACCGCAACAGGTCCCCGGAGCGTGGATTGATCAACTCGAACGGCGTCACGCCCGCAAACACGCCGTTTCGCAATACCGTGGTTCCGGACGGATCGGAAACAATGCGGATTCGGCGTTCGGGAACGGGAGTGGACGTGGGCGGCGCCCGCGGAACGGGTGTTTCCTCTACCGCCGGAGCCTCAGGGGGTGTCTGGGTCGGTGTAACGGCGGGCACGGGGTCGGATGGCGTCTCGACCGACTCTTCGGGGCGGGTGAAAAACAGATAGACCACTCCCGCCCAT